>Ga0208373_1000244_pt1 | contig 102874 bp, 110 predicted proteins | sample RifOxyC2_FD_184036 | JGI IMG/M metagenome (GOLD analysis project Ga0208373, IMG submission 184036) | Soil microbial communities from Rifle, Colorado - Rifle Oxygen_injection C2 (SPAdes) | ecosystem: Environmental > Terrestrial > Deep subsurface > Rock core/Sediment | place: Rifle, Colorado... | reverse complement strand
CTGTAGCAATGTAAGGGTTTGAACCTTTCATAACTCCATCAAAAGATAATCTTCCAGATAAAGTTTCAGTATAAGCAGGAAAAGTTTTATCCAGATAACAAACAATTTCTTTGTAGAGATTTTCATCAGTTATAAAATTTAAATCTTTTGAAGGAATACTAATTTTAGGTATCTCTCCCTCAGGGATTTTATCTGAAGGTTCTTCAACTTCCTCTTTAGAAGGTTTATAATTCTTCATCGCTTCTAAAATCTTTTTCAAATCTCCTGCTGAATCATTTGAAAGTTTTCTTTTAAGTTCATATTGTTCACCGAGTTGTTTTGTCATCTTTTACCCTCCAAAATTTCTTTAAATTTTTCACAAGCATACAAAAGACCAAGAGAAGCATTTGGATGAGTACATAAATTTGAATTTTCAATACCAGCTTTTATTAAACCCGTTTTAGAATCAAAACCAATATTAGTTTCAATAGAGTTTTTTATTCCCTTAGATTTTTGTTGTTCTCCTAAAATATAATACAAAAAACCAAGAGAAGCATTTGAAGAAGAGTATAAATCTGAATTTCCAACCCCATATTTTATCAAACCCGTTTTAGAATCAAAACCAATATTAGTTTCAATAGAGTTTTTTATTTTATTAGATTTTTGTTGTTCTCCTAAAACATAATACAAAAGACCAAGAGAAGCATTTGAATGGGTCCATAAATTTGAATCTCCAACCCAAGCTTTTATTAAACCAGTTTTAGAATCAAAACCAATATTAGTTTCAATAGAGTTTTTTATTTCATTAGATTTTTGTTGCTCTCCTAAAACATAATACAAAAAACCAAGAGAAGCATTTGGAGAAGAGTATAAATCTGAATTTCCAACCCCAGCTTTTATTAAACCCGTTTTAGAATCAAAACCAATATTAGTTTCAATAGAGTTTTTTATTTCATTAGATTTTTGTTGTTCTCCTAAAACATAATACAAGAGACCAAGAGAAGCATTTGGAGAAGAGTATAAATCTGAATTTCCAACCCCATATTTTATCAAACCTGTTTTAGAATCAAAACCAATATTAGTTTCAATAGCTTCTAAAATATTTTTTGACTTTTCTAAATCTGCAGTAATTGTAATTCCTTTCAAACCTTTTTCTTCAACTTCCTCTTTAGAAGATTTATAATTCTTCATCGCTTCTAAAATCTTTTTCAAATCTCCTGCTGAATCATTTGAAAGTTTTCTTTTAAGTTCATATTGTTCACCGAGTTGTTTTATCATCTTCTTCTCCCCCTAAAAATTTTATCTGTTAAATCAATCATTTTTTTTGTAATTCCTTTTCCATCTTCCGCAATAACAACTTCAAAACCTGCATTCTTTAAGTCATGAGTCATGTCATTAGGGGTTCCCATATGTAAATGAACATAATTATGTTTACTTGCAACTTCGATAAAATCACTTTTTATTTCATCCCAATTTAGCATCTCCAAAAATTTAATTAAAGCAAACTCTAAAATATGAGATTTATTCCTAAAGAACCCTTTTTGTAAAAGACTCTCGATTTCTTTTACTTTTTCCGTATCTATTGTAATTGAAAGTTTTTGTTTCATTATACTACTTTTCCAGAAATAATACTATTTAAATGTTTTGATTGTTGTCATTATTTAGGAATTACAAAAAGGATTAATTAACAAATTCTTCATAATAATCTTTATAATAGAATAATTCATAATAAAATTATGGTAAAAAAAGTAGAACATAAAGAAGACAGATTTTATTGTGAATTTCCAGGATGCACATTTTATTCAAATAATCCAGAGAAAGCACAAAAATGTCAAAATCAAGGATTAATTGGCCCAAACTTAAAACCAGGATTGGTTTTAGGAGGAGAAGGTTACAAAAAAACTTATGTTCATAATGAAGAAAATAAATTAATTGAAGGCTTACCGGAAATAGAGATTTATATTTTAACAGGAAATTCTAAACCTATAGGTCATAATAAAGTTTATTTATTTAATGAATTAAATTTTAGAACCCCAAGAGGAATATTCTCTTCACAAGAAGAAAGAGAAAAATATCAACACGGAATAAAACATAAATGGACATTTTATGAAGAACAAATTTCAACAGATGAACTAGAATCAAAATTAACATTTAGTTGGGTAACAAATCCTATTGGAGATATGAAAGAATTAACAGGGGAAGAATTTAATAAAATTAAAAAGTTTATAGAAACACACCCCGAAGCACAAAAAGCAAGAGATTTTTTAAAAACACAAAATCTTGAAGGACAATTAAAATATGATAATTCTTGGGTAAAAAAAGTTCTTCAAAAAAAATGGGATGACCATTATGATTAAATTAACATTTTAATTTATAATAATCCTTAAATACAAGTTCTACCACAAAAAAATATGGTAAAAGAAATCTTGGAACCAAAATATTTATGTGAATATCCCGGCTGTTGGGAAAGATATAAGTCTTGGCAAGAAGCAAAAGACTGTCAGGATCAAGGACTAATTGGACCAAACTTAAAACCAGGATTGGTTTTAGGAAAATCAGGATATAGAATGATCCCAATAAAAAATGAAGACAAAGATAACGAAACAATTCCAGGTTTGCCGGAAATTGGAATTTATATCCTCGTAAAAGAGATAGAACCAAAAGGACATGAAAGGCAATACGATTTTTGCAATGTATCATTTGGTCGCCCATCTTGGATGTTTGATGAAGAAGGACAAGATTATATTTCAGGTAAAAAGCATATATGGAAATTTGAAAACAATCCAATTTCAATAAACAATTTAGAATCAAAATTAACATACAATTGGGTAAAAAATAATTCATTAATAAAAGAATTATCAGAAGAAGAATTTGAAAAAATAAAAGAATTTATTGAAACACATCCGGAAGCAGAAAGAGTAAGAGAAATTTTAAAAGAGAATAATATAGAAGAACTAAGGGGTAATAGTCCTTATATAAAAAAAGTTCTAAAGAGAAAGTGGGATGAAGATCATAGTTGAATATTTGAAAGATAATTTTTATAAAGTATTGAATTTTAATACAAACATATGGATTTAAAAAATAAACCATTTTGGTTAAAAATTGGACTTATTGGTCTTGTTATTGGATTAATTGCAGTATTACTTTTTAATATTGAAATTACTAGTATGCTCGGAGTATTGTTGGCAATTGCCTCATGGGGACCAATCTCACTAATTATGAGTATTTTAATTCCTAAAGTAACTTCTGATACTGCAGGAGGGATTGGAATTTGGTTAAGCCCAATTGTTTATTTTTTATATGGTGCAATTATAGGTCTTATTATAGATAAAATTAAATAAAAATATTTGAAAAATCAAATTTAGAACCAGGATTAATTTTCATGAATATTTATTGAAAGATTATTTCAACCAAAAGATTTAGAAGAAAAAATAAGATTACCAAAAAAAGAATTTTTAAAAATTAAAAGATTCATTGAAACACACCCAGAAGCAAAAGAATATTTAAGAAAGTATAATCTTGAAGGACAATTAAGAAATTAGGACCAAATAGTTATTTAAACAAAGATTTTCTTTTATTTCTATGAAATATTTAATAATTTTAGGAAGAAATATAGAATTATCAGTAAAAGAAGTAGAATCTTACTTAATTAGGATTAACAATCCTTTACTAAGTTATAAAATTAACAAAAATGCAATTTTAATAGAGGTTAAAGATAAATTAAATAATATTATTGAAAATTTAGGGGGAGTAATTGCAATAGGGGAAATTTTAGCTTCTGGAAAAATAGAAGAAATTACTAATGACTTAAGTGGCAAAGAACTTTATTTGGGTCAAAAGAATAAATTTAATTATGTTTTATGGAATTATTCAAAAGAAAAAATTGATGAAATATCTATTTATTTAAAACAAAAATTTAGATTCGAAAAATTAAAAGCAATTGAAAAAAAATTAACCGGAAAAGTTAAACTCCAAAATGGAGAGATAGTAGATAACCTTGTATCAAATTTAATTGAAGAAGAATATTTCTTATTTAGTAAAGACGATGAAAATTATTTTGGAATAATAACACAAAAATGCAATTATGAAGAATTAGAAAAAAGAGACATGAATAAACCAGTAAGACGAGAATCGCTTTCAATATCACCAAGACTTGCAAAGATATTAATCAACCTTTCACTAATAAAAAAAGGTGAAACATTAGTAGATCCATTTTGTGGGATAGGAGTAATTTTACAGGAATCACTAATTCAAAATTTAAAAGTTATAGGAATTGATAAAGACAGAGAAGCAATTAAAGGAGCAAATCAAAATCTTTCATGGGCAAAATTTAATAGAGAAAATTATCTATTAATAAATAATGATTCAAGTTCAGTCAATATTGAAAAAGCAAATGTTATTGCAACAGAACCAAATTTAGGAGATATTTTAAAAAAAATTCCAACAAAAGAAAAAGCACAGGATATACAAGAAGGATTCGAAAACTTAATGATTCAAGTATTAAATAACTTAAAAAATAAAATTTCAGGCAAGATAGTATTTACTGCCCCGGATATTAGAATCGGAAAAAAAAGAATATCCTGTAACATTGAAAGGATTTTAGAAAGAACAAAACTAAAATTAGTAGAGGGATTTCCAATAAAAGAATTTAGACAAGGACAAATTGTTGGAAGAGAAATATTTGTTTTGGAAAGATAAGCATTCTACAAAAAGTGTGTTAAACAATAAGATTTTACTTAAAGGTAACAATTATTTTAATAATGATTTGAGAAGAATAGAAAAAATTCAAATAAAGAAATAAAAAAGCGTATTAATCATAAAAATTTTAATGACTAAAGGAAAATTATTACTTTTGTAATAATGGGGGCGAATAACTTCGTGGTAGAAACGATAATCCACAAAGTTTCGTGCGAGGTTATGAGAAAGTGGGAAAAATTCAAGATTAAAAAGGGGATTTGTTAAAATCTTTTGACACACTTTTTCAAACAAAGAAATTCAGGGGAATAGTTAAAATTTTTCATACGCTTTTTTTATCCACAAAGTTTTAGATAAAACATTCAAATAAAAAAGTTTATAACATTCACCAAACTCTAATCATAAAGAGGAGAATCATGCAAAAAATAATACTTAAAGAGAATCTTAATGAATTAATTAAGACTTGGATTAAAAAATATGAAATTATTGCACCAGTAAAAGAATCAAAAATTTCTCGTTTTAAAAAAATAAATTCACCAAATGAAATATACAATTGCTTATTGACAGATATCCCCGCAAAAACTCATTTTATTCCAGAAGGAGAAACACTTCTTGAACACAAAGATAAAAAAACAATTGAAATTGAAGGAAAAATCAAAAAAACAATTTTATTCGGACTACGAAAATGCGATTTAAATGCAATTCAAGTAGTTGATAAAGTAATGTTTGACAAAAATTATATTAATAAAAGAAAAAATACAACTCTTGTCGGATTTTTTTGTGAAAATCCGGACAAATATTGTTTTTGCAATTCAATGGAATTACAGGATTTTTATGATTTATATTTTTATCCTCAAGGAAAAAATTATATTATTAGTATCGGCTCAAAAAAAGGAGAACAATTAGTAAAAAATTTACCCGAATTAAAAAAAGAAATAAAAATTCCAAACCCAAAAAATTTTAAAAAATTAAATACACTAGATATTGAAAAATATTATAAAGATGAAAGATGGAAAGGGGATGTAAGAAAATGTCTAAGTTGCACAGCATGCACAGCCTATTGCCCAACATGTAATTGTTTTGACATAAAAGAATTAATAAATTCAGATATAAAAACTATTCAAAGTAAACGATTTCATTCTTCATGCATGTCTAAAAATTTTTCACTTGTTGCAGGAGGAAAATCATTTAGAGATTCTCGTACTTCACGATTTAAACATTTTGTTTTTCATAAGGTTTTATATTTCAAAAAACAAAAAGGAAGACCAATGTGCATTGGTTGTGGAAGATGTTTAAGAGTCTGCCCAACAAAAATTGATTGGGTCAACACAATAAATAAAATGAATAGAAAACCATTATTTAATTTTTCAAGATTTTCATTTAAAAAATTAAAAGAAACTAACAAATAAAATGATAGGATATATGCCAAAAAAATTCAAAATAAAAAGTGTAAAAAGATACACGAACGATGTAAATTTATTTAAAGTTAAATGTAACTTATCTCCAAAACCGGGAACTTTTTTAGAAGTTTCAATCCCGGGAGTCGGTGAATGCCCACTTGCATCATGTTCCTACGATAATAAATATGTGGAATTATTAACCCGAAATGTCGGAAAAGTTACTTCTGCAATGTTTAATTTAGATGCAGGAGATTCAATCCAAATTCGAGGACCTTATGGAAAAGGATTTCCCTTAGAGAAGTTAAAAGGAAAAAATTTAATCATGGTAGCAGGAGGAACAGGAATTGCACCAATAACTTCAATGATAAATTATGTAGAAAAGAATAGAAAAAACTATGGAAAAGTTTGGATTTATTTTGGATTTAGAAATGAAAGATGTATACTTTTAAATGACAGAATAGAAAAATGGAAAGAAAAATTTCATTTGCATGTCGGTTTAACCCAAGATAAAGAAACACACAAATATGAAAAAGGTTTCATAAATGAAATTATGGAAAAGCATAAACCAAAAACAAAAAATACCGTAGCACTTCTTTGCGGACCAGAAGGGATGATGGAAACAGTAACAGAAGAATTGCATAAATTAGGTATAACAAATAATAAAGTTTACTGGTCACTCGAAAGAAGAATGGAATGCGGGTTTGGTTCATGCGGAAGATGCCAAATTCAGGATGTTTATGTCTGTAAAGACGGACCAATTTTTAGATATGATATAATAAAACCAAGATTAAATAATGAAAATTGGTCTAACAAAAAAGAATGAAAACTTTATATACCAACTGACATATATAGATTACAAATGATAACTAAAGATAACAACTTAAAGGTGATGGAATTTTTTTTCATTTATCCGGAAAGAAAATTCCACTTAAGAGAATTGGAAAGATTAACAAAACTTTCTTTACCGGGAATAAAAAAAATAATTCAAAAGCTTGAAAAAGAAAAACTTATTGAATCTCGAAAAGAAAAAATGTATCTTAATATTAATGCCTCCAGAAATCAAAAATTTGTTGATCTAAAAAGGTCATATAACATCTATTCACTTTCAGAGTTAACTAAATATCTAAGAGAGATTTATGAAGAACCGGAAGCAATAATTATTTTTGGAAGTTATTCAAAAGGCGAAGACATTTCAACAAGCGATATTGACATTGCAATAGTTACCCAAAATAAAAAAGAATTAAATTTATCTTTATTTGAAAAAAAACTAAAAAGAAAAATAAACATTTATGAAATACAATTAAAAAAGATAGAAACATCATTTAAAGATTCATTAATTAATGGAATTACATTATACGGACAGTTACAATTAAAATGATAAAAGAATTTGATTATTATATACAAAATAATTTTGTAAAGGAAGGAAGCAAAGATATAATTGAAGCAAAGGCTTTAATTGAAAAAGCAAAAGGAAGATTAGAATTTTCAATCAAAACTAGGGAGATTAATAATAACACAGCACCTTATACCTTTGAAGAAATTTATGAATGTTTAAGAGAAGCATTTCAATCATTAATGGCATTAAAAGGATTTAAACCTTATTCTCATGAAGCGATTATCTCTTTTTTAAAAGAATTTTGCAATTTTGAAGAGGAGGTTATTTCTTCATTTGATAGATATAGAATCTTAAGGAATAAATCAGTTTATGGAGCAGAAAAAATTTCAGTTGAAACCTGTTCTGAATCATTAAAATTTCTCATGAAATCTTTTCCAAAAATAAAAAAAGAGTTTGATAGATTAAAATGAAAAAAGAAAAATTAAAAGTTGGAGTTTACGGAATTACAGGCTGTGCAGGATGCTTATTAACAGTATTATACGAAGAATGCTTCAAAGAATTAATTGAACTAGTTGATCTTAAAGCATTTCCCCTCATCAGATCAGATAATTATAAAGGAAACTTTGATTATATATTTATAGAAGGAACAGTTTGCTTTGACGAAGATATAATTGTGCTAAATGAACTTAGAAAAAGAACAAAATATATTGTAGCATTAGGTGCTTGTTCATGTACTGGAGGTGTACCAACAATTAAAAATTTTCTTGATCAAGAAAAAACATTAAGATTAGTTTATCCTGCACATAATGAATTAAAAGAAGAAGACCCAACACCAATTAATAAACACATCAAAGTCGATTATTATTTACCGCAATGTCCACCAAGTAAAAAAGAAATAGTTTCTTTTATAAGATGCATCGCAAAAGGAGAAAAATGGCAGGATTATAATGATCCTGTATGCGTTGAATGCAGAAGCAAAGGCAATCCATGCTTACTAGACCAAAATAAAATTTGTTTAGGTCCAATCACTTTAGGAGGATGCGGGGCACTTTGCCCTTCTAATAATGTTATTTGTTATGGATGCAGAGGACCGTTTAAAGATGCAAATCTTGATGCTTATACAAACATGCTAAAAAAGATGGGTTATAATAAAAAAGAAATGCATGACAAAATGAGAACATTTTCAGGATTGCAATTCAGAGAAAAAGAGGAAGAAAAAACATGGCTAGAGAAATAACAATGAATCACATCTGCAAAATAGAAGGACATGCAAACTTAAATTTAAAAATTGAAAAAAATAAAGTTAAAAAATGTGAATTGCAAGCTTTTGAAGGAGCAAGATTTTTTGAAGCTTTGGTTATAGAAAAAAATATTGAAGATATTCAGGAAATAGTTTCCAGAATTTGCGGAATTTGTTCTTCTGCACATAGTGTTTGTTCAATTCAAGGTTTAGAAGATGCATTAGGAATAAAACCCACAGCACAACAAAAGTTCATTCGAGAAATGCTAATGTTTGGAGAAAGAATTAGAAGCCATGCAACACATTTATATTTTTTAGCATTGCCAGATTATTTTAATGTTCCATCAATTTTAGAAATCGGAAAAGAACATAAATCAAAAATCGATGATGCATTAAAAATAATTACACTAGGAAATCAACTTGTTGAAAAATTTGGAGGAAGAGAGATGCACCCCTTCCTAAAAATAAAAGAAGAAATGGAAGAAGTAGACTATGAAAAAATATTACAGCAATTAAAGAATACAAAACCAATAATAATGAGAACAATAAAATTATTCTCTGAAATTAATTACCCTGAAATATCACGTGAAACAGATTATCTTAGCCTTCATAAGGAAGAAGATTATGCATACATACAAGGCAAAATATTATCAAATACAGGCAAATTTGAAACTGAAGATTATAAAAAACATTTAGTGGAGAATATTAAAGAATATGCAACATCAAAATTTGTTCTAAAAGAAAATAAACCCTATATGTTAGGAGCAATGGCAAGGATAAATAATAATCATAATCAACTAGACCCTGAAGCAAAAAAAGTTTTAAAGGAAATCATGAAAAAAAAAGGTTTAGAATTCCCATTAAAAAATCCTTTTTATAATAACATCTGCCAGGCAATAGAAATTTTAGAAGTTGTAAATAGAACAATAAAGAATATTGAAAATGCACCAAAAAAAGAAGAAACACAAAAAATAAAATATCATAGCGGACATGGAATTTCGGCAGTTGAAGCACCAAGAGGAACATTATTCCACGAATATAAAATAGATAAAAATGGAAAAATAATTTATTGTAATATTATTACACCGACATGCCAAAACCTAAACATGATGGAGCAGGACATCACAGCACTTGTTAATGAATTACTTAAAAAAAATACTTCAAAAGAAGAAATAGTAAAACATATGGAAAAATTAATTAGAGCTTATGATCCATGCTTTAGTTGTTCAACACATTTCTTGAAAGTTAATTGGGAATAAAAGATTAATAATTCAAAAAGAGTATTAATAATAAAATTTTAACAAAGTAAATTAATTGAATTAACGTTGGTTTAGTTTACTTTTGTCAAGAAACTTGCAAATTTAGTTTCTTGAGCACACCCAAGAATTCATTCTCCTAAAAATTCTTGGTGTTAGAGAATTATTTTATAATTCTCTATAGCTTAAAGGGAAATTTTTACTTTTGTAATAATTTTGGAGATGAGGGAACACAGAATAATTGGGGAATAGTTAAAATCTTTTACACACTTTTTTATTAACTATACAAGCAATTCATTAATTTTTTTATAAAATATCAAATAAATAATACCAACTATCGGAACTACCCAAATTCCAACTCCAATATACAAATGTGAAAGTTCAAACCCAAATAATTTAGGAGTATTATTCCTATTAAATAAAGCAACATATAACATCCCAAAAATGAAATAAACAAAAGTCATAACTGATGCATATTTTGCCCATCTCTCTTCAATTACAAAAAACCCACTTAAAAAATATAAAATTAAAGTAATAAAAAAACAAAAAAACATTAAATAAAAAATATTATTAAAATCAACATAAGTTAAATTTTTTGAACTAAAAATATCTAATACAACATCAAACCAAGTAGCCGTAGAAGTCAAAGCATCTTTACTTAAAAAAGTATAATAATAAATTGGAGAAATAAATCCAATAATTAATAACATGGAAAAAGCAAATAATCCGGCATAATTTAAATTTATTTTATTTTTCTTCATATAAATATAAAATCAAAGAGATTATTTAAATCTACTTTTTTAAAAAATTTATTAATTCCTCATTACTAAAATAACTATTTTTATCCATTTTGTGAAAAATAAATCCTTGTTTTTCAAATCCTTCTTTGAATTTATTAACTTCTTTTAGATTAAGGGATATATTTTTATCAGGATTATATATATAAAATACTTCTTTTTGTGCGGGATACACAATTATAACAGATTTTAAATGAGAAATCTTACCCCAAGGATTATAAGAATAATTTAAAATGTTTTGATTAGTTTGCTCGTCAAAAGTTACTGGAAAAAAACTTTTGTATAATCCATCACCATAAATAAATTTATTTAACATAACTATTGATAAGATATCTGCTTTTTGTATTTGTTTTTCTTTTGAAGAAATTTGACTCCAAATTCCAGAATCCGGATTAATTAGTGCACCACCAACAATTACTCCATTTCCTGACTTATTATCCCGAATATTTATAGTATATTTTTTTTTAAATTTTAATCTAACTTCTTGGTTAATACAGTTATTTTTTATCACTTCAATAATTTTTTCCTTAATCCTTTCATAATCATCAAGATGCACATTACATGGCTTGCAATCAAAAAATTTTGATTTAAGGATGTCTGGATATTCTTTAGATAAACTAAAAACGATTTCATCAAAAGAAAGTTGAGGAGAAATAGCTTTATTCTCAATTTTAATACTTTCATTGCCTAATTTTAAATCAAAATCTGGACTTACATTATTACTTTCTTTTATTTTTTCTACATCCTTCCCATAGATATTTTTTAAAATAATTAAAATATATTTCTCAGACAAATCACCAATATCTTTGTAGGTTTTAGAGTTATCAGATAAGACTTTTTTCATTAGCTCTAAGTCTTTTTGCATTCTAACATCTTCGTATACAAAGGGAGAATGTTCTTTCCAAGTAAAATTTCTCTTCATTTTTTCAGGGAATTTTTCTTCTTCAATCATCCCCTCAACCTTTTTACAAATCTCCTTAACATTCCCAGTCATTGGAATCCCAATAATCTTAACAGGTTTATCAATTAATTTAAATACAAATCCCGCATCAAAATCATGAGCACTTAATATTGAATCACTTTGTAAATCATCAACACTAATTAATTTTACCTCACTTAAACCTTTCACCACATCCAAAATAATTAAATCTTCATTTTCATTTAGTAAACTTATTAACTGAAAACAATCATTAACATTAATTACATCATACTTTTCTTTTAACAACTCACCAACTTTTTTTGCTAAAGAATCATCTTCAATAAATTCATTACCCAAGCATAAAATTTTAACCATATAAAGTATTAATTAGAAAAGATATAAAAAGATTTTTGATTTGAGTTAATGATGAAAGAAGTGGGAAAAAAAGAGTTATTTGGAACAATTTTAATCTTATTAACAGCAATTATCTCGGGATTTTCAATTATCGCAAATAAATTTTTTGTGGTGAGTATTGACCCTTTATTATTTACAGCATTGCGAGCATTTTTTATAGGTTTAATCTTTTTTGCCATATCTTTTTATTTCTCAAGAAAAAATAAAGAAAAATTCAAAAAAACATCATGGAGTATCCTTTTATTAATAGGAATTATTGGAGGAGGACTTGCATTTTGGTTATTTTTCTCAGGCTTAAGCATGACACTTGGAGGAAGAGCCGCATTTTTACATAAGACATTACCAATTTATGCAACAATATTAGCATTTATTTTTCTCAAAGAAAAAATAACAAAAAAACAATTAATAGCAATGGGGATAATGTTATTTGGTTTAGTCTTAATGGAATTAACAAAAATTTCAAATGAAATAAAAATCGGAGATTTTTTAGTATTATCAGCAACAATACTTTGGGCAGTTGAAAATGTCATCTCAAAAAAAGCTATGCTTAATAAAGAAAGCAATTGGGTTGTAACTTTTTCAAGGATGTTTTTTGGTTCATTATTTTTATTTGGAATAATAATATTAACAGGAAAAATTAACTTAATTTTATCATTAACATCTCAGCAATTAATTTATATTGGAGTTTCAGGATTCCTTCTGTTCTTATATGTTTTAACATGGTATTGGGGTCTTAAATATATTAATTTATCAAAAGCTTCAATCATCCTTCTGTTATCCCCGGTAATTTCACTAATACTTGGAATTTTATGGCTTAATGAACAAGTTTCAACAATACAATTAATTGGCTCAACAATAATATTAATTGGAGCTTACTTAATAATTTCAACTAAAAGTGAAAAAAGAATCAAAGAAGTTTAATCAACCATCTCAATTGCATACGCATGATGAATTCTAACTTTATCTCCCACTTTTGCTTCAGGAACATATACTCTAGAAACAGGTCTTTTTTTATCGTCATATTCAACAAGTAAAAATTCTTCCGGAAGAATTTCTTTTACCTTCGCAATATGCACTTTACAAAAATCACGAAAAAATTCAGGAGATTTTGAATAATTTCCCTCTTGTTTATCAATAATAATATTATGATAATTATACCAATATTCCCTAAGAACTTTCATATCCCAATAATCTTTAACCCCAATTTCATGAGAAAGCATTTTTATCCTCCTAAAAGCAGCAGGAAAAGATTCTTCAATTATTTTCCTCGACAAAAAATTTCCGGTTTTTGCACAATCTTCTAATTCCTTATATCTTTTTTCGTTTATAACTCCGGTTTCTAAAAGAACATGAGCACACGGAAAAGCATATCTTAAAAAAAATTCTTCAGGGACCATTTGAATATTTATTTACCATATTTAAGTAATCTTTAACCTGATTTAAAGGAACTTTCAAAACAACAATTTTATTTGACACAATAACATAATCACCTAAACCAATATCATCTGTAAAAATTCTAGCTTCACGCTTTTCTACATCATAATCAACAATACAACTGCCATCTTCTTTTATTTCAATAATTTTTCCTGGAATTGCTAAACACATATATAATAAAGATAAATGATACTTTAATTGATTTTCGATATGAAATCTCAAAAAAAAAAGCGTATTAATAATAAAAATTTTAATTGCTTAAAGGCAAATCATTAATAATGATTTTGGGGCGAGTAACTTCGTGGTAGAAACAATAATCCACAAAGTTTCGTGCGAGGTTATGAGAAGAAGTGGGGCATTGAATTCAAACAAAAAAATTCAAGGGAATAGTTAAATCTTAAAAACAATTTTCATATGCAATTACAAAAAATAAAAAATTTTTACTTATAAGTTACATTGATTATTTTTATATCCTTTCCCTGTAAAATTTTTGGAATTTGACCGCAATCAGGACATTCAAAAATAACCATATCATGTAATCGTTGTAAAATTTTTGCTTCTCCATTATAACCACATTCACATTTTACTTTAGATTTTTTTTCAGATACATTTACATCCCAGCCAGTTTTCTCGATTATATGCTCACCTAAATGATTAGCGTCAATTCCAACCAACTCGCCAACCTCAATAGTAATTTTAGAAACCTTTTCTCTATTTTCAATATTACTTAAAATCGCTTCAATAAAAGAATGCTCGTGCATATTAGAATAAAACAAGGGATATTTATAATTTTTATTAAATCACAAAACCATTTAAATTCTATCTTATATCTTAATATATGCCAAAAAAAGAAGAAATACCAAAAGGAATAAGACTTTTAATATTAGCAACATCAATTAGATGGATTGGTTGGGGACTTGGAGAAGCATTTATTCCACTTTTTCTATTTATGTTCTCAGCAAACTTTTTAGAAACAGGATTATTAACTTCAGTATTCAACATTGTCTTCTTCTTATCAATACCGCTCGCGGGATATTTAGCAGATAATATCAAAATCAAATACATGATTATTGCAGGACTAATGATATATGTGTTAATTGGCTTAGGATATTTTTTAGCAGGAATAACAGGAGCAATAATTTTTGTAATAATAGCACGAGGATTAAATGGACTGGCATTTTCATTAGATCAGGTTGGAAGAGAAACATACATAATAAAAAATTCTCCAAAAAATAAAATTTCAAGCATGTTCGGAAAATTTGATTTTATAACAACATTCTGGTGGGTTCTATCAGTAATAATAGGATTTTGCCTTGTAAAATTTTTATCAGTACCGATTCATTGGTTATTATTTTTCATTGCCCCATGTGCAATTATTTCAGCTTTAATTCTATCAAGACTAAAAGAAAAAAAGAAAAAAAATAATAAAGATAAAAAAAGAATTTTAGAAACATATACACAACTATTCAACAATGTAAAAAATTTTAATAATGAATTAAAGATTATTTTATTTTTAGCATTCATAATCGGAATAATTAGTTCATCAATCTACTTCTTTGTTCCAATTTCTTATTATATAGATGGAAATAGTTTAGTCAGTTCAGCAATGTTTGCATTAGTATATGCAACCCCGGCATTATTTGGAAAATATCTTGGTAAAATTGCAGATAAAAAAAGAGAAAGAATTTATATTTTTAGTTTCTGCTCAATCATTTTAATTTTCATCGGCATAATTGTTATAAAAAATTATTTTATAATGCTCTTAATAGTATTTCTTGCAAGTACAATATTTGAATTATTATCATTAACAAACAGAGGCATGCTCGCAAGATTTGCAGACAGAACTCACCTTGGAGAAATAGATGGCTCATTAAACGGAGTCGCAGCATTAGGAGCAATCATCGGACCGGCTTTATTTGGATTATCATCTGATTTAATAGGATTAGATAAATCATACATGATTATAATTTTCATTTTAATAATAGTTTTATTTGTAATAATAAAAGGATTAAAAAATATAAGAAAAAATAAAAAATTAAAATTTTAATAATTAAGATTTAACATAGTAACTGTTAACTGAATTGAATTATTGCAAAGTAATGAATACTTCAGGATAAAAATTGTTTTTTAATAATTAAGATTTAACAGCTAAAAGGCAAATCATTATTTCTAATAATGATTTGGGGAGAGTGGGGCATTAAAATTCAAACAAAAAAATTCAGGGGAATTGTTAAATCTTAAAAACAATTTTCATACGAAGTTATAAGAAAGAAAAAATAAAAAATTAAAATTATTTTCCAATCAATTCCATTAATTCCTTTTCAGGATTACGAGCTTGTGTGATTGCAGAACTTACAGCAATACCACTTGCACCAAGTTTCATTGCAATCTTCAAATCATCATTATTTTTTATCCCAGCACCAACAATAAACGGATATTTTAACTCCCGCCCAATCTTTTTAATTAATTCAGGTTTTGCTTTACTTACAGAAATTTCACCTGCAACTAATTCCGGAGGTTCAATGATTAAATAATCAGGTTTTAACTCCTTAATTTTTTTAGCTTGCCTTAAATCCTTAGCAAAAATTGCAACTTTTAATTTTACTTTTTTGCAATGCAAAACAGTTTTTTTAATTATTTTAAAATCAAGCCTATGTTCACTATGATTTAAAAAAACACCTTTTGCACCAACAGCCTTTATACCTTCAGGCAAAATAAATCCGGTATTTCTGCCAGGTTCCTGATAATCAACATGCTGACTATAAATTGACAAATTTGTTTTCTTTGAAAGAATCGCAACATCTTCAGGTTGAACACCAACAATTATTTTCTTATCAACTTTTTCAATAATTTTTGCAAGTTCTAAAACTTTATCTCCCTGTTTATAAGTTTTTAAATTAATTATAACTAAAGGTTTCATTTTTGCATCTCCTTCATCAACCTTTTCTTATTTTTTACCCAATCCTCTTTTAACATAGCATAAAAATTCTCATCATGAATTTTTCCTGTAGATTTAACTTTATATGATTTAATCATAGTTCCCTCATAGTTAAATCCAAATTTCTTAATTAAAGAATTTGAAGAAACATTCTCTTTATATGCCCTTACATTTAACCTTCTTAATTTTAATTTATTAAATCCAAAACTAATTAATTCAATACATGCTTCTTTCATTAATCCTTTTCTCCAATAATCTTTTGCCAACCAATAACCTAAATTAGCAGTTTTATGAAAATTACTTACTTTAGTTAAACTAATAACCCCAATTATTTTATTCTCAGATTTTAACTCTATTGCTAATTCAAAACTTTCTCGATTTTTTTTCTTTGAATCTTTAAAACATTTATTAACAAACCATCTGGCATCATTTAAGTGATAAGGATAAGGAACTACACCTAAATATCTTGAAACATCAAGAGTATTAATCTTCTTAGTAATTTCATTTACATCACTAAGTTTAACTTCCCTCAAAATTAACCTTTCAGTTTCTAATTTCATTTTCCAAAAACAATCTTACGAATTTTATCTGCAATAATTAAAGGTTTTTTATTTTGCCAAATATTTCTCCCAATAGCTAAACCAGTACAACCAACATTCATTGCATCTTTAACCTCTTTTAAAAATGTCTTTTCATTAATTTTCTCTCCGCCAGCAATAACAACTTTTGTACGTCCGGCATTTTTAACCGCCCAAGCCAAATCATCTTTATTCCCATGAGAATGAATCTTAACAATATCTGCACCAATTTCTAAACCCACCCTAGATGCATAAGCTAAAAGATGCCTCTTATTTTTTCCCTTAACACCCTTTCCACGAGGATAAATCCAGGCAATAACAGGCAATCCTTTTTTATGAGCTTGTTCTTGAATTTTCGCAAACTCCAAAAACATATCTTCTTCATGAATACTGCCAATATAAATAGTATAACCTACTGCCCTCGCACCTAAACTAACAGCCTCTTCAACAGTACAAATTTGTCTTGATACAGGATCACCTTGAATTAAAGAAGTCTTGCCATTTAACTTTACAATTAATGGAACTTTAGATTTTTTTATCTCATTAATATATTTTTCAGCAATGCCTTTTTGAAAAATCAAAGCAGTAAACTTTCCTTCTTTAGCAATATCAATAATTTTTTTAGGATCAACATTATCAAGATTAAAATCTGTTGAACCATGCTCTAACCCTTGATCATAAGCTAAAAAAAATGCTTTACCTTTCCTAAGAATTTTCCAAAGATTAAATTTCTTTTTTAAAATCATTTTTTCTTAACCACCTTCTTTAATTTCTCCTCTTTCATGCCAATATGCCCTTTATTAATGTGATATAAAGCAGTAATAAACAAAGACTCAGACCAACCTAAAGGAGAATTAGCATTACTTTCATCAGAATTTGAAAAATAAAGCTCAGGCACTTCTCCATCTTCATTAATTGTACCAATAGCTTTTTCTAAAAAATCTTTAGCTTTTTTTCTTTTACCAAGTTTATCATAAATAATAGACAACCAAGAAAGCCCAAAAGTCCATTCAGCCTCTTCAGAAAAATTATCTAAATTCTTGTTATAATAATGATCCCCTTTATATCTAATTACACCCTTTTTCTTTAATAAATGATATTCAATATTTTTCAAAACCTCTTCAGTCTGTTTTTTATTAAGAACATCATAAGGCCAAATTAAAGATAATAAAGCTAAATCAACAAATTTTTTTTCAGACTCCCTAGGCAAAAGTTTTTCCAATGCATCATATCCTTTTTTAATTAATTCTTCATTCACATAAATCCCTTTAACATTTTTTATCATCTCAAGACCAGCAACACAAGCACCAACACTTGACGCATGGACTTCTTCATTCTCCTCCCACATACCAGAATCAGGGTCATGCCAATATTCTAAAGTAGATAAATAATCAACTAACTTTTGAACAACCCTAAAATCATCTTCATTCTCAAGAATTTTAATTTTTTTTACAGACTCTAATTCACCAATTTTAAATAAAATACAACCAATAGAATCATTTTGTTTATTTCCCCAATCTTCCCAAAATTCATCAAAAGTTTCAGGATTATATCTTGCATGAATATATTGATGAGTATATGCTGGTTTTTGAGAGATTGCATAATCAATTTTAAATTCATGCTTCTTGAAAATTTCTAATATTGCTCTATAAGTTGTTTTAACAGTATCCCAATCATCTATTACTTCAAAAGCAATACACTCATAAAAATTATCTCTAAGCCAAGCTTTATCATAACCAGTAGAAACGGTTTTTTTTGATGCAGAAAAAAGCCCAGACTTAAATTTTAAACTTGAAAGAATTTCCAAATGCTGTTTTATTAAACTTTTTCTATTAAGCTTTTTTCCTCTTCCTTTTAATTTCATTTTAATTTCATCCTCAAAAGATTATTTTTAGCACCGAAATACCTAAGCACAGATTCACTTTCTTTTAAACCAAGTTCTAAACATTGCTGTAAAGACTTATTCACCATCAATCCTGCAGTAAATCCTGCAGCAAATGCATCTCCTGCACCGGTTCTTTCAACAACCTTGATATTATGAGGTTTAATTGAATATTTTTTAACACCATCATAAGCATAAGTTAATTTATCTTTATTTGTCACAACAACAATCTTAGGTCCAAATTCCATTAAACAATCTAAAATATCTACTTTTTTATTCCCTCCTGAATGTTTCTTTTCGCAGCTTTGCTGCGTAGAAGGAGGGAATGCATAAGAATTTCCATTCTTAAAATTTAAAAAATTCTTTTCATTATACCTCTTGCAAAGCATTTCTGCTTCTTCCTTATTAAGAACCAAAACGTAAGTCATTTTTAACAAAGGCAGAATATTCATTTTTTTAATTAAATAATCACTCGGATTAAAAACTAATTTAGTTCCATCCTTAACTAATTTTTTTGCCAATGCTTCTTGAGTCTTAAAAGTTTTACCAACCATAGAAGAATAATAAAGCCATTTTGTCTCAAATTTTGGAAGTTCATCTAAACTAATATTATTGCCAGGACCCTTGTATGTTAAAATAGTTCTATCTTCACCCTTGCTATCAAGAATAATTGAATGACCTGTTCTTTCTTTAGAAATAGTTCCTAAAAATTTTACTTTTTCTTTTTTTAAAAGATCAATAATCTCCTTGCCATCATTATCTTCACCAACTTTGCAAATACAACCGGTATTAAAACCAAAACGTGCAAAAGCAACAGCAACATTTGTCGCCCCCCCGCCAATATCTGATTTTAAATCCTCAACAAGGATTTTTTCACCGGCAGGATAACTAAATGAACCAGTTTTTTTATTAAACTCAGTATCAATAAAAGTATCAACAACTGCACTTCCAAAAGTTACTATATCAAATACCATCTCTCTTTAATATAATAATGAGATAAATGTTATAAAGGTTTTGGAAAAAATGAAAAATAAAAACTAATAGATAAAATCAAACGATTATTGCTCACTCAATTTTGGAAAAACAAAAGCTAAAAAAGCAAATAATAAATAAACATATCCACAAATTGCAAAAATTAAAGCTTTAGTCCCAGTATAATCTAATGCAAAAATTAATGCCAAAACAGTCAATCCCACTCCAAACAAAGTTGCACCATTCATAAGTGAACGTCTAAAAAATACCATTTTATATTAACCCACATTATAAATTCAATAAAAATTATCAAATTTAAAAACCTTATGAAAGATTTAGGATAAAAAATCCTATTTAATAATTAAGATTTAATGACTTAAAAACAAACTTTTGTGAAACAAAAATGCAGGGGAGTGTAGAAGATTAAGATTCGAGTAAAGATTCAAAAAAGTGTGTTTAATAATAAAATTTTAACTGCTTAAAGGCAAATTATTACTTTAGTAATAATTTGGGGGATGTGGGAAAAATTCAAGATTGAAAAGGGGATTTGTTAAAATCTTTAACACACTTTTTAAAAAAGGAATCAGGGGGTTCCTTTTATTCGTAATACCCCAAAGCCTCAAGCCCCGGAAGTTTTTCACCGGCAATATAATTTAGCAAAGCCCCACCGGAAAGACTAATATGACTAAACTTTTTTATCGGCAATTTATACTTTTCAATCGTATCACTCAAATGACCACCGCCAACCAAAGTAAACGCCTTTGATTTTGAAATAGCTTTTAATAATTCAACAGTCCCCTTAGAAAATTTTTCATCCTGAGAAAACCCGGCAGGCCCCTTCATATAAATTGCTTTAGCTTTTTTAATTTCATAAACATATTTTTTAATTGTCTCTTCGCCAATATCTTCAATTTCATAATTATTTGGAAATTCACTTAACAAAAATTCTTTTCGTTTGCCATTAAAGTTAACCGCAAAATCTAAAGGTGTCAAAACATTCTTTAATTTCTTTTTTAACTTCAATAAAAAATCCTGATAATTTCCTTTATTCAAAGTAGCCTTTTCTAAAAACTTATTTTGATAACCTAAATTTTTTCCCTGAGCAACTAAACACATCTGTCCAAATAACCCACAAGAAAGAACTTTATTCCCCTTCAATAATTTAATATTAGACTCAGGTTTTGCCCCACCAAGAATGTATAAACAATTTTTCATAGAAATTTTTTCTAATGCTTTAATTTCCTTTTCAAACAAAAGCCCGGCACAACTAGGTAATGTTCTAGGAAAACCAACAATAGAAATTTGATTCCTATGAGAAACAGAAAAAGCATCATTAATATAAAAATCAAATAATGGAGATAAAATTTTCAATAACTTATTATCTTTTTTTTCAGGAAAAAATTCATCACTAACAAAACGAATATTCTCTAATAAAATTGCATCTCCGGATTTCAATTTATTAATTTCATTAATTGCTTTCTTACCAATTATATCTTCGACAAATTTAACTTTAGTAAATTTATTTAAAAATTTTGCATGTTGCCTTAAACTCAAAAAATCATCTTTTTCAGGATTTCCCTGATGAGCAATAATTACAACCCTTGCCTTCTTTTTCTTTAATTCATTAATAGTTTTTACTGCCTCAATAATTCTCTGAGATAAAATAATATTCTCGCCCTTAACATCAGAATTTAAATCAGCCCTTAAAAGAACAAGTTTATTTTCAAAATTAAAATCTTTAATGAATTTCATGTTTATTATAACAGATATAAATAATAAAGATTATTAAATATAACGAAAAAACTAAAAAATTTGTTAACAATTAGATTTTAATTACTAAATGGCGCAGATATTTGCTTTGCAAATATCAAAGGGGAAGAGGGGGGGATTAATTAAAATCTACACAAACTTTTTTCATTTTATTAATTTATCATTGATTAAATAAACCTTTTTATTTTTTCTCTCACAACATTCTTTAAAACATTTCAAAATTATGAATTATTTTTGAGATAAAATGCTATAATTTTATTTTGCCGTGTAGCAGAGCTACATAAAAAATCAAATTGTAGATTTTAGCCAAAAAGAATCATAATTTTTTCAACAAATCAACAATTCTGCAACTATAACCATACTCATTATCATACCACGAAAAAACTTTAACCAAATTCCCATTAACCCTTGTAAGCTTAGAATCAAATATTGTTGAATGAGTATTACCAATAATATCTGTTGAAACTAATTCCTCCTCGCTATATTCTAAAACCTCTGAAATTTTTTTTGAAGCATCTTTTACTGCATTATTAACTTCCTCGACAGTTACAGATTTTTTTAATACCAATGCAAAATCAGTAATACTACCACAAGCAACAGGAGCCCGAATAGCAATACCATCAAGTTTACCCTTTAATGACGGAATAACAATACAAACAGCTTTAGCTGCCCCAGTAGTTGTAGGAACTAAATTAATAGCAGCAGCCCTTCCTCTTCTCCAGTCTTTATGAGGACTATCTAACAATGCCTGATCAGAAGTATAAGCATGAACAGTAGTAATATACCCCTTCACAAGACCAAATTTATCATCTAATACTTTAACTATAGGTGCAGCACAATTTGTAGTACACGACGCCATAGAGATTATTTTATGTTCTTTCTTAAGAACTTTATCATTAACACCAATAACAATAGTAGAATCAACATCTTTAGCAGAAGCAGTAATAATAACTTTTTTCGCACCAGCAATCAAATGCTTAGAAGCACCTTCACGATTTGCAAAAACACCAGTAGCTTCAATAACAACATCAACACCCAATTTTTTCCAAGGAAGTTTTTCAGGATCTCTGTCAGAAGTAACAAGAATCATCTTGCCATCAATTTTTAAATAATTCCCAACAACCTTAACTTTTTTATTATATCTGCCATACACAGAATCAAATCTCAATAAATTTGCAACATTATGCACATCATGAACATCATTAATAGCAACAACATTCAGATTTTTTTCAATGGCTCTTCTAAAAACAGCCCTGCCAATTCTTCCAAAACCATTAATTGCAATTCTTACCATCTTTAATAATTATATGCTTAAGTGATTTATTAATCTTTTCCCGAATTAAATTTTTTGGAGTCACAAATGTGTTTAACAATTAAGATTTCACAAAGTAAACTAATTGAATTAACGTTGGTTTAGTTTACTTTTGTCAAGAAACTTGCAAATTTAGTTTCTTGAGCACACCCAAGAATTCATTCTCCTAAAAATTCTTGGTGTTAGAGAATTATTTTATAATTCTCTATAGCTAAAAGGCAAATCATTATTTTTAATAATGATTTGGGGGATGAGGGGATAAAAATTCAAACAAAAAAATTCAGGGGAAAGTTAAATCTTAAACACATTTTTTTAAATAGAATTATTTAACTTCTCAAATTTTTCAATATACTTAACAACAGCGATAATAAAACCAGCATGACTCCATGTAAGAGGAGCAACAGACAATGGCTCCCCGTTATAAGGATTAAGTTGTTCAGATAATGCCCCGGAAGAAAGAGCCCTATCAGTAACCCAATAAAACAATTCTTCAGCAGGCTTCAAATCCTCAACAGTTTTAGCCCTAGCAATATAATATTCCGCAAGCCACATAGTAGAAATAAACCAAATATTTTCAGGAGCATCTTTAGAAAGTGAATAATAATCATCCCCCCCATATCTTGCCATGCCTTTGCAACCGGAATTTCCCCATAACCTCGCAATAGTTTTATCCATTGTCTTAATTAATCGAGGATCATCAATATTTAAAATACCATAATTAAATAATCCATAAGCAGTACTAATATCCAAAGTTTTATCTTCTTTAACAACCCCATTATTATCATAATAAATACCTTTTAGAAAAACTTGTTCTTCTTTATTATAAAGAGAATTAATAATTGCTTCCCTCATTTCTTGAGCAGCAACAAAATATTTATTTGCATTTGTTTTACTACCAAAAAGATCTGCAAAATTTTTGGCCGCCAAAAGACCAGCATATACAGTAGAACAAGTAAAAGTATGAACCCCAAGTTTTTCTTCCCAAAGATCATAACTCTCTTTAGGAAGTTTAGTTTCAACATCTCTAAAATCTAACAAAAAATCTCCGGCAGGTTGTATGAAAGATTTATACATTTTTTTTATTAAAACAGGATTTTTATGCTGGAGATAATGCTTCCACAAAGCATCAAGAATTAAACCAGTTTCATCTTCCTGAATTGGCAACTGTAATTTATCACCTTTAAGCCAAGGATGCCATGAACTACCAACAGAACCATCCGGTCGATATTTCGGAAGAAGATAATTACCCTCACTAATCAACCCAACACAAAATTGAAAAAACATAGCAGTAATATCCTGATGCCCCATTTTATCAAGAGACCTTGCAACTAACGCCCCATCACGAGGCCACATATAACTATAAGTATCTTTTTTAAAATGAAAAGTATGAGTATCATTTGCAGCAATAATTGCACCATGATTATCAGTTTGAGCCCGAATAATTAAAAGAGACCTAAAAAATAAATCTTGTATTGATTCACCTAAATGATAAAAATTAACTTCTTTTTTATGAACCCACTTTTTCCAATGCTCTTCAGTTTCATTCATTAATTTAATTATCCCCTCTCGAACAACAATATCACGTAATTCACAAACATTTTGATGTTTTTCGCCAACAGTAATCCAATAATCTACAGGTTTACTTTGATTTTTATCCAAAAATAATGTAAAACCAATAGTAGAATCAACAGAACCATGCTCAATAGCATTTTTACTTAAAAAACCATCTTCTGCATCCTTCCAAGTTCCTTCTTTCCCCTGAACACCACTATTACCTGTTGCATAATCCGTAAAAGATTTATTTTCATACATTCCCCCAATAAGAAAATATCTTTTCCCTTTAAAATTAATTATTGACTCAAAAAGAGGATTATAATAAACAGTATCCCCAATATTATCTTCAGAAATATTAAAATGTTGTGCAAAAAATAATTTAATTTCTCTTTTTCCTTCCCACAAATTTTTCACCTGAACCCTCCTTAAAAGAATATTTTTTTGACAATGAACAGCTTCATTAATAATCAATTCAATGCCAAGTTCATTATTATGAGCAATCACTTCACTAACAAGAGTATCTTTTTTATATTTTAATAATAAATTCCAATGACCATCATATATCCAACTAAATTTCCCATCAACATAAATACCTATCCTATGATGATTTCCAGAAACATGATTTTCCTGACCAACATAAGGATAATAAAAATCTCTGATACATGCATTTTTATCTAAGCAAACCAGCATATTTCCATTACCAAGAATTATCGGCCGAGTCATTTTTCAAATGCTCCTTTATTTGCAGATATAAAAATTTTAGAAATACTAAAATTCACAACAAATTTTTTCATTAAACCTTCCTGCTAGAATTTTTAATCTTCTTTTGAATAAAAGTAATCCTTGCCCTTAACTTTTTTGCCGCAGCTTTTGAATCTAAAACATCCCTTAAACTATCGGAAAGGGTTATATCACCAATAACATCATAAATCCAATTTGCAAAATCATTTTTTTCAGAATTTGCATGATAACTAAAAGTTTCCGGACTCATTTTTTTAAATGCTTGTTCTAATTCTCCCAAATTTTTAAAAGCAGAACCATCGTGGCAATAAAATTTTTTATGCAGAGGTACATCACTAATAAAAAGTTCAAAACTATTGTCAGTCATATGTCTCAATTTCACCTCCATTTTTTCGTTTAATTCCAAAAATAGGTCTCTTATAATTTACACCAATTAAAGAACCGGCTAATTTTTTATAACTATGCGAAACTTCATTACTCGGAGAAAAACTCACAATAGGAACCATCTTTGATAATGCGGAAAGCACTTTAATATCATCAGGAATTACTGCCAAAACTTTTACATTTGAAGCTTCAGAGATATCTTTTGAACAAAGTTCAAATCTTTTTTTATGAACTTTATTTAAAATTATACCCCTTATAGGAGTACCACTCTCTTTTGCAATTTTTACTGCATGTAATGTAGAACTTAAAGTTGGATAATCCGGAGAACTCACAACTAAAATCTCATCAGAAGCACCCATTGCAGCAGCCATCTCATGATTTAATGACGGAGATGAATCAATTAAAATAACATCATAAATATCTCTTAAAGGTTCAATTTTTTCTTTTAATTTATTATAATCTAACCCTGAAGGAGCCAATTGCCCCGGAATAATATGAAATCCAAGTGAATGCTGATAAATTGATTCATAAACAGAATGCTTATCACTCATAATTTGATGCAAAGTATAATTAGGATTAACTAAACCAACATGTAACCCCAAATGAGGAGTCGAAAAATTAGCATCCACAATTAAAACTTTTTTATTAAATTCCTGAGCTAATGCCGCACCCAAATTTGCAACAGTAGTAGTTTTGCCTACACCACCCTTAAGAGCAACTATCCCAAAAACTTTTGGATTATCCATTTATTGAATGGACCAACAAAGTAATAACAGACTTTTTATCCATTTTTTTCTGGTCTTTTTGTTTAATTGTTTCGCTAATATAATTAATCATTTCTTCAAGATTATTAGTTTGCGAAATTTTTTTTGCTAATCTCTTTTCTTTAAGAATACCTTCAACCCAATTCGCAAAATCATTTTTTTCTAAATTCACATGATGTTTAAATGTACTGCTATCAACAGTTTTTAAAAATTCTAAAAGATCATTTTTATTTTTTAAAACTGCACCATTAAATGCATAAAAATATTGTTCACTAGTTATTGCCATTTATCATCCCCTCACTTTTATTATTTAATAATGAATTAAATTTATAAATGTTATTAAAATTTGAAGAGGATAAATTACATTTCTCGTCTGGATTTATCATTTCATATTTTTCTAACCTTAATTCCAAATCTTGCAGTACATTCATAAAACTAATAAACGCATCATAAGGGCTATCATAAGGATTAAAATATTTATGCACATCCCCGTCAGCAAACCATTTAGTGCACATATAATAAAAATGGTCTGAAGTTTGCAATTTTCTCCATTTATGTATTAACTCCTCGTCCTTAGTTTTCAAAACTCTATGCCCCAGAAAATAAACCTTGTTAATTGCAGAATGTTGTATCTCATTTCCAAGCCAGGCACTTAAATCTCTTTCAACATCTGCCCAAGACATCAAGTGAGGAACATCAAAATCCCCCATAACATCATAAGAATCAATAACCTCCGAAGGAGTTTTAAAATTATTATCCGGGTGCTTTAAAATTTCACCAGGTAAATGCCTCATAAATTCGAAAATCCCAGTCTCTTCCCATTGATGTTCACCAAAAGTTTCATAATCCATAAAAAGATTCAGAACATTTCCGTTGCCATTAATTGCATTAACCCACTCAACATATTTCGGAGCAGTTAAAGGCCACTCTTTCCAACTTTTTTCAGAAAAACGAAAAGCAAGATCATCACTTAAACGATAATTTTTTGTAAGGACTTTTATTTTTTTTGTACTGGTAGGCCGATATAAAAAATTAGGAGACCTCCAGCCTAAAATATTATCTGAACCTTCTGACAAAATACCTTTGTAACCCATTGCCTCAACTTCTCTTGCAACTTCATTACTGTAAATTAACTCAGTATTACGAAATACCTTAGGAGTCAAACCAAAAAGTCTCTTGATTAAATTTTCATGAAGTTTAACTTGCTCCCTAAATTCACCCTTGGAATAAAGAAATGCCAAAGAATGATAATAAGTTTCTGCAAGAATTTCTACTTGCCCGGTATCAACTAATTTCTTAAAAGAATCCAAAACATCCGGAGCAAATTCTTCTAACTGTTCTAAAAATACCCCCGAGAAAGAAAAACTTATTTTAAATTCAGGATACTTATTTAATAATTCCAGTAGCACAGCATTCGCAGGCAAATAACATTTGTTTGAAACCTTTCTTAAAATTTTTTCATTATTTCTTTTGTTATCACCATCATCATAAAAATAATTTGAATTATTCCCAATATCAAAAATAGTATATTTCTTAACACGATAAGGTTGATGAACCTGAAAATAAAAACATACAGAAACCATTAATTTACTTCCTCCATCATCTTTTTATATAAATCCATGCAACGAACAGCAGGTTTATCCCATGTCAATTTTTTTACTTCTTCTTTACCATTTTCATTTAACGTTTTATGAAGTTCATTATATTTTAACACCGCAACAATTTTATCAGCCATATCATTAACATCCCAAAAATCCGCCTTCAAACAATTAGAAAAAATTTCAGCAACACCGGATTGTTTTGAGATTAACGACGGAGTTCCGCACATTTGAGCTTCCAAAGGAACTAAACCAAAAGGCTCAGAAACAGAAGGCATAATGAAAAGATCAGCCATACTATACATTTTTTTAATCTCATTTTTATCTTTAACCCAACCAGTAAAAATAAAATTATCAGCAATTCCCATATCACTAACTTTACGAACAATTTCTTCATACATATCACCGTTACCGGCAATCACAAAAATTACATTGCGGTCATACTGCAAAACAATTCTCGCCGCAGATATAAGGTAATCAATACCTTTTTGCAAAGTTATTCTGCCTAATGAAAGAACAATCTTTTTACTTTTTTTCAAATTAGAAACTTCATTTAAAATAAATTCTTCAAATTGCGTTCCATTATGAATAACAATTACTTTCTTTGGAGAAATGCCATAATGTTTTACAATTTGTTTTTTTGTATAATCACTAATCGCAATAATCTGGTCTGCTTCCTGCATACCTTTTTTTTCAATATCATAAACATGCTGGTTACAGCCTTGTCCGCCACATCTATCAAATTCAGTAGCATGAACATGAACAATTAATTTTTTTCCTGAAACTCTTTTTGCCATCATTCCGGCCTTAAAAGTTAACCAATCATGAGCATGAATAATATCAAAAGTTTCTTCCTCTGCAATTCTTTTCGCAACTAAACCATAACGTTCAACTTCTTCATTTAAATTAGAAGCATAAATTAAATCTTTCTCTTTTTCCAATTCATATTTATTTTCATAACTTTTATGCGTAGTATAACCCTGAATTATTGAATTAAAATAGTACTGTTTTTTAATCGGGATATTATCATCAGCATAAACAACCTTTAAAAAATCAACATTTAAATCCAATTTTTTTGGTAAAACAAAAATTAATTCAACTCCGTTTTTACTTAAACATTTGGTTAAACCTTCACAAGCAGTGCCAAGACCACCCGTATGAAACGGAGGAAATTCCCAGCCAAACATCAAAACTTTCACCACATCTCTTTTACCTTATATTAAAATTCAAAATAAAGTTATTAAATGTTTGTTTTAAAGTAAAAGCTTTTCAAAATTAATCAGATTTTCAGTTTTTTCTTTACATTTTTCCAAAAGATTGTTTTTTAACAATTAAGATTTCACAAAGTAAACTAATTGAATTAACGTTGGTTTAGTTTACTTTTTAGAGAATTATTTTATAATTCTCTATAGCTAAAAGGCAAATCATTATCTAATAATGATTTAGGGAGTGCGGGAGATTAAAACTCATGCAAAGAAATTCAGGGGAATTGTTAAATCTTTAAAACAATTTTCAAAATAAAAATACAAAAAAATCGTTTAAAAAAGTACATTTATTTTGGGCTCTGTTTAGATTTTTATTTCAAATAATTTTGATTTTTAATTAACTTATTGGGAGTTCAAAATTCTTAAGGGCGGGTCTTCAAGCTTTAGCTTGAACTTGAAGTGGGAATCTTAAAAATCAAAAAAGATTTAATCTAAAGACAGAGCCTTTATATATATTAAATCTTTAAATAATAAAGAATGGAAATCATTAATTTAGATGAAGGTGTAATTAATGCTTTGAATACTTTTACCAAAAAACCAATCAAAAAAATAGATAAATTTTGTACTTTTAAAAAACCATTAGTTATTGGAAGTGGTAATGCATTTCATGTAGGAAAGATATTATTTGAAGGAACAAATGCAGTTTTTGCAGATGAAAGTGATTATTTAAAGAAACTAAAAGATATTGATGGAAGTGTTATAATTTCTTCTTTTGGTGGAAAACATGCACCAAAAATCGCTAAAAAACTCAAAGAAAAAGGGATCAAAATAGTATTATTAACAAATAATCCAAACGCAATTGCAAAAAAATATGCAGACAAAACATATATTTTCCCTGAAAATCCTGAACCTTACACTTATAATATTTCAACATATCTAAGCATGATTTTTTCTAAAACAGGCGAAAATCCAACAAAAATTTTGAAATTTATTCAAGAAAATTCAAAAAAAATACCAAAAGATTTGAAAAAATATGATGCATTTTACATAATAATCCCGGAAAAATTCTATCTTGCGTCAAACATGCTATTAACAAAATTTGAAGAACTTTTTGGCTCAAAGATTTCTGCACGAGTTTTCACATTTGAACATACAAAACATGCAGAAACAATTGTAAGTTCAGACACAGAACTTTTCATCAGTTTAGGGCAAAAAAACAACATTTTCGGGAAAAATAGACTAAATTTAACATTGCCAAAAGATTTGAATTATGCAGGATTTATCGCATATTCATATTATTTAATTGGTCAAATCCAAAAACAAAATAAACCATATTTTAAACAGAATATCAAAGAATACATAAAAAAAGCATCAAAAATGTTTGGACAAAAAATTAACTTAATCGTAAGTTCTAAAAATTAATTTTTAATCAAAAGCGAAGCACCAATAATCCCGGGATTTTCAAGGGTAGTCCATTTAATCGGAGTTTTTCTAGGAATAAATGAATATTTCTCAACCTTTTTCTTAACACTTTCAATAAAGTATTTTCCGGAATCACGAACTCCACCACCGATAAAAACTGCCTCAGGGTCAAATGCAGAAATTAATGAAGCAATCCCCTTGCCAAAATAATCTGTACATTCATCAAGAATTAACTTCGATTTTTTATCATTCATTTTAACAAAATCACGAATCAGCAATTCCTTTCCAAATTCTTTTTTTATTCTGGCACGAGTTTTTTTCCAAAGAGTTTCCCATTGTTCATCTTGAATATACATATGCCCAAATTCAGCACCATACCCCATACCACGATAATCTTTTCCGTCAATAACAATTCCCCCGCCGATTCCAGTGCCAACAGTTATCAAAAGAAAATTTCTTAATTTTGAACCTTTTTTAAGTTCAGCAAGGGTAAAACACTCAGCATCATTTTTTATTTCAACTTGCTTATGATATTTATTCATCAGGTACTTTCTTAAATCAAAATTTTTCAATACCAAGTTTGGAGCATTTTTTATTACACCATCTTTTACAGGACCTGCAATTCCAATACCAATACCTTTAACATTTGAAGAATTAAATCCGTCTATAAACTCCACAATTTTTCCAAGAAATTCTGGTTTTGTCTTCGGAGTTGGGATACTTGCATACTTTAAAATCTGATTATTTTTTATTAATGCAGAACGCATACTAGTCCCGCCAATATCAAAAGCAATCACCTCATCCCTCATGAATCTAAAAACAAAAATTAATTTATATAGTTTATGGGGTAAAAAATATATTGAAAAGTTTAATTTTTAGTTAAGTAAATTGACAATTCAAATATTTTTAAGTGTGAGTCGTCGGGATTTATCCCGACTTTAAGAGGGAATCCTCAAAATTAAAATTTTCAACAAAAAATAAAACTTAAAAATTACATTTTTAAACAAATTTTAATATTTTTAATAAAATCTCAATTATGAAAACTTTTATAAACTAATCTTCTCCCTAATTTACTATGGTAAAAGGAAAAGTATTGCAATTTAGACGTGGAAAACAAACTATTCATGAAAAGCACTTTTTAATCGAAATTGAAGGCATAAACTCAAAAGAAAGTGCAGAAAAATTTGTTGGAAAAAGCGTTGAATGGAAATCACCAGCAGGTAAAATTATCATGGGTAAAGTTTCAGCACCACACGGAAATAAAGGTGTAATTAGAGCAATTTTCGAAAAAGGCTTGCCAGGTCAGGCAATAACAACAGAGGTAAATATAAAATGAATCTAGAAAAAAATTTTTATTGCCCATATGTTAATGACAGAGACTGCCCAGATACACTAAAATTAATTGACTTAGGTGAAAATGCTCCAAATTATGAAGATTTATTGGACCAAAAAGAAGAATTATGTAAATCAGCATCTTATGATTTCTGCCCACATTATAAAGGACTTCAAGAAAGAGTTAAATTACAAATTAAATTGGACCAGATGAAAATATAAAATGGTAACACTAAGAAAAGCAAGTGCATATTCAAAGAGATTAGTTACACCTTATACACGTATAAGTAAAAAGAAACATAAATCATATATTAAAACAGTTCCACCTCAAAAAATTGTTAAATTCTCAATGGGTGACGAAAAACTTTTCAATAAAGGTAAATTCCCACACCATTTAATTGTTACAATGAAAGAAGATGTTCAAGTTAGACATAATTCACTTGAAGCATGCAGGCAATTTATTAATAAAAAGTTAGAAAAAGAATGTGCAGGTCAATATGTTTTCAGGGTTATCCCATATCCACACCATATTCAAAGAGAAAACAAAATGCTTACCGGAGCAGGTGCAGATCGTATGCAAACTGGAATGCAGTTGTCATTTGGTAAATGTATGGGTAAAGCAGCCATTTTGAAAAAAGGAAACAAAATTTTCTTTGTAGGAGTTTCAAACGATAAGCAATTAGCTTTCGCAAGAAATGTAATAAAACAAATTAAGCCAAAATTACCCGGCACAATTAAGATTGAATACGAAAAAGCTGAACAAACTACTGCTTAATCAACAAATTTCTTTACCATCACTTCGACATTCTAAACCAATAAGATTTAATTTTATATTTTTATCTAAACATTTTAAAGCATAATCTCTTAATTCATCATACACATGAAAACAATGATTACTTTTTTTAAAAAGAAACTTTAATTCATTCCCTGGAAAAGAATGTTCTAATCCAATATCAACCTGACTAATACCTTCATTTAAAAGTTCCTTAGGTTCTTTTAAAATCCCAAGAAGACTATAAATCATAGTATGTCTATCAGCAATAATCAAAGCTTTTTTTATGGAATTTTTTGTTTTTTCTAAACCATTTAAAAGTTCAAAAGATAAACTTGAATTAATCGCATAAGATAAAAACCCACTTTTTATTGGAGAAAATATTTCAGAATAATAACCTAAATTTTGTAACTTATTAACTGCAGTCAAAACATGTAAAGCACCAACAGATATAACACAATAATTGTTTACAGGATTTAAATTCTCGATTAACTTTTTATCCCGAATATAAAATTCAGTTTTTATACTATTCATAAAATTAATTTCTTTTGAAGTAAAACCTGTTTCTTTAAACAGAATATCATTTTCAACAATTTCTTCTAAATATTTTTTAATATTTACAACCATTTAAAATTCAAATAAAAAAGAATTTATAATTATTTAGGAAAATAAAACATATCGCAAAAGCGATATGTTTATTACGCCGGAAGTACAATATTCTTCAAGTAATCTTTTCTTTTTAAACAGGTGCCCACAAAATTATCTTTCTTTATCTTTTGTAGTCACCTCTTTCAAGGTTTTCCGGTATTGTTTAATCAAAAACTTTAATGTTGGCTTTAAATCATCTTCTCTTGAATATTTCTGAAGTGTTTGATAGTACTCTTGCCTATCTTCAAGTTTTATGTTTATTGGGGGATAATTGTTCTTTATCAAAATATAATTTAATAACAATCTTCCAATTCTTCCATTTCCATCTTGGAATGGGTGAATATGCTCAAATTGATTATGTAATATTGCTGCTAAAACGAGCGGCTTAAAATGGAATTTATTTTCTTTGTACCATAAAACAAAATCTTTGAGGTAATCTATTAATTCTTCTTTCATAACTCCCGCATGAATGATTTCTCCCCTTGAATTTCTAACAACCACATTTACATCTCTGAATTTTCCTGCAAAATGTTTAGATCCTTCAAAACATAATTTATGGAGCTTAAGTAACAATTCTAAAGATAATTCTTCTTTTGTTGTTCTAATGTAATTTATGGCTTTTGCCACCCCTAATGTCTCTATTTCATCTGGGTCTTGAGTTTTGGACTTATCTGCAAGAATCTCTTTTACTTCTTCTTCTGAAACTGTCGAGCCCTCAATTGCATTTGTATTATAAACAAAGTCTTCTGTAAAAATCTTCCATTCTTCTTTACTTAAATGAAAAACTTTAATTTTCTTGTTATACTTGTTTAATAGTTCTCTTTGATTTTTTGTTAATCTAAAAGAAAAAACTTTTGTGCTCATTTCTTCAATAACCTCAAGAATTAATTTTTCTGTCTTTTCTCTTTTCTTTTTAAGTTCTTCTTTGGATAGATTCATACCTAAATATTTTCTTATCTTTTCTACATTGTCTTTTTCTCTATAAGAATGTACTAAATAGTATTTTGTATCCTTTCCCGATTTTCTTTTTTCAATGTACATAAAATATTAAAGGTGCCCACGTTTATAAAAATTTCTAATTTTGTGGTCACCCCATATAATATACTAGATTATATACGCCCGGGAAGGCTCAGAGAATCAAAGATTCTCTGGGACTTCAACAGGCAATGCAGTTGAAGTTTTGAACCTTTAGAAATATTTTTGAGTTTTGTTAAAACTCCTGCAAAAATAAAACATATCACAAAAGCGATATGTTATTACGCCTCGAGCAAGTCCTAAAAATTTTTTTTAAAAATTTTGGGAACTTCAACTCCATGGGAGTATGAAGTAATTGAACCTGAAAAATATCCTTGAATTTTGTTAAAACTCCTGCAAAAATAAAACATATCGCAAAAGCGATATGTTATTACGCCTCGAGCAGGTCCTAAAAATTTTTTTTAAAAATTTTGGGAACTTCAACTCCATGGGAGTATGAAGTAATTGAACCTGAAAAATATCCTTGAATTTTGTTAAAACTCCTGCAAAAATAAAACATATCACAAAAGCGATATGTTATTACGCCTCGAGCAGGTCCTAAAAATTTTTTTTAAAAATTTTGGGAACTTCAACTCCATTGGGAGTATGAAGTAATTGAACCTGAAAAATATCCTTGAATTTTGTTAAAACTCCTGCAAAAATAAAACATATCGCAAAAGCGATATGTTATTACGCCTCGAGCAGGTCCTAAAAATTTTTTTTAAAAATTTTGGGAACTTCAACTCCATTGGGAGTATGAAGTAATTGAACCTGAAAAATATCCTTGAATTTTGTTAAAACTCCTGCAAAAATAAAACATATCGCAAAAGCGATATGTTATTACGCCTCGAGCAGGAATTGAACCTGCGAGCCCGTGAAGGCCTCGGTTAGCAACCGAGTGCAATAACCACTATGCGATCGAGGCATAAATAACTGAAAATTTTTCAGTATTTAAAATTAATGATTAGAAAAAAATGAGTTATTGCACAGTGCAATTAACACTACCTACAAAATCTTTAATTCTGATGTCGTGTGAAGACACAACAGGGATTTTGGAGGGACAGAAATTTTTAATTTCTGTATGCGATCGAGGCATAAATAACTGAAAATTTTTCAGTATTTAAAATTAATGATTAGAAAAAAATGAGTTATTGCACAGTGCAATTAACACTACCTACAAAATCTTTAATTCTGATGTCGTGTGAAGATATTATTTTATTCTTTTTAAGTCAGATTTTTTTAATTTTCCAATTCCAGCACATTTTTTTGAATAATTTAAATTTTGACCTAAATAAGAAGCATGTGCACATAAACCCACAATTAATTCTTCTCCACCATTATAACGATTAAAATAAGCTTCCTCAATCTCTTTTTTTGAAATTGAATAAATTGATTTTAGATAAATTATTTCGTTACTTAAATACATTTCATACTCATCAACTAATCTTCTGCATTCTCTTGTGCATTCATGAAAGTCTCTTCTTAGGTTAATATCATAATACTTTTTTTCAGTTTCAATCTTATTTTTAATATTTTTTAATTTTAACAATTGTAAAGTCATATGAGGAATCAATCTTTTTCTTGTCAAAAAATTTTCTTGATCCATAATCCCGTACATACGATTTCCGAGATTTTCTTCCAAATTACCCATATAAAACAAAAGAATCAAATATTTTTAAGATTATGGTATTTTGAGCATATAGCAAGTTTTAAAAGCAAAAAGGCTTATCTAATAACATAGCGAGGTGGAGCAGCCTGGAGTGCTCGTCGGGCCCATAACCCGGAGGTCGTGTGGTTCAAATCCCACCCTCGCTATAGATTTTTAATAATTTGGAGGGATTTTTCAAATACTTCAAAATATACCTGTTTTGAAGCCCAAAAGAATTTTGAAAAAATTCTTTGAGCCCAATATAATCTTATAACAACAATCCTTAAAAATTCTTAAACATTCAGCATTTTATGACAATCAAAGAAATAATAAAAAAATTTCCACCAGAAAAAAACCTAAAAATACAAACACGGCCATATATTAATCATTCAATAGAATTTAAAAAAAACTTTAATGCAGAAGAAAGAGCAGAAATGCTCGAAAAAGCAGGATTAAACGTTTTCTTTTTTCCTTCAGAAGGTATTACAGGATGCGACTTCTTATCAGATTCAGGAACAACAACAATGACAAACGAACAATGGGCAGCATTGCATCAAGGAGATGAATCATACGGTTCAAACAGAGGATATTTCATCTTAATGCAAAAAATAAGAGAAATATTTGGAGAACAATTTTTTAACGAACCATCAATTGAAAAACCAAACGCATTCATTTTCCATCAAGGCAGATCCGCAGAAAACGCACTATTCAGAACAATCGGACAACTAAACAAAAACCAAATAATCCCAAGTAATGGACACTTCGACACAACACAAGCAAACATAGAAGCCAACCAAATAAAAGCAATCAATTTATTCTCTTCAGAACTAAAAGATCCAAATTCCACCAGCCAATTTAAAGGAAATATGAATACTGAAAAACTAAAAAAATTAATAAAAGAATCAAAAGAAAAAATCCCATTAATCTACCTAACAATCACAAATAACACAGGAGGAGGACAACCAGTATCACTAAAAAATATAAAAGAAGTTTCAGAAATAGCCCACCAAAACAACATCCCATTTTTCTTAGATGCATGCAGATTTGCAGAAAATTCATGGTTCATAAAAAATTACGAAGAAGAACAAAAAAATAAATCAATAAAAGAAATAATAAAAGAAACATTCTCTTATGCAGACGGATTCACAATAAGTTTCAAAAAAGACGGATTAGCAAATATGGGAGGAGGGCTCTTTATAAAAAACACAGGATTATTCATGACAAAATATCCGCAAATTCCGGATGAACTAATGAATTACCAAATCTTAACAGAAGGCCACCCAACATACGGAGGACTTTCAGGAAGAGATATAATGACACTTTGTGTAGGATTAGGGACAATTACTAAAGAAGAATATTTAGACCATAGAATTAAACAAGTTCAAGATTTTGGAAAATCATTCCAAGAAAAAGGAATCCCGATATTAACACCTGTAGGAGGGCATGCAATTTATCTTGACGTAAATAAATTTTTCCAAGGAACAAAAATAAAACCGGAAGATTTTGGAGGAATAGGATTAACAGCAGTATTACTAGCAACATATGGACATCGAGCCTGTGAACTAGGAAATTTTGCATTTGGTTCATATAACCCAAAAACAAAAGAAGAAAAATTTCCGGAAGTAAACTTTGTAAGATTCGCAATCCCAAGATTAAGATACGAAAAAAAAGATTTAGATTCAGTAGCTGAAAGCTTAAAAGAATTATACGAAAAAAGACATTTAATTCCCCCCGTAGAAGTAATTTATGGCAAAGAACTTTCATTAAGACACTTTAAAGCAAGATTTAAATTTAAAAAATAATTAACATATTGCAGAATATATAAGCTTATAATCTAAATCTTTATTTCAAAAATTATGATAGAAATAATAATTTTAAAATTTACATTAATATTCTTAATGGCATTTTTATTCGGAATAGAAAGACAACTTTCACATAAACCCACAGGTTTTGGAACATTTATTTTTGTCGCAGTAGGTTCTTGTGCATTAGGGTCAATGTCTATGGATATTTCTGCAACTAATGCATTAACAATCGTAGGAGGAGTTGTAACAGGAATTGGTTTTTTAGGAGCAGGAGCATTAATAAAAACAACAGACAAAATTTTTGGGTTCACAACAGCAGCAAGTATTTGGATTTTCGCAATCATTGGTTTATGCATAGGATTTGAAGAATATATCCTCGGAACAGTTACTTATTCTATACTTTGGCTGGTAATTATAACAGATAAAATTTTAGAATCAAAAGGAATAGGTTCTTATCAAAAAAAACTTATAATCAAAACAAAAAGAATAATAGAAAAAGATGAAATTTTATACATATTTGGAAAACATAAATGGAAACTTCTCTGTTTGGACATTGACAAAAAAAAGAAAAAAAGCACAATAACCTATTTAATCTCTTGCCCCAGAAAACAAATAAATTCTTTAAAAAATGTATTAATTTCAAAAGATTGGATTGAAGGATTTACAATTGAATAAAAAATAATAATTTATATATTTGAACTTCTTTAAAATTAAAATGAATAAATTTATGAAAATTGCATTTAAAGAAGCAATTAAAGGAATGAGAGGAAATGAAGGAGGACCATTCGGGGCAGTAATAGTTAAAGATAAAAAAATAATTTCAAAAGCACATAATAAAGTCATACAAGCAAATGATCCAACGGCACATGCCGAGATTACAGCAATCAGAAAAGCTTGCAAAAAATTAAAAAAATTTGATTTATCAAATTGCGAAATTTATTCTTCATGTGAACCATGTCCAATGTGTTTATCAGCAATTTATTGGGCAAGAATAAAAAAACTTTATTTTGGTTGCACAAGAAAAGACGCATCAGAAATTGATTTTGATGATGAATTAATCTATGATGCAATCAAAGGAATAAAGAAAGAAAAACAAATTGAAATATCAGAAATAGACAGATTAGAATGCCTAAAATTATTTGACGAATGGAAAAATAAAAAAAATAAAACTCAATATTAAAATTTTCAAAGATAGAAATAAAAAGTTTTATAAGATACCACTTTCTAAAAATAAAATTATCTCTTAACCCAACCAACACCTTTCTTTTCTAACTTACTTAACTGAGGCCACTTATCAGCTAAAATTGGTTTTTTCTCTCGATATAAAACTCCCAAAGGGATTTTACCCATTTTAGAATTATAATCCCACTCATCAGCTAATTTTTCAGCAATTTTTTTATCAGAATTATCTTCAACTTTATACATCATCTTATCTTTATTATTCATTTCAGGATTAAAGATAATACAATCTTGAATAATTTCAACATACGAAAATCCCCGATGATTAATTGCTTTTTCAATAATCTCTGCAGTATGCTTAATATCCCGAGCATTGCATCTAGCAATAAAACTAACATTCGAAGCTAAAGCAATTCTAATCGGATTAAACGGATTATTAAATTCCCCAAGCTCAGGATAATTTGCTTTTGTCTTAAAACCTTTTTGGGAAGTCGGAGTCGCTTGACCAGTCGTTAAAGAAAAACTTTGATTATCGTGAACAATCAAAGTTAAATTTGGATTAAATCTACCAGCATGAATAAAATGCCCAATACCTTCAGAATAAAGAGCACCATCCCCCATAAAAGCTAAAACATTCAAATTTGGATTTCCTAAAGTTATACCCAAAGCAGTAGGTAAAGCACGACCATGAAGACCATAAATACCACTAATATTAAGATAATCAAAAGTTTTACCATGACAACCAATATCAGTAACCATACATAACTCTTCATGCTTAAAATTAGCCAAAGCCTGTTTAACACTTTCAAGAATCATATAATTCGGACAACCAGGACACCAAGTTATTCCATATTTTGTAGATAAATTTTCTGTTTTCATTTTAGATTTTTCAACAACTCCTTCTTTAATTCATCCTGAGTAAAAGGTCTTCCATCATACCTCAAAATTCTTTTATCAATTTTTAATCCAGTCTTTTCACGAATCAATCTCCCTAATTGACCAGTAACATTCTGTTCAACCAAAATAACATTCTTAGCTTTTAACATTTCTTTTTTAATTTCATTAGATAACGGCTTCATATAGATAACCTGTAAAAATTTAAAATCTTCACCCTCGATAGCATCAAGAATAACAGTTTTTGTTGAACCCCAGCCAATAATTAAATTCTTAGAATTTTTATTTCCAAAAATTTTAATCATTTCAAATTTTTTGCAATAATCCTTCATTTCATTATACTTTGCAATTCTTTTATCAGCACTAACTCTTGCAATCTCTGCATCTTCAGTAGTATTACCAAATTTATCATGTTCATAAGAAGTAGCCTTAACAATTCCTTTACCTGGAACAGCTCGTTTAACTTTAACAGATAAAATTTTATTCGGTTTTCTATCAGAACTAAACTCTGACTCTGCCAAATGTTTATCACTTAAAATAATAGATAAACAATTAAATTCCTCAGATAAATAAAATGCTTCATTAGTTTTTTCAATACATTCAATTGGGTCCCCAGGAGCAATAACAATCCTAGGGGCTTCACCATGCCCGCCACGTAAAGCAATATCTAAATCATTTTGCATGGTATAAGTAGGAAGACCAGTTCCAGGACCAGGCCTCGAACATAAATATAAAACTAAAGGAATTTCACTCATCCCCTGAAAACTTAATCCTTCAGTCATTAAATCATATCCCCCCCCAGAAGTCCCAACCATTGTTTTAGCACCGGTAAAACTCGCACCTAATGCTTGATTAATCGCACCAACTTCATTTTCACTTTGAAAAACCATATGCCCGGATTCAACTTGCTTAGAAGCAAGTTCATGCAATAAACCAGTTGCAGGAGTCATAGGATAAGCAATAAATAAATCCATTTTAGAATTAATAGCACCCATGCTCACCGCCTGACTACCACTTAAAATTTTAACTTGATTTTTTAACTTAATAAGACTAAATTTTTTTTTCTGAGAATCATAACCTTTTTTAGCAGCTAAAATTGATTCTTCATTATTAAATTCTTTTTTAATAATTTTTAATAAAACCTCTTCTTCAAAACCTAAAACTTTCATCAATGCACCAGACAAAGCAACATTCAAATTTCTCCCTAAACTTTCAAAATTTTTATAATCAATTATAATACCATCTTTTTTCAAATCTTTTTTGTGTTCATTAACCGTATTTTCATCCATTGCAATAATAAAATCTAACTTACTTTCAATACTGCCAATTCTTTTATCAGAAAAACAAAGAACATTAAAATTATGCCCCCCACGAATTAAAGAAGGATAATCACGATAATTGAATGTAAAATATCCATAAGAAATTAAAACTTCTGAAACAATCTCAGAAATTTTATTAATACCCTGTCCGGCTTTCCCCCCAATTAAAATATTTAGTTTCATATTTTTGCAAAATGAAAAAATGAAATCTCAAAAATTAAAAATTTTTGGAAATATCATTTCATCAACCCTTTAAATAAAAAATCAAAAATAGTATTTAAATTTAATTGAGAATCTATTTTAAAAAAATTACTTACTCAAATGATTTGCCACAACCATTTTTATTTCTTCAACAATTTCAGGATTAACTAAGGTCATTAAACCTTCAGGCTTCTCATTATTCAAAATATCTTTTAAAATTCTACGCATTATTTTACCACTTCTGGTTTTAGGCAAATCACTAACAAAATAAATTAATTCAGGTCTTGCAGTAGGACCAATTGCTAAATCCACATGCTTCTTTAATTCTGTAACTAATTTTTCAGATGCATACTTAGAATTTTCTAAAACAACAAATGCAACAGGCACTTCACCTTTAATTTTATCCGGAATAGGAACAACACCGGATTCATTAACTAACTTATGATTATTTAATGCATTTTCTAATTCAGCTGTCGATAATCTATGTCCTGCAACCTTCATCACATCATCAGTTCTGCCGGTGATTCTAATTAAACCATTATCATAATAAGCCCCATCGCTAGTATCATATTTATTTTTGAAACTTTTCCAATAAGTTTTAACATATTTTGAATGATTTTTATAAACGCCATGAAGCATACCAGGAGCAAAAGGAGAAACCTGAACAAGTTCACCAACAACACCTTGTTTTTGAATTTCTTGACCTTTAGGATCAACAATTATATGTTTAGTTCCTGGAAAACTTCTACCGGAGATGGTTGGAACAAATGGTCCAATACCAGGTAAAACATTAATTAAAGTCCCGCCTGTTTCAGTTTGCCACCAAGTATCGATTACAGGACATCTACCCTTACCAATTGTATTAAAGTACCACATCCAAGCATCTTTATCAATCGGCTCTCCAACAGTACCTAAAATCCTTAAGCTATCCATTTTAAATTTCTTAAGATGTTTATCACCAACCCTCATAAACATTCGAATCGCTGTAGGAGCAGTATAGAAAACACTAACTTTAAATTCTTCAATAATTCTCCACCATCTTTGAAAATTCGGAAAATCAGGAGCACCTTCATAAATCAAAGTAGTCGCACCATTTAATAATGGACCATAAAAAGCATAACTATGCCCGGTAATCCAACCAATATCAGCTGTGCACCACATCACATCATCATCATGCAAATTAAAATTCCACTTACTAGTCCAGTATGCTTGAGTAGCATATCCCCCAGTATCATGCACAATCCCTTTAGGCCTGCCAGTAGTACCACTAGTATAAAGAATGAATAATGGATCTTCAGAATTCATAATTTCAGGTTTGCAATATGAATCAGCTTTTTCCAACACTTCATCAAAATCTAAAAATTTTCTGCCAAAAATTCTCTTGCCAATTCTATTCACAACAATAACTTTTTCTATAGTTGTACCTTTTACTGCACTTTTTGCTTTGCCAAATAATTCAGATTTCTCACCTCTTCGATAATAACCATCAGCAGTAATTAATACTTTAGCCTTACCGTCGAGAATCCTTGTTTTTAATGCATCAGCAGAAAAAGCAGAAAATACAACAGAATGAATTGCACCCAGTCTGGCACATGCAAGCATAGTAACCAATGCTTCCGGAATTAATGGCAAATAAACAGAAACAACATCACCTTTTTTTACACCTAAACCTTTTAGCACATTCGCAAACTTATTTACTTTATCATAAAGTTCTGCATAAGTTAATTTTATAGGTTTTTCATTAACCGGTTCAGGAACCCAAATTAAAGCAGTTTTATTACCCTTATCTAAATGTCTGTCAAGAGCATTAACACAGAAATTTAATTTTCCACCTTTAAACCAATTAAAATAAGGTAACTTTTCTTCATAAGTTTGATTCCATTCCTTTTCCCAAGTTAAACCTTCTCTTGCTAAATCCCCCCAAAATTTAATTGGATCTTTTTTAGCATCGCTATAAATTTTATCATCACTTACCCAAGCTATATCTTTCATATCCTTACTTGGAACATACTTGCCACCCTCTTTAATTACATATTTTTTTGTTCTCATATTTTCATTTCTCCTTTTTTAAAAGCGTTTGCTTGAAGATTGCACTGCAATCAAAAGTTAGAGATTTTTAATCTCTTTATCTTCAAAACTTTTACTCCAAATCTTATAGACAAAGGTTAGTTTTGAAAAACTAAATTTACACCCCTCAATAATACTAAAAAAGAATTCTTTATAAAAGTTTTGCAAGAATATAAATGAATTAAATTTTTTCTAAACTATTTAATTTAATCCTATCCCCTAAAACAGAACAGTTAGCCTCAATTTCACCCTCTTCATTATATCTCAACTCTGTTAAAGCACAAGAGATATTCTCAGAATTAAATTTCTTTTTACAAATAATATTACCTACTTGATGTGAATTATCTCCAGAACGAATTTCTATATTTAATCTTCTTGCATAATTACAATATGGAACACCTGAAGTAAATTCTCCTATTCCCTCTTTAAATTCGTCAAACGCATATGAATCAAAAAATTTTAACATAACGAATAATATTTTAATGTAACTTTATAAATATTTGTATATCCAAAAATTAATTAAATTGCATCCCACAATCTTTTTATACCCAGTAAAATTCGAAAGATTATGGAATTAATACTCGGAATTGATGATGCAGGAAGAGGTCCGGTAATAGGACCAATGATTATGGCGGGATGTTTAATGGATAAAGACACAGAATCAAAATTAAAAAAATTAGGGATTAAAGATTCAAAACAATTAACACAAAAAAGAAGAGAAATCTTATCTGAAAAAATAAAAGAAGAAATTGAAACATTTGAAATTGTTCTTTCAAAACCAATAGAAATTGATTATCATTTAAACACAGATGGAACAAACCTTAATAATCTTGAAGCGAATATGGTTGCAGAAATAATTAATAGAATTAACAAAGGATATACAAAGATAAAGGTAGTAATTGATTGCCCATCAACAGGAATAAAAAAATGGAATGATCTATTAAAAACAAAAATAAAAAATCTTTCTAATCTGGAAATCAGTTGCGAACATAAAGCAGATGAGAATCACATAGCAGTTTCAGCAGCTTCAATATTAGCAAAATGTGTCCGGGAAGAAGAGATGCAAAAACTCAGGGAAAAATACGGAAACGAAATTGGATCAGGATATACCTCTGATCCCTCAACACAGCAATTCTTAAAAAAACATGCAAAAAAATATAACGACGATGGAATTTTCAGGAAATCATGGGCAACATGGAAAAATGCTAATAATTCATTAAATCAAAAAACGTTATAATTCTCAGATTATGATAGATTTATTTTACCCTTCAAAAAGAATATTGGAAACAATTTGTGACGAAGAAATACCAATTACAACATATATATTATTCCAAACAGGAAGAAAAAAAGAACAGGAAGAAAAACTTATGAGGTCATTTCTAACAGGGCTTATTTATCAGATAATGGACAATTATAATTGTATCACAAAAATTAATCAAATAGATACTGGAAAAATTTTATCTGTTCCAATGGAAGCAATTAAAAATTGTTTTTCTCATAATCCAAAACAAATTGAACCAATAAAATTTGGATTATTCATGGGATCAAAAGGTATTTGCTATGGATTTCAGGATTCAGGAAATTACTTTAAATCAAAAAATACAAAAAAAATTTACGAACATAAAATACCAATAATAAAAAATCAAAGTATTGAAAATGGAAACCAAAGATTTCGAGTAGGTGTGACGAATTTTATATATCCTTATTCAGACTTAATTGAAGTTGATACAAAAAAAGGAATACTCTATTGCGTTCAATTAAAAGAATCTATAGGGATGATCAAATAAAATGTTAGAATTTAAAATAAAAAATGCATCTGAATGGAAAAGCACAAACTTATGTGAAGCAGTATTAACAACAATTGGAGAATTAAACAGATTTCATAATATGAATAAAACTTCTAAATGTCAAATAGAAGGATGCAGTGGACCCAATCTTTATCTTGCAACAAAAGAAGATATTAAAAATTCATTAAGACAACATCCAGAATATAATTCAGAAAAAATTTATCAATGTTTAACAGAAATTGAAAAAGATGATTTAGTTACAAAACATTGGACTGGCGGATATTTACTCAATTAATTTTATTTTATCACCCAAAATTAATAATGCCTGATTATCGGTTAAAGGGATAACTTTATTTTTTTTCTTGAAACTATCAATAATAGATTTATCTTCAAGACAATAATGAGGAGAAACAACAACATCAATTAAATTTAATCCGGTTAAATCCGTCAAATTTATATCATTTTCATCAAAAGGTTTTGCAATTTCAATATTTGGACAAACTAAAATACTTCCGGCACTCACACCAAGATATAATTTTCCAAGTGCCACAAATTTTTTTATTACTTTATCAAATCCACTTTCTCTAATTTTTTTTAATAAATAAAATGTATTTCCTCCGCAAACATAAATCATATCAAAATTTTTTACCTCTTCGAATAAAACAGGTTTATCCAAATTAATAATTCTTAAATTTGTTTTAAGGATACCCAATTCAAAAAGCTCTTTTTTAGATTCTTCGACATATTTTAATTCTTCTTGACTCCTTGCCGCAGTAGGAACAAAAAGAATTTTAATTTGAGAAATTGGTTTATCTATCAATTTATTAAATTGATTAATTATATTTTCATTTGCAAATCCTGTAGACGTTAAAAGTAATTTTTTCATATAAATTATCTTTAACCAAATTATTTAAAACTTATGGCATTCAAAAAGGCTCCGAAAGTTTACACGAATTTTCCAAGTTGCCCTTGACATAAGTGTGAGCTTGAGTAAAGATATCACCGCTCCGTAATTTGAGGAAGCTCAAAAACTTCAAAAATATCGTCTTTTGAATGTCCCAGAAAATTTAATTCTACAAATTTTCTGAGGAAACCAGCGGGTTCATACTCTATGTGATATCTAAGAAGGCTCAAAAAAATATCACCCTTCCAAACTTCGAGGGGGGTCAAAAAGAACCAGAGGGTGTAATTCCAAGTGACATCCACGAAGGCTCCGAAAGTTTACACGAATTTTCCAAGTTGCCCTTGACATGAGTGTGGGCTTGAGTAAAGATGCCACCGCTCCGCAATTTGAGGAAGCTCAAAAACTTCAAAAGTATCGTCTTTTGAATGTCCCAGAAAATTTAATTCTACAAATTTTCTGAGGAAACCAGCGGGTGTCTTTTATCCGAATATCAACCCGGCAATTGCCGAAATAAAGAAAGACATAAACATCAACCAAAAAGAATGTTTAACACCAGACTTAACTCCACCACCGGAAAGTTTACCTATTGCAAGACCACTAAAAAAACCTTGCACTAATAAAAGATATAAAAATGAACCAGTAAAAGATTCACCTTGTGAACCATTACCCCCCCCCGCAACAGTTGGGCTACTAAGACCTTGATTAGTAAGATCCCCAGTAAATGCAATACCTTCAACCAAAGGTAAAATTTTAAATTGCATAACCAAAATAATAATTGTAAAAACAAAAAAGATAATATAACCTTGAACAACTAACGCAGAAATATTTGCTTCTCTTTCTTTTCTCAACTTATCTGAAGTATTCACAGCACCAGCAACAGCTTCTAAAATCTCCCCAATATCCCCTCCAGCCCTTTCAGCCTGACCAATTAAAGTTATTGAACGAGAAATTGATTTATTCCCAATATCATCTGCAAAAGTCTTAAACGCAGTATTCAATGCAATACCCAAAAGGATTTGATTCGCTAATTTTTCAACATGCGGACTTAAAACACCATAAGACTTATCTTTAACATTAGTAATACTTTTACTAATAGGATTTCCAGCCTTAACACTTTCAACTAAATTTCTCGCAAATTCTAAAAACATTTGTTCTTTTTCACGCTCAACACGAGTTTCATACATAATTCCCAACACAAAAGGCAAAACACCGACTAAAACCGCAACACCCATCAAAACAAAAAAAGCTTTAGTCTCCATAAGATAAACAGCTAAAGCTAAGATTAAAATTGAACTTGCTATAGCGACCCAATGTATTGCGGTTGTTTTCATTTTTTTTCTTGTTTCCTCATTCAATAAAAATGAAAGCTAGAAATTTTTTTGAATTTCTTTGTTTTCATTTTTTTTTCTTGTTTCCTCACTCCGTTAAAAATGAAAGCTAAAAATTTCTAATTTTTTTGTTTTCATTTTTTTTCTTGTTTCCTCATTCAATAAAAATGAAAGCTAGAAATTTTTTTGAAAATTTCTTTGTTTTCATTTTTTTTTCTTGTTTCCTCTTTTTATTCGTTAGATTGTTTTAAATGTAAAAATGTCAAAAAACCAACATTAACAACAGACACACCTAAAACCATTATTAAAGTAATCATTGAAGTACTTAAAGACACCCCTAACCCGCTTATTTTCATCATCATCAATAAAAGCATCAAAATCATCGGAGCAGCAATAACAACACTAATATAAATATCCATAAAAGTTTCAGCAGACTTTGTTTGTTTTTCCCTGTCAAGACGATAATCAAAAAGTAAAGTTTGCGATCTTTTTTCGAAAAATATTGTTAAATCACCACCAGAAGTAATTGTCGTCGCAAGACCATTAAATAATTCAGACAATTTCGCACTAGGACTATGATATGCAGCATTTCTTAAAGCACTAACCAAATCATGACCATAAACATTAACTTCATTAATTATTTTAGTAAATTCTTTTTCTAAGAAAGGATAATTTTTCGTCGTCAACATAATTTGAAAAATTTTACTGGGATCAACCATTGAACCGGCAATAGCAGACATATGAATAGTCGCAAAAGGCAATTCACGATTAATCCCTGTTTCAATTGAACTTTTTTCTAAACTAGGATAAACATACATTAAAAGGAAAGCGCCAATAGGAGCTGCAAAAATAATCCAAAAAGTCTTAATAAATCTATCAAGGATAGAACCATTCATAAGAGTAATTATCGGTAATTCAGGACCAAGATTAAAAAACAAAAAGAACACAAACAAAAAAATACCTACGAAAAAAGCAATCATTGTAGTAAGTAACATCACAGAAATATAACTCATAGGTAAAAACTCTAAATTTGCCCGAATTAAATCCAATTTTAAAGTTTTAAAAAAATCATTTTTTTCCATAATTCTTGCTCGTTTTACAAAAAGAGAATTCGCAAAATTAACATATTTACTTGGTATTTTTTCCTTTCTTATAACAACATCTTTTTTCTTATTAAGAAGATTTTTCAAACTTGCTTTTTCCAAATCAGTAATACCCTCATGAAGTTTTTTTAAATCTCCACGAGAAAGTTTATTTTGATGTGACTTTAAAGTTACTTTTTGTTTTTCTTCTTCTAATTTTACAGGATTAATATTATTAAGATCTTTAATTTTATTAAACTGAGCTTCATCAAACTCAGAAAAATCACCACCGATTTTTGAAGAAATACCTAAATCAACTTTTGATAATTTTAAAGGCTGAACAAAATCAATATTATTAAGATGAACAGGAAATTTTTGATTAACTAATCTTAAAGACTTTTTTAATTCCTCCACTTGAGATAAAGCCATTGTTTTTTCAGCTTTATCCTTCAAATTTTTCATATCTTTAAAAATTGAATTAATTTCCTTAACAATTTTTTTTTGAGTTTTAATATCCTCCTTCATTGAACTAAAATCATTTGGAAGAGTCATTTTAATGCTTGATCCATCCGTCCTTGAACATCAAGAATATATTTTTTTAATTTATTAAACATTACATAATCTTTTTTTTCATAAGACTCTTCCAGCCTTAATTCAGCTTCCTGCAAAGAATCAATTAATTGACTCAAATAAGTTGCTTTCTCTTCAGTTAAAATCGCCTCTTTCACCATTCTGTTTATTAAAGAATTATAATATAAAAAGGTTATGATATTATTCAATACCAAACTTTTCTAATATTTCTTTAGGATGTTTATAATAATCATTAACAGCTTTTTGAACTTCTTCAAAACCGGTAATTTTATTTTTATATAATTGATAAATTAATTTAACCCTTCGTTTAAACTCAAGATCAATCTCCTCAAAATTTAATCCATGTCGTTGAGCAATTTTAGTTAAAATCTTGCTATCTCTTTTAAAATAAAATTGATCATCAGCAGGATTCCAAACAAATGGAGTATTAGTAGTTGCAACACCATCGGAAGAAACATTAATAATTTCAACAATTTCTTTTAAACGCCTGGTTTCTTGATTATTAACAATCGCATGAGTCATAATGCAAACACAATCTAAAACATTTAATAACGAAGGAGATAATTCAATTGGAGGAGTTTCCAATCTCCTGATTACAGCATCAACAGAATCTGCATGAATAGTACTAATGGATGAATGTCCAGAAGCCATACCCTGGAATAATACATATGCTTCTTTACCCCTTACTTCACCGACGATAACATAATCTGGATTTTGTCTGAAAGAACCTTTCAATAAAGTGAATAAATCTACTTCACCAATTTTCTTTGCGCCAGTAGCACCCCTTGAAACACTAGGTAACCAATTCTCCCTCGGCAGATTTAATTCACGGGTATCTTCAATTGAAACAACCCTTGCTTCAGGAGGGATAAAGAAAGCCATGGCATTCAACAAAGTAGTTTTACCTGAAGAAGTACCCCCGGCAATTAAAATATTCATTTTATATTGAACCATCAACCATAAATAAGCAAGCATTTCAGGACTTAAAGTATTAAAACCAATTAATTGAGGAGGAGTCCAGGGAGTTTTTGTAAATTTACGAATTGTAAAAGTTGGACCTTTACTTGAAATATCTTTAGTATAAGTTGCATTTACCCTGCTACCATCCGGCAAGCTACCGTCGAGAATAGGATCAGCATAAGAAATATATTTACCACATCTTTGAGCTAATTTTTCAACAAAACCGCCAAGTTTATCTAAATCTTTATACACCAAAGTAGTTTTTAAATTTCTAAAAACACGATGAACTAAATAAACAGGAGTAGTCCCGCCATTACATTCAATATCTTCAACAAAATAATCCCTTAATAACGGCTCAATTTCATTAAATCCAATAAAATCCCTACATAAATAATAATAAATTTTTTTGTAACTTTCATAATCCATAGTCATTCCTAATTCAACAGCTAAAAATTTTAAACGCTTATCAATATGATCTAATAAAGATTCCTGATCAGTTTCAACAACACTATCATAATTAATTAAACTCCTCATCGCAAGAAGTAATTGCTCAAGATACTTGCTTTCTTCCCTGCTCAAAACAGGCTCTTCAATTTTATAAATAACCTCAGAAATTTTTGGGTCCCAATAAATATGAATATATGCAAAAGGTTCAATTACACAATATCTAACATTAATAGTTGTTTTATCCTTAACCTTCTTTAACGGAGGAATACTAGGAGTAAAATTAATGTATACTCTTTCAAAGTTTTGTATTTCAGTGTTTGTATTTCCAGCAATTTCCATTTAATCAACCTCAAAATCTAAGACGGTCAAATCATTTAATTTGCCCTCGTTAGATATAAATAATTTATAAGGAGTTGAACCTTTACTTAAAGTTTTTATAACATCCCCATTTTGAAATGTAAGGTTATACGCCTCACTATAATCACTAGTCAAAGTTACTATATTAAGCTTTCCATTTTTTTCAGTATGAACTAAAATATCACCATAATAAATATCTTCCCCCGGTTCACTGTATGTATTTCTACTTTCAATTTCAAAAATTAATTTATTATTTTGTCCGTCGATCATTAAAATACCTTTTTTAATTCCTAATTCAATTTTACGTTTATTCCCTGCACCGCCATGAACTAATGAAAGAACAATTGTATTAATATCCTCCATCATACCGATGGATTGTTCAATTATAGCTTTATCTTGCATCTCTTCGACTTTAGGTTTAACAAAAGCTAAAACACTCCCGATCATAACAAAAGCTATCAAAGTATATATCACAGTTTCAATCCACACCTGACCTCTTTTCATGATTAATTAAATAATAGTTCATTTAAAAAATCTTCTAAAATTAAAAATTATTGCTAATTAAACATAAACAGTATAACCATCATTAATCCATCCAAATCCCTCAAAATACCATTTGCATACGCCATTTTCTTTTCTTCCGGTATTTTGACAGGTCACAGTCCCAGTAGCAGAATTACACGAATATAAAGTTTGACCCGGAGCAGAACAATAATCAGGATTATTGCAATTAATTGGTTTATTGACGTTATCAACTAATGTAGTTTTCATTGGACATCTTATATCCTGAACATCACCATTGCAAATTATCCCAGAAGTGCCCATATCTTTACAACATTTACCGTCTGAAAAAATTGTACCAACCCAGCCACAGGTAATTAATCCACTAGCAAGAGGGGCAGAAGAATAAATACTACAAGAAACAAGACTTTGACCAGTCATAGAACAATAACCAGGAGAATCACAATCAAGGGTAAAAGGAGAATAATCAGATAATGAAGCAGTTATTTGACAAGAATCACCAACATTTGAACATTGTGAATTTACATTATTTGCATTATATAAATACTTTTTAAAAAATTCATCCGCTTCATTGATATTAAGAGATACACCATGCGCTTCATCAAGAAGTAATCTTAATTCTGAATTAATGCAAGAATTAATTAATTTTTGATTAAAATTAATACTCTGATTAAAAGGGATTAATTCATCAGCATCACCATGATAAACTAAAAAAGCTGCATCATTATTTGTAACATAAGTTATAGGGCTGGCTTCTATTGCAACAGAATTACAAGAAATATTATTAATATTACAATCCAAAAAAGCACTAACTAACCCGTCGACAAAATCTTGATTCGAAATAGAAATTACATTTTGAGAATCTCTTCCGAGATTTAACAAATCAAAAACCCCAGATAAAGTAATAACAGCATCGACCCTGCTTGAATAAGCAAGATTGCCCCCAACAGTTCCTTCAAAAGAAGAAATATCATCTGTGGTTCCCAATATTGCACCTAAATGAGCCCCAGCAGAACTACCAACAACACCAATTTTTGTAGTATCTAATTGATATTCATCAGCATGAGCTCTAATCCATCGTACAGCAGCTTTTACATCATAAATTTGAGCAGGAAAAACAGCACCAGTCCCATCAAAATTTGCTAAACGATAATTAATTAAAATTGTACAATATCCCTTTTCTCTAAGAGCTTTAGCAGCACTATCAAACTCACTTTTATCTCCATAAACCCAACCACCACTATGGATGAATAAAATAACTTTTGGTTTAACAGAAGAATCAGGAAGATATAAATCTAAAAATAAATGTTCTCCGTTAATAGTTGCATATTCTATATTTTTTAAATCTTGAGAAACCAAATTAATTTCACCATTAACAGGTTCGATAGCTTCAACGATTTCATTATTTAAACCTTCTCCGGATAAATCAACATTTAAAATGGTAAGATCATTTAATTCCCCTTGATTTGTAATAAACATTGTATAAGGGTTTGAACCCTCGTTTAAAATTTTTATAGTTTCCTCACCTTCGAATGTAAGATTGTATATCCCATTATAATCACTAACTAAAGTCACAACATATAAATCATCTTTTTTTTCAGTATGAACTAAAATATCCCCGTAATAAACATCTTCACCAGGTTCACTATACATTTTCTGACTTTCTATTTCAAGAATTAATTTATCATTTACCCCATCAATCATTAAAACACCTTGTTTAATTTCGAATTCAATTTTACGTTTATTTTCCATACCACCTTGGACTAATGAAAGAACAATCATATTAATATCCTCCATCATTCCAATGGATTGCTCAATTATCACCTTATCTTGCATCTCTTCGATTTTAGGTTTAACAAAAAATAAAACACTACTAATTAAAACAAGTACTATTAAAGTATATATAACAGTTTCAACCCATACTTGACCTCTTTTCATAATTAACTGAAGAATAATTCATTTAAAAGATATTCTAAAATTAAAAAAATCTCTGAAATAAAAGATTAAGAAAAAACAAAACAATTATCTATTGACGTTAATTCATCAGATTCTTCACATTGCTGTTTCTTAATAATTGGAGCAATTTTTATTGCATCAGGTTTACTAGTAACACCAGTTAGAACATAAGTTAAACCACCATTCTTAGAAGGTAATTTAATCAAATTAGTTCCGGAAGGATAATTCAAAACATTTGGAATAGTTTGTTCAACATTACTTATTTTCATGCTTGTTGTAGTTCCAGCACCGGAAATCCCGATAACAATTTCATCAACATCAAGATCTCCAATACTTAAAGAAAATTGAAATTGATTTGAGGATGAATTAAAACAAGTATATCTTCCATTAAGAGTAACTTGCTCAAAAATTCCAAAACAAGAACCAGATTCTTCTAACTCTTGCCCAATCATATTATTAACTATCACCCAAACAACAGATACAGCTCCGATTACCATTGCAATCATAATAACAGTTGCAACAATTCCTGAAACACCACGTTTATTTAAAATCATTTTTGAATTTTTAAAAATTTAAATATCTAATTGATAACCAACCTGTTTTTCGCTACACATAAAAGTTCTTTGACCACTTTTTGAGTCACCGATTAAAACAGGAATTAAAACTAGTTTATTTCCACCTGAAACTTGAGAAGAAACATCTCCGGAATATGTTGCACCTTGATTTAATCCGGATGTTGGCCAGCCACTGCTTAAATCAACAGTTTGATAACTACCATCACTTAAAATTTTCATTTTCATCCCAAAAATAGGAACATTTCCTAAGTTTGCAATATATAAAACACCACTTGAATAACTCGCTTCAAAACTTACATCCATACAAACCAATTCAATATTTTGACCATCAAATTTTGTAATAGCTTCTTTAGTTAAACCTCTAAACCATAAAAATATAATTAATGCAATTACAACAACCATTGCAATTAATAATACTGTTGCAATAACCGGCGATACACCTTTCTTTTTTTCCATCTTTTTTTCCATCTTATTTAATATAGTTTTTTTTACTTTTTAAATTTAATTGAAATTTTTTAGCATAATAATTCTTCTTTAATCCTTGAACTAGTACAGCTAACCATACGAGTTTTATCATTTTTATCCTTGCTGAAAATTATAGGAGTAATTGCAATTGAATAAATTGTTTCATTTAAAATATATCTATCGGTTTTCTCCTCATTAATATTTAAAGTATTTTCATTGCTTAATGCAAATAAAACTGCATTTTCAATAATTATACCCTGACCCATATCAAAATAAGAAGATAAATCAATAGTTGCTAATTCTTGACTTGGTTGATTAGTCCCGTGAATAAAATAACCGGCAACATTAAATCGCCCATTATTTTTTAAAGTAATATTCAAACTATTTCCTGAACATTCAAATTCAGAAAGATAAATTGAAATACCATCAGGGCAAGTCAAAGAATCAGCAGGGACATAAGTTTTCATCCATTGATAAACAATTGAACCCATAACAATTGCACCGGTAACTAATAAAATATACCCTATCATAATGCTTATCCCCCTTTTATTTTTATTATTTATCATTTTAACCTTCAACAAAATATTTTTCGCCTTCAATTTCTTGAGAGATTACAAAATAGAAATAATCTCCGGATTTTAAATCAATAGGGTAAATTATTCCATCAATTAATATTTTAACTTCACGACCCTGAGGATAATAAGTTACTGCATCATAAGTCTGACCTTCAATTTCAAAAGTATAGACATCCCCTTCAGAAGTTCCACCAAGGTTTACAACAATATTGCCGGTTGTTTCCTGATAACCCGCAACAACAATCGTTTCTTCATCCCCAAAAATAAAATATAAATTCTTACCCTCACCGGCATAGATTGAATAAGATTCGGTAAAATTCTCAAGCAAATTCTTAATTTCCATTTCACTAAATTCATTATAAAAACCATAATCTAAAACTTCTCCGCTTTCAATCCTTAATTCTTCTCCAAGATCATAAAGATTAACAAAACTAGTTCTTTTTGAATAATTCAATACTGAAAAAAAACCAATCATTGATATAACTATAATCATTGCAGCAATTAAATAAAATTGTCCACGTTTATCATCCCTTCTCATAATAAAATAATTAATTTTAAGTTTATTAATGTTTTCATAGATTAATTACAAACGCAAATCTCCACCAATATAGCAAAATATCCCATTAGGTTTTACAATTTGCTCTAATTGAAACAAAAGATTTTCTTTTAATTTTTCTGCAGAATTTCTAGTTGCATTTAAACAATTATTGCCAGTAACACGAAATTCTAACTCCGGAGAATTAAAAAGTTTAAAAGCCAAAGCTAAATCAAAATAATTTTCTGAAAAATAATCAATTAAACAATTTTTCTTTAAAAGATTAACCTGCAAAAAAGGAAAACTTTCTCCGGATAAATTTCCTACATCAACACCATAAATTTTCAAACCGGTTTTATCACGAGTACCATATGCAAACCTTGAAAACCAAGGTTCATATTCATTTGGATATCTTGACGATTCAATATTCCCACGATTACAACCGCAACCTAAATCTAAGATTATTTTTCCATTTAATTCATAATCTAAAATGTCTAAAACTAATTTCCATTTTTTATTTAATGACGAAACAATAAAACCTTTTTCCGGAAAAACATAATTTTCAGAAATAGATTTCAAACATCCGTTATCAATCTCTTCAAAAATTAAATTTCTTAAATTTTTTTTGGAATTCGATAAATTATCAAAAGGATTCATAAAATAATTAATAGAATTTACAACCCGAACCATTTTAATTTACTTTTTAAAATAAAATCAATTAATTAAACATTTGCAAAAAAGATAATTCCATGTGGCATCACAAGAAGACCGAAAGTTTACACTTACATTAATCCCGAAGGTAAATCAAAAAGTTGTAAGTGTGGGCTTGAGTTACAAGATGCCACCTTTCAATATTTTGAGGAGATTCAAAAACTTCAAAAGTATAGTCTTTTGATAGTCCCAGAAAATTTAATTCTACAAATTTTCTGAGGAAACCAGCGGGTGTCATTCCAAGTGATATCCAAGAAGACTCAACAAGATATCACCGCTCCGCAATTTGAGGAAGCTTAAAAGAAACCAGCGGGTGTCTTTTAGTAGACTCTGAGGTTTGCTCATAATTAATAAAAAAGCTACCTTCACCCATTCTCAGCTCTGCTACCTGCTAAGCACCTTATCAAATGTTTAGGGCTGCTTGGTTCCCCACCTGACCCAGTTCGCATCTGCAAGATCAAAGCAGACAAAGCGTCAACGTCTGGAATAAAGACTTTTTTACGCATTAATCACGCCCCTCATTGCAGCTTGCCATAAAGCCCATTTGCAATAAAGCGGAGGGCTAATCCGCTACCTAGTCTACAAAAATATAGAATAATTATACTATTTAAGATTAACTAAACCAGAAAAACCCTTCCTATTTATTAGCTTCTTCAACAATCTTTGACTTAGCCAATTTTTTATCTTTTTCTTCTTTAACTAAAGGACCAACTACCTTCACAAATAATCCAGGTAACCCTGCACCAATTGGAACAGGCTGATTCAAAATAATATTTTCAATAACACTAGTCAATTTATCTTGAGTACCCTTAATTGAAGCATTAACAAATTGTTTATCCGGAGTTTCAAAAGTTGCCCTCGCTAAAATTGAAGATTTCTGAGTAATAATACCCATACGAGTTACACCCTTAACAATACCATTATCAGTCATCGCATCAGCAATTAACTTTGAATGTCTGTAATCAATATCTAAACCTTGAGAATTTAATACCTCAACAACTTCATTAATAATTAATTGTCTGGAAGCTTCAATACCGAAAACTTTTGCAACTTCATAAAAATCATTAGAAATTAATCTGTATTTATCAACTTCCTTTAACTTTAACATCTCCTTTAAATTTGTACCAAGAGTAATAATAACAAAATCCTTATTTCTCTTAACAATTAAAATTTGCTTAACACCCTTAATACCAGAGATAATTGTTGCTTTAAGTTTTTCTTTTAATTTATAAATTTCCCTAAAGCTATATTCCGAAGCATTCAAAGTAATTGACTCAGATTGTTCATTAACATTAAATCCTAGATCATTTAATCTTTCAACAACTTTCTTAATAGTAGTATGAGTTTGTTTCAATCCTTTTTTATCAATAACAATTTCAATTTTCTTGTTGCTAAAATCTAATTTAACTTCCGAAGAAATTTCTTTTAATGTAACTTCCTTAATCTTCTCAGCAAATACTCTGGCATTTCCTTCATTATTAAACTCTTTATCTAAATAAATTTCCATCTTCGGAGAAGAAGGAGTTTTTCTAGCATCAAAAATTTCAATAATTCTCGGTAAACCACTTGTAACCTGCATTTCAGCTACACCAGCCATATGGAAAGTATTCAAAACCATCTGTGTTGAAGATTCACCAAATGACTGAGCAGTAATAATACCAATAGCTTCACCGGGAGCAATCTGTCCGTTTTTATGGATTTGTGAAACATCTATACCATCGTCACCAAATCGGAATTGAATAATTCGGTTATTACTATCTCTTACAGTACCGTCATATTCAACCCTTAAATCTTGTAAAGCATTAGCAAGTCTACGATATAAATAACCAGACTTTGGAGTACGTAAAGCAGTATCCATAAGTGAATCCCTACCGGTAACTGCACCAAAGAAAAATTCATCAGGTCTTAAACCTTTAATAAACGGACTATTAATAAATCCTCTAGCCTTTGGAGATAAATCTCCTTTTTCGAAAAATGATAATGTTCTTTCATTATATCCTAAATCAATTCTTCCCCCTCGTAATACCTGTTGACCAACACAACTAGCCATCTGAGTAATATTCAAAATATTACCACCACCACCAGACTTAATCATATGATTAACAGCGTTAGTTTCAAGGAATTCTTTTTTAACTAATGAACCAACTTTTGTTCTTACTTCATTTAAAATCTTCAAAATTTGAATTTCTCTAGATTCTTCAGCAGTTTTACCTGGGATAATTTCTAATTTACCAGCGTTATATAAATCTAAAGTTTCCTGAGTTTTTTCTTCAGCATCCTGAATAATTTTTTTACCAGCATCAACAACTCTCTTGTCCAAATTTAAATCTTCAACAGAAAGTGTAATACCCCTATTTGATAAATAATTCTTACCTAAATTGAAAGCTTTCTTAATAGTTTCAAAAGTCTCCATTCTCCCAACAGTCCTATCTAACTCTTTGATAAGTTCTCCGCTTCCACCGCCAAATGCAGTTTTATCAATAATACCGCCGGTAATTTCACCTTTCTTAATAGTAATAGAATCATTCACAAAATCAATTTTCGGTAAAATTTTCGAAAATAATTCTAAACCAGAGATAGATTTTTTAGTGCATTCAAAATCAACACCAGACTCAAATAAAAGTTGATTTGCATCTTCTTTTGAAAATTCATGTCGACCCAATAAATATCCACCAGTAATAGCATCAACTTCACAACCCATAAAATTAGTATTGTTCTTCGGAGAAATTAAATTTTGTTTAACATCTAATAACACTTTTGCTTCAGCTCTTGCTTCTTCAGTTTGAGGGGAATGAATATTCATTTCATCACCATCATAATCTGCATTATAAGGAGAAGCAACAGCAGGATGCATTCTGAATGTTTTGCCTGGAAGAATCTTAGCATAGTGTGCCATTAAGCTTCCTTTATGCAAACTTGGATGTCGATTAAATAATACAATATCACCGTCTTGTAAATGTCTTTCAACTTTATATCCAACACTAAGCTCATTCATAATTTCTTCTTTCAATTCTTCAGTAATTTTCTTTCTTTTTCCATCAGTTCTAATAATATAATTTGCTCCGGGATATTTATCTGCAGTTTCAATTAATTTTTTTAATTTTGCTAAATTTAACTCAGTAACAGTCTCGGCAACAGTAACAATTTTAGCAATTTGGAAAGGAATACCAACTTCATTAATTTCAATTGATGGATCAGGAGAAATAACTGTTCTTGCTGAATAATTTACTCTTTTACCAGCCAAGTTCTTTCTTAATCTTCCCTCTTTACCCTTAATTCTCTCAGTAATAGTTTTTAATGGTTGACCACTTCTATGTCTTGCAGGGGGAATTCTTGCAACACTATTATCAAAGAAAGTAGTAATATGGAATTGTAATAAATCCCATAAATCTTCAATAATAACTTCAGGTGCACCAGCATTCAAATTCTCCCATAATCTTTGATTCGCACGAATAATATCAGAAAGTTTATGAGTTAAATCATCTTCACTTCTTTCCCCTGATTCTAAAATAATACTCGGTCTAACAGTTACAGGCGGAACAAGCAACATAGTTAAAATTGCCCACTCAGGTCTGCAAGTTCGAGGATTAACACCAACTTTTCTTAATTCTTCATCAGTAATATTAACTAAAATTTCTCTAATTTCAGTCGGGAAAACTCTTGTTTTATCTTGATAAAAACTAGTAGGCTTATCTAACTTAATCTTAACCTGCTCATTTTGACAGTGAGGACATTTTTTGCAATCTTTAGCTTTTTTTGCTCTTTCAGCAGGAGAAAGTTTGGTTAAAAATTTATCATCAAGCATTAACTTTCCGCATTCACCACAAAAGCATCTTAAACATAATTCAATCAATGGAACATATTTCAAATGAATAACAGACCTTGCCAAATCAATACTGCCAGGGTGACCTAAACATTCTTTTATTCTTCCCCCACAAGTTCTACACCTAACACCAGGATCAATTGCACCAAGTTTTAAATCCATTAAACCACCATCTACTGGATATCCGTCGATATTATATAATTCAGGAGTAACAATTTTTGCTGATGAAAGTCTTTTGATTTGTTCAGGACTAAGTAAAGTAAAATTCAATGCTCCAATCTTTTTTCTTATCGGTTTCATTTTATTTTTTTAATACTCCGTATTTAATATCAAAAGTAGGTTTGATTTCTTTACCAACATAATTTCCATTTAAAGATGTTTCTTCTCTGATAACTACAAAATCTATAATTCTCCCGGATTCATCTTTTATTTGTTTTATTATATTATTCATTTTATTCGTATTTATCCTTTAAATCAAAAGTTGTATGGATATGTAATCCCTGCAATTCTTCTAATAATAATTTAAATGCATATGAAACTTCAATACTTTCAACTTCTTCACTATGACATATTGGGCAGAACACTTTATCTCGGATAGTATCATCAATTGCAATAGTACCACATTGTAAACAGATAGGTAATACAACTTTATCTGAATCATATCTTTCCTTTAATAATAATGATGCACCATGAGCTACTAAAGCTTGTTGCTCCATTTCACCTAATCTTAACGCACCACCACGACTTCTACCTTCAATTGGTTGTCTGGTTAATAATGCAACTTTACCGGAAGCTCTTCCGTGAAGTTTATTTGCAACCATATACTTTAATTTAAGGTAATATAAGCAACCAACAAAGATTTTTGAAACCATTCTTTTACCGGTAACACCACTATACATTGTTTCTTTACCATCAAATCTAAATCCTAATTCCTTCATTTGATCTTCTAATTCTTTTTTACTTTCACCTGAAAAAGCAGTACCATCGACAACTTCTCCACGTAAACATCCAACTTTTCCACCAAGTAATTCTAATAAATATCCAACAGTCATACGGCTTGGAAGACCATGAGGGTTAAACAATACATCAGGTTTAAGACCTTTTGATGTGAATGGAACATCTTCTTCAGAAATAATTCTACCCATAACACCTTTCTGACCATGAGATGTTGCAAATTTATCTCCAGGTTCTGGAATTCTTTGATCTCTGGTTTTAACTTGAACAATTTTATTTCCTTCAGAATCTTCAGTAATAAATACAGCCTCAACAGTACCTTTTTCTTCTTGCCTCATTGTAACACTTGATTCTTTTTTAGTTTTCACAGAAATTTCTCTTGCTTCTGATAAGAATTTAGGAGGAGACATTTTACCAATTAATACTTCACCTTCATCAACTTCTGCTTCAGGATAAACAATACCATCATCATCTAAGAATCTATAACTTGATTCCATTTTATATCCGGTAGCTTCTTTTTCAGGAATAGCAATTTCATCCTTTAATCCACCAGCATAATTCATTTCAATTGCTGAATAAGGTCTAAAGTAAAAACTTCTGCCAACACCACGGTCAAGACTACCTTTATTAAATACTAAAGCATCTTCCATATTATAACCTTCATAAGTCATAATAGCAACAACTAAATTTTGACCTGCAGGGTATGTTTGTAAAGTATCATAAACAAAACTTCTAACAATTGGCTTTTGAGGATATTGCAAAATACTTACATCAGTATCTAATCGACATAAATAATTTGCAGCATACAATCCTAATGACTGTTTTTGTGTTTTACTTCCCCTGTTTAAACGTGAACTCTGATCATGATTTCCATAAGTTACTAAACTTGTAACAACACCAAATAAATCCATTGGATCAATTTCCAAATGTGTATGTTTAGGAGTTAATTCTTCAGGATACAACGAAACCAAAGCATTTTCTTCTTCAGAAGCATCTAAATATTCAATAATTTCATTTTTGATTAAATCATTCCATGTTAATTCTCCTTGTTCTAACTTAATCATATATTCATTCTTTAATCTTGAAATACCCTTATCAGCAATAATTAAAGGTCTTAAAACTCTTCCACCTTCAGTAGAGATTATAACTGATTTGTATCCTTCGTCATTTCTAATGCACATTTCAAGAGGGAATTCTCCGCCTCTTCTTTTTTCTTTAACAGAATTAACAAATTCCCATGCATTTTTTACTGAACCAATAAAAATTCCATTAAAGAAAACATCAACTGCATCATTACCATCTTTAATTAATCCCAATGAGACTAAATCTTTCACAAATCTCTCTTCATCAAAATTAACTTTTGTTGAAACTCTGCTTAAAATTGCTAAATTTTTTCTTAAACCAATTTCAGTACCTTCAGGAGTTTCAATAGGACAGAATCTACCATAATGAGTTGGATGCAATGTTCTTGCCATGAAATTTTCTTGATCACTTGGAAGCATACTTGCAACTCTTTGTAATTGCGAAATTGTAGCTAAATAATTAGTCTTATCCATATTTTGGGTAATACCACTTCGCTCCCCGGTCCAACTACCAGTAGCAATTGCCGATTCAACTCTATGAGAAAATAAAGTTGATTTTGCAATAATTCGAATTGAGAAAAATTTTCTTCTCTTTGAAGTTTTTTGTAATGAATATTGAATATCTCTAATTAATATACCTAAATTTACCCTAAATAAAGTATTTAATAAATCTCCTGAAAGTCTTACCCTTTTATTAGCATAATGATCTTTATCTGTTCTTAATTCAGGAACTTCTTTAGCTCTTAAAAATTGTTTAACTAATTTACATAATGTAATAGCTTTTTTCAATCGGTCTTCTTTTTTGTTACCGATATGAGGGAATAAAAATGAGTCAACTCTTTGTTTTACTCTGTCAAGAATTTCTTTTTTTGTACCTTGTAATTTTGCAAGTTCAGCGATATACATCATTGCATCTTCTTTTGTAGCCAAATTAACAAATTCATATAAGTTAACAATAACACTATCAGTTTCTTTCCCGATATATTGGGCTATCTCAGATTCTTTTGTCAAACCTAAAGCTTTCAAAATTACAATAATTGGAATATCTTTAAATCGGCTAAAAGTTGCATTAAAGATTCCTTCATTACTTTCAGTAATAGACATTGGGATTCTATAAGTTCCTTTTAATGAGAAAATTTTCAAAACTAAATTTCCTTTGTGATCAAGTTCAATAAAAGGTTGATTTTCAGCCAAATCTTCAGCCATAACCATAACTCTTTCATTACCTTTAATTAAAAAATAACCCCCAGCATCTAAAGGATCAATATTTCTTTTAATCAATTCATCTCGAGACATTCCGGAAGTATTACAAACTTTACTTTTAATCATAACAGGAATTTTTCCTATTTCAACAACTTCTGAATCTACTTGTCCATCTTTTTTAACAGTAATTTCTAAAGAAACAGGAGCAGCATAAGTTAAATTTCTTAATCTGGCTTCAGTAGGAGTGATTAAAGAAGAACTACCATCAGCTTCGACAATTACTGGTTTTCCTACTTCAATTCTGCCTAAATTAATTTCAAATTCTTCATTATCAATACCTGCAGAAATTTCATCGACAATTTCTTGCATGCCAGTGTCAATAAACCTATTAAAAGAAGTTATATTTGATTCAACTAATGAATGTCCTTTCAAATATTCTTTTACAATTAAATGTTTATTGTCTTTCATTTTAAACTACAACTCTATAATAAATGTATAATTTACTATCCTCCTTTCGTTCAATTTTAATTATATCGCCAATTTGACAGCCTTCAGGTAATGCAACATCGTCTAATAAAATTTTTGGTAATTGCGACGGAGAAATATTTAAGCTGTCTAGAAGTTCTTGTGCTTCTTTTTCACTTAATTTAGTATGTTTGGGTTGTAAGATATGCATCGTGAAAGGGTCCCGAATTTTAAATTGTAAAGTAAAATCTAACTTAGATACGTTAATAACTTTACAATAATAAAAGTTATTAATTTTCCATTTAAAAACCTTTTGTTTTTGTCACTCACCAATTAAATATAAAGTTTTTGAAGGATTTCAGATTATGTTATCAAATTAAGTTATTTCTATAGATAGTCTCAGCAATATTATATATGAACCTACTGAGATTTGGACTCAGGGCCTCCGGCTCTCTTAGAATCTATCTATGAGATAAAATAATCCTAAAACGGATTAAGTTCATATAAGACCGGCGCTCTAACCAGACTGAGCTATAGGTTCATAATTTAGAATTGAATTCACAACTTTTAAATTTATTTATCTTCAAAATCTCTTTGTTAGCAAATCCATTCGTATTACGATTTAATTAACAAGTTCACATATAATCTCTGGAATGAATTTTCATAAAAAACAAATCATAATAATAGCATTTATGATTCTTTTACTATTAATTTGGTTTGTCAAAAGTATAGCAAATGAAGAAATAAATCTAAACATCCATATCATTGAATCAAACGATAAAGAAACTTTTTTTATATCAATGTTTAATTCAAGAAATTCAGACATCAAAGAGATTTATGCAACAATCGAGATATACAATATTGAAGAACAAAAAATACTGACATTAAAAACAAATAAAACATTATTAAAAAGTTTAGAACAAAAAGAATTTATTCTTGAATGGCAAGCTAATGTTAATCCGGGGAAATATGAAGCAAGAATAATCATAAACTATGACGGACAAATAATTACAACGAAAAAAGAATTTAATGTTCAAGAAAACTATCTTGAAGCCGTAGAAATAAAAGTTAATGATTTTAAGTTGGGAAATATAATAACATTTAACACCCTCATTAAAAATAAATGGTCAAGTAATTTCAAACAGATATCTCTTGAAATAATCATATATAATGATAAAGAAGAAATATTCGCAAAAGCAGAATCCCAAAAATATAATATTCAAGGATTAAGCCAAACACAAACAGTCACCCAATTAAATACAAAAAATCTAGAACCAGGGGTTTATGATACAATTCTTATTTTAAAATATGGAGAAAAAACAACAGAACAAAAAATAAAACTAAATATTACACAAAATAACATTGAATTTATCGGAATAACAGGAAAAACAATAGAAATAATACAAGAGGATAAATTCTACAAAAATAAAGGAATATTATGGATATTAGGCATTGGAATAATATTAATAATAAATATCATCGCATTAATCCTGCTTAAAAGAAAAATTAAATGATTTCAAAATCAACCCTAACCCTTATTTTATAACCAACTAAATCCTTAGCACAATCTTTGCATAGGCAAAGCTTAGATTTAGTGGATTTAAAATTAGACGACTTTAAAATCTACACGAAGTCTAATTTTATAGGGAGCAATCTCCCCCGCCCTTTTAACATTTAAAATCTTAACCTTTTTTTTAGCCTTTTTTGCTTCTCCCTTAATTTTCTCAACAATTTTATCAATCTCTTCAACAGGAGTAAAATCATAATAAATAATTTTGGTTCCTTTTTTACTCAACATAAATGCTTCAGGTAAAAAACTATCTTTTAATCGAGGCCTAGGCATAACAATCGTAGAAAATTTCCTACCTTCAAGATTTAATTTTTTTGCAACACGCTTAACATCCCCAGGAACAATTTCGACTTTATCCTTAACATTATTTAATTCAACATTAAGTTTAGCATATTTATTTGCAACACGATTAATTTCATTGGATACAACTTTTTTCACCGAAGAATTTTTTGCAATGACAATTGAAAAAGGACCAACCCCGGCAAACATAACAAAAACTTCTTCACCTTTTTTAATCATTGATGCAACCTCATTTCTTTCATGACTCAATCGAGGAGAAAAATAAGTCTCATCAACATCAAATCTAAAAACACAGCCATTTTCACGATATAAAACCTCTTTAGTTTTTTCACCAGCCAAATGTTTAGTTTGCATTTTTCTTAATCTGCCTTTAAAATTTCCTGATTTTTCTAAAACAGTTTTCACAACTTTATTATTCTCCATAATTTTTTGTGCAAATTTTTTTTTCTCAGAAAAAGTAATATCATCAGAAAAATTCACAATAGCAACACTGCCTAAAATGTTATATGAACGAGGTTCCATAAAATAAATAATCTCAAAGATAATTTAAATGTTATTATCGAAATTTATTTGCATCATACCAATATGTAGGTAAACCCTTAAAATCCCAATAAGCACTATCTATTAAATAAGTTTGCTTATCTTTTGGAACCCAGATAGCATTCCTTTCATTTAAATCAATAGGCTCATACGCCAAAAATCTTCTTAAATTAGATTTTGCATCTTCCCAAGAAGAAATAGCTAATTCGTAATCCTCCCTGTAATCATCCCCATAATACTCCTCTAAAGTCACTCGTCCTAAATCTCTCATAACAAGCATGCAACAAAGTTCTTCGTTCAATACATTTTTAGCAAGTATAACTTCATAAGCTTCAGAAACAGGAACATCCAAAAAAGAAGCCAATTTTAATTTATTAAATTCATACATTGTTACATCAAAAGATTTTTCTAAAGAGCCAACCCTACCATTAAAAAAACTGCCAGCTCGTACTAAATAAATAACTTTGCCAACTTTACCTCCCTCAACAGAATAAAGATCACTAAAACAACCATGAACATTAATTTTATCTTTCGGATTAAAAGAATATTTCTCGGTTAAATCTTTTAAAGATTTTGGGGACTCATCCATCACTTGCTCATAAGCATTACAAATTCTTTTTCTAACATTAAAATATGAACTAATATCTTGAATTAAATTTTTAATCATATTTTTAGCAAAAAAATTAATTATTTAAATGTTATCTAAAACCATTTATCTAAACCCTTTTGATTAGATTTTTCTTTTATTCCCGCTAATTTTTCAATTTGCTTATCAATTCTTTCGTCAGAAAATTCATGCCTTTCAACTAAAATTTCCTTAATTTTATTTTCATTAACCCTAGGAAAGATAATTTTTCCTCCAATACATTCATTACTGTCCTTCTTTATAATATTAAAATCAGTGCATACAAGATTTTCCGGTTCAATAACAGAAGGCTTATGGAATAATTCAAAAATTTCTTTCCAATCAAATTGATCTTCAACAGGTAAACTATTAATTCTTTCTTTTAATTCATTAAAAATTAATACTGGCTGTTCAAACTTTTTAACAAGTTCTAAAGCTTTTTTTTGCCCGATACCCGGAACACCCTTAGGATTATAATCTGTTCCAACTAAAATACCAATACAAATTAATTGGTCAAGATTAATACCCAATTGATTTAATACTTTGTCTAGTTCAATTATCTCAGGAAATACTTCAACATATCCTGAAAAAGTTTTCTTTTTTCGTGATAAATTTAAATTACGTATTAATTTAGGAGCACCAAAAAGTAAACTATCATAATCCTGACTTACACTTGCATAAATATTTGGATCCACCCTAGCTAAATATGCTGCTTGAGCTTCCCCCTCCCCTGGGGCCTGAACCACAGCAATGCCCATAGCTTCTAATAACTCTTTACTTTCTTTAATCATTTCATCCGTCAATCTTACTAATTGACTGCTATACCTTTTCATACCCCCTAAATCTTCACTCTGTTTTGCTTCTTCGTATTTTTCTTCTGCAACATCCCGAACATCCTGACGTTTTTTATGAACTTTAGATTTTAAATCCGGAGCTTTACCATCAAAAACATAAATTAATTTAATACCCTCATCAAGTAAAGCAATATTTCTATAAAAAATACCGGAAAGATGACTGGTAATATTTTTATGACTATCCATTAAAGGAGTTCCATCATACTGCCTAATTGTTGATAAAAATTGATACAAAGCATTAAATGCATCAACACACAAAGTTTTACCTTTTAAATCAGAAATTTCAATTTCTTTTCTCGAAATAATATCCTTAATATTTAAACCCATTATTGTTTCCTCATTCAAGGGAGGTTTAAATACTCGAAAATTACCTAAACAATTTTCTTTGTACTTAGACCTATAAATAATTACAGAATTTTAGATATAAATAATTAACTAATCTAAGAAAGCCTAACTAAACCTTTAGCCAACCTATGAGTTCCAATTAAAAGAAAAAAACCCAAAAATAATGATACCCAAAGGCTTAAAACAAGATTAGAAGGAAATAAATAAATTTCAGACAAACCCCAAATCCCTCTCCAAAATGAAACCACTGCAAAAACCCCAATAAATGCAAAAAGAATTTGGTGAGAAGATTTCATCTGCTTAAACAATTTATGTGTTTTATGAATCATAATAATAGATAAGATTAACTAATATTTAAATTTTATTCCTGCCGTATTAAATTTTATTTTCCCTAAATTATATAACTGGTCTACCTTTAATTTTTCATATAAATAAGGATCTTCTTCAGGTTCTCTTCCCAAATTATCACAAGCCCTTAAATAATCAGCATCACGATTTAATAATCCTTTTTGCAATAATCTTTCCTGAATAATTTTATCCTTTATTTTCATAATATTTTATTGCATAATAATTATATAAAACTTTCAATTCGAATATATATTTAAATATCTTAAATCATTTTTTTAGAATAATGAAAACAAAATTCATTCCAATTGACTATGATTACTTTGATTTTAAAGGAAGAAATTACATTAAGATAATTGGCAGAGACGACAATCAAAAAAGAATTTGCATTATTGACACCTGCAAAGTTTACCTCTGGGCAATACTTGAAAAAGATTTAAAAAAAGATCAAATTGAAAAAATAATAGATAAAATAAAAAAAATAAAAATAGAATCAAAAGGAAGAACAACAAAAATTGATTCAGTTGAACTCCATGAAAAAAATTTCATGGGAAGAAAAGTTAAAGCACTCAAAATTTTTGCAACAAACTATAAAGACCTTCACGATGTCGCAGATAAATTAGACATTAAAGAAATAACAAATAGAAGAGGATATGATTTAGGATATATAACACATTACATAATTGAAAAACAAATTAAACCTCTTAATTGGTATGAAATTTCAGGAGAAGTTTTAAACAATTCATTAGAATTTGGAGGAATTGATATGGGACTTGACGTTGACATCTGTATAAAACTTGAAACTTCAAAAGAAATAAAAGACCAGCAATTTAATCCAAAAATTTTAGCTTATGACATTGAAACAGATGAATTGCAAATCGGTAAAGGAGAAATTTTAATGATATCATTAGTCGGCGAAAACTTCAAAAAAGTAATTACATGGAAAAAATCTAAAACCAAAAATGAATCTATAGAATTTGTAAAAGACGAAGCAGAACTAATAGAAAAATTTATAGAATATGTAAGAAAAATTTCTCCGGATTTTTTAGTAGGTTATTATTCAGACGGATTTGATTTGCCTTATATTCAGGCACGGGCAGAAAAGCATAAAGTAAAACTAGCACTTGGTTTAGATGATTCACAACCAAGATTTTCAAGAGGAATCGAACTCACAGGAAAAATAAAAGGAATCACACATATTGACATATTAAAATTCATCAGGACAGCATATGCACAATATATGAAATCCGAAACACTTTCATTAAACGAAGTTGCAAAAGAATTTTTACAAGACACAAAAATTGATTTTGAATTAAAACACTCTTCAAAAATAGAAGACCATAATTGGGAAAAATATTATGAATATAATTTACAGGATTCAATTTTAACATTAAAACTTTTCGAAAAATTTTGGCCGGATTTATTAGAATTTACAAAAATAACAAATGAACCAATTTTCGATTTATCCCGTGCAGGATTATCAAAATATATGGAATCTTATATCTTGCAAAACTTAAATAAATTTAATGAAATACCCCAAAAAAGACCAGGATACAATGAAATAAAAGAAAGACAATCAAGTGGCGGAGTAGAAGGAGCATTTGTATTAGAGCCCAAACCCGGACTTTATGAAAATATCGCAATGTTTGATTTTACATCTATGCATACAAGTATAATCATAACGCACAATATTTCAGGTTCAACCTTATTAGAAAAAAAAGAAAAAAATTGTTTTGAATCCCCTGAACTGGAATTGCAGGGAAAAAAAACAAGATTTTATTTTTCAAAAGAAAAAGGATTTTTCCCGTCATTATTAGAAGAATTATTCAACAAAAGAAAACAATACAAAGCAGAATATAAAAAAAATAAAAATCCAATTACACTTGCAAGAAGTAATGCATTTAAGGTTCTTTCAGCTTCAGCACACGGCTATTTAGGATTTTTTGGAGCACGATATTATTCCATTGAATCTTCAGCAACAGTCTTAGCGTATGTAAGAAAATTTAACATAGAGACAATCGAAAAAACAGAAAAAAAAGGATATCAGGTTATTTATGGCGATACAGATTCTATTGCATTTTTAATGAATGGAAAAACAAAAGAAGAAATAAATGAATTATTACAATACTTAAATGATGAACTTCCCGGAGTAATGCATTTAGAACTTGAAGGATTCTTTAAGCGAGGATTATGGGTAACAACACGAAAAGGCATAACAGGTGCAAAGAAAAAATATGCCTTGCTTGATGAAGAAAATAATTTGAAAATAAGAGGATTTGAAACAGTCAGGCGTGATTGGTGTAAATTATCCAGAGAGATACAAAACAAAATTATAAGACAGATATTAAAAGATGGAAATGAAATCAAAGCTCTTGAATATGTAAAAGAATTAGTTAAAAAGATTAAAGAAAGAAAAATTGACAAAAAAGATTTAATGATTAGAACACAACTAAAAAAACCAATCTCAGAATATAAAGCTATTTCACCGCATGTTATCGCCGCGAAGAAAATGAAAGAACAAGAAATCCCGGTTACACAGGGAGATTTAATAGAATATTATATTGCTGAAACAGAAACAAAAAAGAAACTTGTTCGGGAAAAAGTAAAACTTCCAAATGAAAAAGGAGAATACAATATTGAATATTATCTTGAAAAACAAATTTTACCGGCAGTAGAAAATATTTTTCAGGTATTTAAAATAAATATAAAAGAAATAATTGACGGAAAAAAGCAGGATAATTTAAATAAATGGTTTTAAAAATAAAAACTTAAGTATGGAGAATATTATTTAACGGATAAACCATTTCCTTTAATTTTTCTTTATCTAATTTACTTAAGGGATCATCTTTATAATCTTCTATAAACTTTTCTTTAAAAAAATCAACATTCTTTAATGATTCATTCATTAATTCCTTCCATTCTTCTCCAAAAAAATCTTTATAGACATAATAAGTTATATGAATTGCTTTTTTTATTTTTTCTAAATCATCAAGTTCCTGAACATATTTATATTGTTTAATACTTAACTCATTTAATTTTGTTGTTAATTGCTCAATCTCTTCCAAAGTTAAAACTTTTCCATCTGCAATGATTAATATATATTTAAGTTTCTTTTTAACATCATCCATTATTCTCAATCTTCCTGAAATATCCATATCATATTTAGTATCATTCTCAAATATTCGACAGATTGATATTTTTTTAACAGAACATTCTTTTGTATGTTCCCAGATCTCCAAGGGTTTTTGATTATAAAATTCATCTATAAACAACTTTTCTTGTTCATCCTTATAAGTTATTTCATAGGGTCCATGACTGGTACTACCATAAGCTGCAAAAAGATCATAATATATAGCCCAGTTATAATAAAATTGAGCTATTTTAAAAGCAGAAAATGTCATAAAAATTTTCTCTTCTTTTGTGTTGAAAAAATTATAATTTAATATCTCATTAATTTTGTCGTATCCAAAATATTTTCTTTCTAAAGGTTTTGTTAAAAAATTTGAATCTTTTAATTTTATTACTTTAAAAAAATCATTAAAAAATTTTTCTCTTTCATAGATTTCAGTTTTAAAATCAGTAAATTCATGTGCCACTTTAAAGCTTACACATGCAAAATTAAATAAAAAATCAATCATCATATCAGTATTCTCAAAAAGATCTGCAATTTGTTTGTCTGAATAACCCTTATCTTTTAGTTCATAAAATCGCTTATAAAAATGCTTGATTGCTTCAGATTCATAATAAGAAAGAATTTGAATAGGATTAAATGGCCAATACTCTTTTCCGTTTAATCTTGCCATCGTTTTTAATAGACCTTCGGTAAAGAGATCTATTTTATTTTCTTTTTTGTAGATTGTTCCACTATTTGCATCCATAAAAATTTTATCACCTGTTTGCAATTTTTGCATTTCTTTCTCACCAATTCCTACAATACATGGAAGTCCTGCTTCTCTTGCAATTATTGCAGCATGACTGGCAATTCCTCCAATTGCTGTGATAATTCCTTTGCATTTTCCCATTATCAGAGTATAAGAAGGATCAGTTGTGATTGAAACAAGGATTGCTCCTTCCTTAAATTTAACAAGATCTTCAAAAGACTTAACAATAAATATTTCTCCATCAACTTGTCCCGAAGAAGCTACAATACCCTTAATTGCTATTTCTGATTCCATTTTCTCTCGCTAAAATTTTTGAAGCATCATTTATGCATAAAAAATCAAATTCTGCATTTTTTGCAGCATTTTCATCTCCCTCATTATCGCCAACTAATAACACGGTTTCCGGCAAAATTATTTTATTATATTTAATTTCTGCTTTTTTTCTTAATTCATTCCCAATTATTGATGAAGGTTTTGAAAATTGTCTTGCAATTTTATCATAATCTTTATCATGTATTTGATAAGGTCCATCTCCAAAAATTTCTTCCCATGCTTTTTTATGTGAAAGCCCAATTAATGAAGGATCAATCTTATCTCTTAATTTTGACGATGCAATAAAATTAATTGCATATTGATAAGCAAATGAACTCCAAATTCCAATTGGGACTTGATGGGCATAAAAGTAATCAATTACCTCTTCTCCTTCTTTCGTAAGTTGCAACATTGGATCTTTTGCTAAGAGTTCCAAAGCATTACTCCTAATAACTTTAATTCCTCGTGAAGAATACAATTCAGTTTTACTAAACAAAGTTTCCTCTAAGTCACAAAGGGCTAAGTTGTATTCACAAGGGTCACGATTTATGTTTGTTTTCATTTAATTTTACCTTATTAGTTGAAACATGAATTAATTATTTAAACTTATTCAAGGTAATGTCTTAATTATTTAGTTAAATTTATAAATAAATCTTAATTATTCTATTTATGTCAATAAATAAACCACTTAAATTAAGAGAAATAGATGAAAAAGATAAAAAAATTCTTATGTTGCTTCAGGAAGATGGAAGGATGCAATTAAGCAAGATTTCTAAAAAAGTCGGCTTATCCATTGATTCAGTTCACAAAAGAATTAAAAAAATGCTAAAAAAAGGAATTTTTGAAACAGGAATTTTCATTGAACCAAGAGCTTTAGGTTACCCCCTTATTGCAGACATTAAAATTAAATTAAAAAATGTCAGCAAAGAAGAGATGGGTAAATTTATTTTATATTTACAAAAACATAAAAGATGTATAGAACTACTTTCTATTTTAGGAGATTTTGATTTTACTTGTGTATTAATTGCTAAAGATAGTAATGATTTAGATGAAATATCTACTGAAATTCGGCAAAAATTTAAAGATTTAATTTTAGAATGGAAAGGGCTATTAATTTTAAAACAATATAAATTTGAAAGATATGATTTATTATAAAATTTTAAATCCCATGCAACAGTTCTAGGAAAAATCTCATTAAGATTATTGTCAAAATAAAAATTAACGCACCAAGAATTAAACGTTTTTTATTTTCATGCCCATTCATAGAAGGGATGATATCAGACATTGCAATATACAAAAACCCACCTGCAGCAATTAAAACAGCATAAGGTGAAAAAGACTCAATCATATCAAACATAAAAAAACCTAAAATACCACCCAAAATAGCTGAAAGTGCAGATACAAAATTCAAGAATAATGCTCGATTTTTAGTATGACCACTATGTATCAAAACTGCAAAATCTCCAAATTCTTGTGGAATTTCATGAATTAAAACAATAAAAGAAGTAACAATACCAGTAGTAAAATCCAACATAAAAGCACCGGCAATCAAAACACCGTCAATAAAATTATGCACAAAATCTCCGGTTAAAATTAAAAGACCAGTAGGCTTATGACATTTTTCTTTACCGCAATGATGCCAATGGATAAATTTTTCCAAAATAAAAAATAAAACAATTCCAAAAACAACAAATATAAAACCATTTTCAATATCTACCCCAACCTCTCCAATTTCAATTAATGCATGAGGGATTAAATCAAAAAATGCCGCAGCAATTAAAGTTCCGGCAGCAAATGCAATAAAATAATATAAAAATTTTTGGATTTTATTTGAACTAATTATAATTCCAACTAAACTAATTAAACTAACTATAAAAGTTGCCAAAATAATCCACCAAATCATATTAAAAATTATGGAAAGGCGTTTAAATATCTTATGACCAAACAGATTCTTTAAAAAAGGTATTATTCTTAATAATTTTATGAGTTTTCAAAAAATACCGGAATTAAAACCATTATATTTGGAAAGAATAACATCAATATTAAACAATGAAGAAGATTTAAAAAAATATTTAGAAATCTTAAAAATTCAACCAGTTAAATCAATTAGAGGTAATACCTTAAAAATTTCAGTTGAAAAATTAAAAGAAGTTCTTGAAAAAAAAGGATGGGTTATCTCTCAACCATGGAAAGACTTTCCGGAAGTAATGATTGTTGAAAATCATTTACAACCGGGGGAATTAGGTCGTTCATTAGAACATTTATTAGGTTATTATTACATTCAGGAACTTTCAAGTATGTTGCCGGTAATTGCACTTCAACCAAAAGAAGGAGAAATCATTTTAGATTTATGTGCCGCACCAGGAAGTAAAACAACACAAAGTGCATCCTTAATGCAAAATAAAGGAACAATCATCGCAAATGAAGTAAGTATGGGAAGATTAATGGTTTTAGCATCAAATCTTGAAAGATGCGGAGTAACAAATACAATAATCTCAAGAAAAGACGGAGTAGCATTATGCAAAAAATTCGTAAATGGAAACATCCAATTTGACAAAATTTTAGTTGACGCACCGTGTTCAGGAGAAGGAACATTAAGAAGTTCAAGACAAACATATCTTATGTGGAATATAAAAACAATCCAGCAATTATCAAAATTACAAAAACAATTATTCAAATCAGCATTCGAGATATTAAAAATAAATGGAGAAATGATTTATTCAACTTGTACTCATGCACCGGAAGAAAATGAAGAGATTGTTAATTGGGCATTAGAAGAATTTAAAGATCAAATAAAAATTGAAAAAATTAATCTACCAGTAAAATCAAGACAAGGATTAACAAAATGGCAAAATAAAGAATATTTCGAAGAAGTAAAATATAGTTGCAGAATTTATCCGCAAGATAATAATACTGAAGGATTTTTTCTTGCAAAATTCAAAAAAATAAAATGAAACAAAAAATAAAAAGAAATTCATCAAAACTGCTATCCAAAAAAAGTAAAACCCAAAGGATAATTTATAGAACACTAAAAATAATGTGGGGGATAATAGGAATATTAATTTTATTCTGGACATCTTTTTGGTATATAAAAGTTCTAACAATCGGAGAATTAGGAGGAGTTATTGCAGGAACAATACTTTTTGCTTTAGGATTTTATTTATTAGGAATTTATATTGGAATAACATTATTCTTTTTATTAATTAAATGGATAATAAAAAAATTAAGATGAATATTCACAAACAATTTAAGATATTAAGTTTAAAAGAAAAAAAACAAATTGAAAATAAACTCAAAGAATTATTTGGGATAAAATCAATTTATGGAACACTTTTACAAAAAAGTGAAGAAAAAATATTTTTATTTCAAGGAAGCTTAACAATACCGGAATTACAAAGATTGGAAAGATTAATTCCAATTGAAAGAGCAGGAGTATATTTTGCAAAATTGCAAAAAGGAGAAATAAGGTTAAGTATTGAGGGGACGCAAATCCTCAAAGATCAAATAACAAAAAATATTTTTGAACTTGATGAAAAACAAACAGAAACATGGATGATGGGAGAAGAATTAGATATTCAAACAGGAATGAAAGGATTTATTATTATAAAATATAAAGAGCATTTCTTAGGATGCGGAAAAGCATCATTTGAAAAAATAAGTAATTTTATTCCAAAAAATAGAAGATTGAAAAATAGAAATATTATCAAATAAATCATAAAAAGTGTAGTTCAATAATTAAGATTTTAACTGCTTAAAGGCAAACAATTACATTTGTAATTGTGCAGGGGAGTGCGGGAATTAAAATTCAAGATTAAAATTTGGGGTTTTGTTAAAATCTTTAACACGCTTTTTTCATCCAAAAAGTTTTATACGAAATTATGAAAACATTGGAAATTTAATAAAATGAGAAAAAAAATCTTTTTAATCAGCACAACCTTAATGGTTACAATAATTCTAATTATTATAATTTTCCAAATAATAACAGTTGCACCTACAAGTTCAGCACTTCAAACAAAAAAATTTACCAAAGCAATTTGCAATGAAACAAACTTTTGCCAGGATTATGAAATAGCCTGTGAAAGTAATAAAATAATAAAAATAAATCCCATAGAAAATGCATCAGCACAATTTTCATCAGAATGGCAAGACCCAAGAAATCAAGAAGAAATTAAAAAATTATGCGATTAAATAATCTTAATTACTAAATCATCAATAGAATTAATTTCTTTATCATTTTTTTTATTCAATAATCATTAAAAAAAATTATTAGAAATCCAATTTCAGATTTCTTTATCATTTTTTTTATTTAATAATCATTAAAAAAAATTATTAGAAATTTGGATCTTTAAAATTTCTTTATCATCTTTTTTATCTAATAACCATTAAAAAAGATTATTAGAAATCCAATTTCAGATTTCTTTATCATCTTTTTTATTCAATAATCATTAAAAAAAATTATTAGAAATTTGGATCTTTAAAATTTCTTTATCATCTTTTTTATCTAATAACCATTAAAAAAGATTATTAGAAATTATTATATCTAAATTTCCTTTATCATCTTTTTTATCCAATAACCATTAAAAAAGATTATTAGAAATCCAATTTCAGATTTCTTTATCATTTTTTTTATTCAATAATCATTAAAAAAAATTATTAGAAATTTGGATCTTTAAAATTTCTTTATCATCTTTTTTATCTAATAACCATTAAAAAAGATTATTAGAAATCTAATTTTAGATTTCTTTAATTACTAAATCATCTATAGAATTAATTTCTTTATCATTTTTTTTATTTAATAATCATTAAAAAAAATTATTAGAAATTATTATATCTAAATTTCCTTTATCATCTTTTTTATCTAATAACCATTAAAAAAGATTATTAGAAATCTAATTTTAGATTTCTTTAATTACTAAATCATCTATAGAATTAATTTCTTTATTCTTATCAAAATCAGCAATTGCGATTCTTCGAGGAATATTTGCAACAATATCATCTCTCCAATAAGAACAAGTAAAAAGAGTTAAAATCCTTTTATCAAAAGCAACAGGATTTTTTACAACTTGATGCCCACGAATTAAAATACTTTTATTTAATTGCCCCATAATCCTATCAAAATCAATTCTATTTAATTGAGGAACATTTTTATTTAAAAAAGAATTATAATCGCTACTTACAACAAAGCCCCACAAAATTTTAGCCCAATTTTCATCCCCAGAGGAGATATTATTTATTTCATCTAAATTTTTAATATCAGGTAAAGAACTATGCAATGCTAAAATCTTACCTACCGAAAAAACCAAAGGAAAATCTTCAACAATTTTAGAATATTGTTTATAATCCTTAGAATTTAATTCTGACCAAAAAAAATATTTTCTAGAAAATTTCGTTGAAGGAATTTCATGATTCCCTCTTAAAAGATAAATCTTTTTAGGATTTTTTTCTCGTTCATTTAACAAAAAGTCTAAATTTTCTTTGCTATGTAAACCCTTATCTACATAATCTCCTAAAAAAACTTTTATATCCTCAGAATAATTTTTAATCACATATTTACTAGCATCTAAATCTCCGTGAGTATCTCCAACAAAAACAAATCTGCCTTCAGCATTACATTCAATAAAATTCATAATAATCCAAGATAAAAGAAGCTTAAAAATATTTTCAAAGTTAAATTAATCTTTTTTTTAATTTAACAGATTCAATAGCTTGAATATTTACCGTTGGAATAAAAGCACTTGGAGCAATTTCCTGAGTCTGAATTCCTCCGGAAGAAGAACCGCAAATTCCATAAGTAGTAGCAAGCTTATTACTGGTAACAACAATTTGTTGCAATAATTCATATGCATTTCCAATAATCATAAAATTATGTATCGGTTCTTTTTTACCGTCTGGAAATAACTTATATGCTTTACTTGGAAACATCCTAAATTCGCTGGTTTGAATATCAACTTCTCCATTACCAGCTTCAATATATAAAGCACATTCTTCATTAACTTTCTTGCAATGATCTTGAACAATTTGATCTAATTCTTTTTCTGAAACACAATTAGAACTAATTATTTCTAAATTACTAACCCTTGGTTCAGGAACAATAACTCCGGGATTATCTTCAGATTGTCTACAAACCCACTCCATCCTTGAATGCCCATTTGAATTCATACCAAAATAATTAGCTGAACATCTGTCTAAAAGATAATTTTGCAAAATTCCATCCTTAATCAAAACAGTTTTTTTTGACGCAACCCCTTCATCATCAAATAAATAAAATCCGAAAGAATCTTTAAGCTGAGGATTATCAATAATCGTCATAAATTCAGGAAGTACAAGTGACCCAATACGATTTTTAAAAACAGTTGAAATTTTATTTTGAATATATCTTCCGGATAATAAATGTCCTCCAAGAGCCTCATGAATCATTGTTCCTAAAGCACTCCCGCCAAAAATTACAGGATACTGTTTACTCACAGGAATAGAAGCAACCTTTAATTCATTAACAGTCTCATAAAAATTCTGCATAACCTTTTTAAGTTTTTCCGAATCAACTTTATTAGTAAAAACAAAATTATCAAAATGAGTTAATAAAGAACCATTAGAATGATTAAATTTTCCCTCAAGACCAATAGTCCCTAATTTACGAGGTTCCCTTATTTTCCTTCCTTCACTATCAACAAATCTATTAGAACCATTAATAATATGAATAACCCCATCAGATTCATTAACTGTACCGGAACTATACATCTCTTCAGTAAAATCTTTAACCATTTTCCTTACAGAATCATCAACTTTAAGATTACATGAACTTTTGCTTAAAAAAGTTTCAGATGTTTCTTTCGAAAGTTTAACAAATAAATCTTCATCATAAATTACATTTTTACCAACAGCAGTTAAATAAAAACTTATCGCAGATTTAGTCGCCAAATCTAAACTCTCCTGCATTAATTTTCCAAGTAAAGAAGCATTTTTTGGAAAAGAATCTCTTGCAGATCTTGCACATCCATAACCTTGTTTATTATCACCAATTAAAGTAAAAATTGAAAAACCATTATTAAACGAAATATTTGGTTTTTCGTCAGGAATACCATTCAAAAAACATTGCAATTCATCACGTTCTTCTTTGTAAAGAATAGACAAATAATCTAAAGTCTTAGAAAGATTATTTCCAAAAACATTAATATTTAACTGGGCTTTCAACCATTTATCAACATTTTCTTCCATCACTTTTAAGAATTTATCTTCTTTCATGATAAAATCTCTATATTAACCTTATTTAAAAATTAGATATAAACAAAAATATACATGTAAAAAAATCTATTTTGAATGAAATTAATCTCGGATAAGCTTAAAAAGAATCTTTAAATTAATAAATTAAGATTTAATCTCTTAAATAAAAATGGAAAACAATAAAATAAAGAAAGCAGGAAAAATCGCAAAAGAAGTTAAAGATTATGCAAAATCATTCATAAAAAAAGATATGTCGCTTTTAGAAATTGCAGAAAAAATTGAAAATAAAATTATTGAACTCGGAGGAAAAATGGCATTTCCTACAAATCTTAGCATAAATGAAATTGCAGCACACTATACCCCCGCACATAACGATGAAACAAAAGCTCATGGACTTCTTAAAGTGGATTTAGGTGTGCATATTGACGGATGGACAGCAGATACAGCATTTTCTTTAGACTTAGAAAATTCAGAAGAAAACAAAAAATTAATAGAAGCAAGCCAAAAAGCATTAGATAATTCAATTAAAAAAGCTAAAGAAAATGTTAAAACCAGCGAAATTGGAAAAATAATTTCAGAAACAATAGAATCATACGGATTTTCACCAATAATAAATCTTTCAGGTCATGAAATGAAACAATATGAACTACATGCCGGAATAACAATCCCAAATTTTGATGACAACAAAAATACAATAATCACAAAAGGACTTTATGCAATTGAACCATTTGCTTCTACAGGGAATGGAAAAATCCACGACGGCAAACTTTCAGAAATTTATATGGTTATTAATTCGAAAAATGTAAGAAGCCCAATTGCACGAGAGATGCTTGATTTTATTTTAGAAGAATACCAAACATTACCATTCTGTTCAAGATGGTTAGTAAAAAAATTCGGCACAAAGGCATTAATTGGATTATCTCAATTAACACAAAATGAAAATCTTCATCGTTTTTCGCAGTTAGTTGAATCCAACAATGTAAAAGTTTCTCAGGCAGAAAATACAATTTTAATTGATGAAAAAGAAGTGATTATTACAACAGAATAAAATAATTTTAAGTCTAAAAAACAATAAAAAAAAGCGTATTAATAATAAAAATTTAATTTTTGATTCTATGATATCCACATTAATTCCGAAGGTAAATCAAAAGTGACAAGTGTGGGCTTGAGTTTAAAGATGCCACATTTCAGTGTTTTGAGGAGATTATAAAAATTGTTTTTAACAATTAAGATTTAACGACTAAAAGGCAAATCATTAATAATGATTTTGGGGCGAGTAACTTCGTGGTAGAAACAATAATCCACAAAGTTTCGTGCGAGGTTATGAGAAGAAGTGGGACATTGAATTCAAACAAAAAAATTCAGGGGAATAGTTAAATCTTAAAAACAATTTTTCAAAAAAAAAGGTTTTTTTTAGTTAAAATCTTTAACACACTTTTTCAAATAAAAAAATTCATAGAAAAAGTTAAGAATCTTATAAGTTTTTTAAAATAAAAATGAAATTAAAAAATATAATACTTTCAACACTTCTTGGAGCAAGCATTTTTCTATCAAATAATTCTTTTTCAAAAGATTTAGAATATTCAAAAAAAATTCGAAATATGAATTATGAAGAAGTCATAAAAGAAATAAAAACGCCAAAAGAAGCAACAAAATATTTAACAGAATTTTTGTCATACAAAACTGACAAAGAACAATATGGAGAAAAAAATATTTATTTATCCTTTAAAAATATTCATAAAAAAGAAATAGACGATTGTAACGGAGGAGCACTTACAGCAGCAGCATTATTAAGTGATGATGGATATGAACCATTAGTATTAACCATGTTAGAAAAAGGAGGAGAAAAACCAAATCCTTCAATGGGACATATAATTTTTATTTACAAAAAAGAAAACAAATGGGGAACATTAGGAATCAATCCAAGTGATTGCCAAGAACCAAAATATTCTTCAATTGAAGAAATTGTTCAAAGATATAATTTTATTACATATTTTGTAAAAAATATTAAAGAAGAATATCCGGATTATATTGATAATGATATTAATATGAGAGAAAAACTTTTAGATACTGGTCAGCCAATAAAAGCAAGTAATGAAAAAACATTACAGGAAAGATTTTTTGATTTTGGATATTAATGTATTTCAAAAACAATAAAACATCCAAATTAGAAGAAAAGTTTTTTGTCTTCGGCTATTAGCTTCAACTGGTGACAAAATGTCACCCCTTCACTTCCTTCTTCACAAATTTTTTCTTTTTCTTAATTTTATTTTCTTTAGGAAGCATTTTCATCAAATCATTCATATTAGGCATCATAGGATTTTCAGACCTTGAAGGTTCTTTTTGCTTTTTTAATTCAGCAAATGCTTTCTTAAAATTTTCTCCGTCAACAATCATCTTAGACAAATCTTTTAACAGATAATTTTTCTTAATAGCATTTATACCGGCATTACGAACTAAAGCTTCAATATCAGCACCACTCCAGCCATCCATTTCCTTAAGCATACCATTAACATCTATATCTTTTGATAAAGGCATATTTCTGGTATGAACCTTGAAAATTTCTTCACGAGTCTCAAGATCAGGTAAACCTAATTCAACATGCGAATCAATTCTACCAGGACGCAAAATTGCAGGATCAATTAAATCTTTTCTATTAGTCGCAGCAATAATCATAACATTTTCTAACTCCTCAACACCATCAAGTTCAGTTAATAACTGGTTTACAACCTTCTCAACAGCATCATTACCGTTTCCACTGCCACGAGGTTTTGAAATAGCATCAAACTCATCAAAGAAAATAATTGAAGGGCTAACCTGTTTAGCTTTCTTAAAAATTTCCCGAACATGCTTTTCACTTTCCCCAACCCACTTGCTAATCAACTCAGGACCCTTAACAGAAATAAAATTAGCATTCGCTTCTGTCGCAACAGCTTTAGCTAAAAGAGTTTTACCAGTCCCGGGAAGACCATAAAGTAATACACCCTTGCTAGGCTTAATACCCGCAGCACGATAAAGTTCAGGACGTAGTAAAGGCAATTCAACCAACTCACGTAATTTATCTTTAGCTTCTTTAAGACCACCAACATCAGTCCAATGAACATTCGGTTTTTTAATCAAAACTTCCCTCATAGCAGAAGGCTCAATTTGTTTTAACGCCTCAATAAAATCATTCCTATAAACTTTAATTTTATCTAATTCTTCAGCAGGAAGTTTTTCATCCAAATTTTTAAACTTCTTTAAATTAGGCTTCAATGCTTTTAATGCCGCTTCCTTGCATAAAGCTTCTAAATCAGCACCAACATAACCAATAGTCTTATTTGCCAATTCATCAAAATTAACATCATCCCCTAACGGCATACCACGAGTATGAATTTGTAAAATTTCTTTTCTTGCATCTTCAGCAGGAGGATTGATTCTTAATTCCCTATCAAATCTTCCAGGACGCCTTAAAGCAGGATCAATATCATCAGGTCGATTTGTTGCAGCCATAACAACAATTTGCCCCCTTGATTTTAAACCATCCATCAAAGTTAATAATTGAGCAACAATCCTTTTTTCAGTTTGATCTATACCTTCACCACGTTTAGGAGCAATAGAATCAATCTCATCAATAAAAATTATTGAAGGAGCATTTTTATCAGCCTTCTCAAAAATTTCCCTAATATGTTTTTCACTTTCACCATAATATTTACTCATAATTTCAGGACCCGCAATTGAATAAAATGATGCATCAGTTTCAGTTGCAACAGCTCTGGCTAAAAGAGTTTTACCTGTTCCAGGAGGACCAGTTAATAAAACACCCCTTGGAGCACCAATACCAAGCTTCTCAAAAATCTCAGGCTGTTTCATAGGTAATTCAACCATCTCACGAATTAATTCAATTTCATCTTTTAATCCGCCAATATCTTCATAATAAATCCCAGGAGTTTCACTCTCACCTGAATAAACTTCTTCAGATAAAACAAATTCAGTTAAAGGCGTAACAACAACGCTACCCTTAGGCTCAGTTTTTGAAACAATATATTTTAACTTATTTCCGCTAGCCAAAATAGTTAATTTTTGCTTAGTAGTCAATGGAAGATCTAAAAATTTAGAATGCAAATAACCACTTGATTCTTTACTTAACCTTATTTCTTGCAAAGGTGCTAAAGTAACATGTTTAGCTTCCTTAACAACTACTTTTTTAATTTCAACTTCTTCCTCAATTGAAACACCAATATTACTTCGAACATTACCATCTAACCGAATTTTACCAATAGAATTATCCCCGCCAAGTGCACGAAGAACTTTAACAACTAAAACATTTTTTCCTTTAAGTTCAACCAAATCACCAGGAACAAGCCCGATTTTTTCCATATCTTTTGAAGAAATTCTCGCAATACCTTTATCAACATCTTCTTGCAAAGATTCGTAAACCTTCAAAAAATATTTCTCTTCTTTTTGATTTTTTTCATTTGTCATTTACGTTTAAACTTAACCTCCAATATACCATTATTAAATGTCCAAATTTCATTACCTTTAAATTTTACAGGGATTCTTTTGCTAAATGAAACACCCCTTGATAACTTATCTTTCAAATAACTTTTAACACCACTAGCATTTTTCTTTTGTGCAGAAACATCTAATATATTTCCCTTCACATCTACTTTTACATCATCTTTTGAAAATCCTGAAAGTTCAAAAACAAAATAAATAGCATCATCTTCCTGAATATAATCAATTACTCTTTCTTCCATCTCAGAATTAACTACATTACCTGAAGAACTAGTCCTGACTTTTGAACGATTTCCAAAAAACTCATTCATAATCTCTTCAAAAGGATCTCCGCCTTCATCTTCGTTATCAAAAAATCCCATGTATTATTAACTCCTTATGTATACACAAAACGTATACACAGGCATTTATAAATTTTTCGCCGAATTAAAAGATATTTCTAAAAGAATTATTGCTTAGTAAATTCAAAATTATAAATAAATTTAAATATAATAATTAAATTTATCTTTTATGTTAGAAAAAGAGATATACCAAGAAGCAATAAAATTTGCAAAAAATGGGCAAGGACTTGAACTTGCAAAAATATTTTCACATAGAACTTCATTTAAAATTAGAATAAAAAATGAAGAAGAAATTAAAACTATGGCAAGCGAAGAACAATTAAATTCTATAATTAACAGCTATATAACAACAGGAATTCAACAACAAACATATCATGGAACAGATATTCCAATAAATCAAAGAGAAATTACTGAAATAGTAAATCATGGAAAAAAAGAGAATTATCATGTATTTTTTAATGCATTAAAAAATTTAAGTTATTCAAATCTTAGTATAATTTCTTCTCAATTTTCAAAACAAGAAAGAATAGATAGCATAACTAATCCAAGACTCTGGTAAATTAATTATTATATTCAAAAAATATTTTTTTCCATCGCTAAAAGGCAAATCATTATTTCTAATAATGAATGGGACGAATAACTTCATGGTAGAAACGATAATCCACAAAGTTTCGTGCGAGATTATGAGAGTGTGGGAAATTGAAATTCAAATAAAGAAAAACAGGGGAATCGTTAAAATTTTCATATGCTTTTTTATACACAAAGTTTCGTGCGAGGTTATGAGAGTGTGGGAAAAATTCAAGTTAAAAAATTTGAGGTTTTGTTAAAATCTTTAACACACTTTTAAAAAAACTTCAAAAGTATCGTCTTTTGAATGTCCCAGAAAATTTCATTTTTCAAATTTTCTGAGGAAACCAGCGGGTTCACATTCCATGTGGTATCCACAAAGGCTCCGAAAGTTTACACGAGTTTTCATGATAACCCCTGATACGAGTGTGGGCTTGAGTTTAAAGATGCCACCCTTCCAAACTTCAAGGAGGGTTAAAGGAAACCAACGGGTTCACATTCCATGTGGTATCCACAAAGGCTCATAAAGATGCCACCGTTCAAGTATTCGAGGAGGTTCAAAAGGAACCAACGGGTTCCTTTTATCCGAAATAACTATTATCCTGAGGAATCGCAGACCTTGCTGACTCTAAGAATTTATCCTCAATCTTTTTATAAGTTTCAATAGTAGATTTACTCACACTAGGTTTAACCTTTTTCAAAGCATCATCAAAATGTTTTTTCCCAACTTCAACAGCATCAACAGATTCTCTTAAAGCAAGCATAGCAGCTTCCCTAACTAATGCTTCTAAATCTGCACCGGTATAACCCTCAGTTTGTTTAGCAAGTTCACTAATAATAACATCTTTTGCCAAAGGAGTTTTAACAGTATGAATATCCAAAATCATCTTCCTGCCTTTTTCAGAAGGAGCATTAATAAGCAAAATTTTATCAAACCTTCCAGGACGCAAAATTGCAGGATCCAATAAATCAGGACGATTAGTAGTCGCAACAATTAAAATATCCTTTAAATCTTCTAAACCATCCATATCAGATAATAATTGATTCAAAACTTTCACCCCCTCTTGACCTGACGCATTGTCAACCATACCACGCTTACTGGCAATTGACTCAATCTCATCAATTAAAACAATACACGGTGAAACCTGCCTTGCTTTCTCAAAAACTTTAGCAACACCTTTGTGTGAATCATTAACCCATTTACTCAATAATGAAGGACCCTTAACAGAAATAAAATTAACATCAGATTCTTTTGCAGCAGCCTTAGCCAAAAGAGTTTTACCAGTACCAGGAGGACCATAAAGTAAAACACCTTTAGGAGGACGGACATTCAATCGCTTAAACCCTTCAGGATGTTTCATCGGCCATTCAACAGCCTCCTTTAATTCTCTTTTAACATCATCAAGCCCGCCAACAGAATTCCAATCAACATTCGGAGTTTCAACTAAAACTTCCCTCATAGCAGAAGGTCTGACAACTTTCAAGGCATCAGTAAAATCTTGGGCAGTAATAACTAATTTTTCCAAAATTTGCGGAGGAATTTGTTCCTCAGAATCAAGTTTCATCTCAGGCAGTAACTTTCTTAAAACATTCATAGCAGCTTCCTTGGTTAATGATTCCAAATCTGCACCAACAAATCCATGCGTAACTTGAGCAAGTTTAACTAAATCAACATCTTTAGTTAAAGGCATGCCACGAGTATGAATTTTTAAAATTGCTAATCGACCTTCTTTATTAGGAACCCCAATCTCAATTTCTCTATCAAATCTACCAGGACGTCTTAAAGCAGGATCAATAGCATTAACTCTATTTGTTGCACCTACAACAATAACTTTACCCCTAGCCTTTAAACCATCCATCATAGTTAAAATTTGAGAAACAACTCTTCTTTCAACCTCGCCATGAACCTCTTCACGCTTAGGAGCAATAGCATCAAGTTCATCAATAAAAATAATTGTCGGAGCAGTTTTTTCAGCTTCATCAAAAATATCTCTAATCTTTTTTTCACTCTCACCATAAAATTTAGACATAATTTCCGGGCCATTTAACAAAATAAAATTTGCTTCAGATTCATTTGCAACAGCTTTAGCTAAAAGAGTTTTACCAGTACCAGGAGGACCATAAAGTAAAACACCTTTTGGAGGTTCAACACCCAACCGTTGGAAAATTTCAGGATGTTTCATCGGTATCTCAACCATTTCCCTAATTTTTTTAATCTCTTCACTTAGACCACCAATATCTTCATAATTAATTTCAGGAATATTATCTGAACTAACATCAACTGCTTTAGAATTTAAAACTACCTCAGTATTCTCGGTAATTATCACAGGCAGACAAGGATTAGTTGAAACAACAATAAATCTAATTTGAGTAACACCCCCACCAAGATTCCCCATACCCATACCTCCTAAAATATCACCTAAGTTTCCAAAAATATCATTTAAATCACCCATGCCTTCAGACATTAAATCTTTTCTTCTTTGCACACCGCCTAAAATTACAACATCTCCCTTAACCAAAGTTCTTCCTAAAAGACCTCTACGTAAATTATCCGGATCTCCCTGAACCATAATACCTTGCTGAGCAGGAGCAATAATAACTTTTTTTGCTTCATGAACATTCGCCTTAGAAATTTGAACAACCTCGCCTAATCCTGCACGAGCATTTTTTCTTAAAATACCGTCAATCCTTATTCTTCCTTCACCAATATCCGCAGGATAAGATCTGTCAGCAATAGCAACAGTCTCACGATTACCCTTAATTAAAATAACATCCCCTCGCTTAATATCTAATTCACGCATAATTTCAGAATCAATACGAGCAATACCCTTATATGCATCATCCTGTAAAGCTTCTACAACAATCAATTCAAATTTTTGATTTTTACTCTTACTTTTATCTACTTTTTTATCTTTATCTTTATCTTTATCCTTATCTTTCATTTTGTTTTCTTCTCCGATTTAATGAATTATCAAAATTTAATGATAATCTTCCAGACTCTTCAAAACAAAGTCTTACCATATCATCAAACATTTTTTCTTGTTCTTGCATAAAAGAGACAATTTCTTTTGGTATTGAAACAGCATAACTATTTCCAACAAGTCTCATCTTAACTTTAAATTCCTTATTTTTTAGACTTATAAATTTATTGAAATCTTGTAAATCAACAGGATGAATTATTTGTTCTGAACATTTTGGGCATATCATTGCACGAAGTAAAAAACCATTTTTTACTAATTTTCCTTTTTGCATTTTTATATCACAATTCTTGCAAAGAATGGTATTATCAAATATATCCGCCATCATTAAAAGTTGAATAGATTCATCAACGTATACACTTACAGTATACACAACCTATTTAAATATTGCGGTGAAGGCCTTCAAGAAAATTCCATAAGAAGGATTATAATTTCTAAAATTATAATCATACTCACCAATATCTTCACTGTAATCCATACCCTCATAAAGTTTAACTTCATCACTCTCACAAACAAAACCATCAGCTAACCCCATAAAAACCCCTTCTCTTTCAATTTTGTATGTTAGCTGTTGTTTCATATTATAAAATTCCAATTAATTTATAAAAAAGATAAATAATTGCAAATAAACAAATAAAAGAAAAAATATAAAGAAAATAATCTTTCAAAAAGGTTTTTTTATTAAAATATTTTTTAGGAATAAAAATTGGAATTAAAAATGCTATTCCCCCATGATCTAAATTTCTCTTATTTGAATTTAGATAATTCTGTTTTAAATATTTTCTAATTAAAAAATACAAATATCCTAAAAACAAGATTAAAACAATATAAATACTTTCAATCATTTTTTAACCTACCTTTTATACTCTCAAAAACTTTTATACTGGTATCAATAAAATTATTAGAAATATCTTTTGTTTGCTCTATAATTCCTTTATTAGAAATAAGAGAACTTCCTGTATCAACATAAGAAACTATGCTTAAAGTTCCACCAAATACTTCACCACCAACAAATAAAGCCATAGAACTCAATCCATAAACAACATCTTCTCTCACTTTAATTTGATCCAAAGTATTATAGTATGGAGAAGCTTCAACAATAGGATTATTCAGTTCTGCATTAATTCCATAATCAACATCAATTTGTGACTTTAATAAAATATCATAAGTCTTTAATCCAATCATTTGAGGGAGATTTAAATCGCCATAATTTAGATTATTTCTATATCCCTTTATCAAAGTTGTTCCTATTTCTTGCCTTATTCCACTACTACCCAAAAGACCAATAGGGGTTATAGCATGTCCACTAGGATCCACAAAACTATACGGATTCCCTCTTTCAAAAGCATACCTATTCAACTGTTGTGGATCATATACATTCGGGATTATGCTATCAGGTTGCACAAACATACTCTTATAAGGATCATAATATCTTGCATTATAAAAATATTGCCCCCCATCACTATCAAACTCTTTATTTTCATATAATCTCTTTTCATCACTCTCACCCACAAGTTCACCATAAGGCAAATAATAATTATCCTCAACAACATTACCACTTTCATCAGTAATCAAAGTCGTTGAACCTAAATGATCAGGATGATAAAAGTATTTTGAACCATCAGGATTAATTCTTGCAACCAATGTTTCACCCTCATAAATATAAGTATAATTAAAAATTCCCTCGCTATTTCTAATAACTTCTAAATTAAAATGCAAATCTTCTATGATGCTCCCATAAGAAAGAACTGTGAAAGTTCTTTCTTGTTAAATACTTCTATTTAGAAAAAAGTTTTGAATAATTACTTAAATTGCTAACTTAACAAGAACACTCATTAATACAATTAATAAAATAAATATTAAAAGATATAATAAATATCCTTTCAAAAGAGTTTCTTTCTTAAAATAAGAATGGGGAAAAATTAAAGCAAAGATAATCATCCTATTAAAAATATAATCTGTTGGACTCACATTTTTTTTAAAATATCTTTTTTTAATCTTAACTAGAATAGTAATCATAATAAATACTAAAACTAAAGTTAAAATAATTAAAAGATTTGAATTAATCATGTTCCTTTAAAGCACACCTCCTTTATAACTTTTTTCTCCAAAATCCCACTTAGCAAAAGACTTTAAAAATACTTCATGCTTTTTAAAAATATGAATTTAAAAAAAGAGATAAAAAAAATTTATAACCAGTCTTACTACTTATTATTTAAAGACGATACATGGAAAGGATGGGTTTTCTCAATAATTTTTATTTTTATATTCATAAAATTCATATTTTTCCCAACATTAAGTTTCATAACAGGAACACAAATACCACTTGCAATAGTTGAATCATGTAGCATGTACCATAAAGGAGATTTACTTTCAAATTATGACGATTGGTGGAAAGAACACGAACAAAAATATTTGGAATTTGACATTACAAAAAAAGAATTTCAAGAATATCATTTCACAAATGGATTTAACAAAGGAGACATTTTATTTATAACCGGAGCAAAACCTGAAAAATTAGAAGTAGGGGATATAATCATCTTTAACGGAAACGGAAGACCAATAATACATAGAATAATCAAAATAAAAGAAAAAGACGGAGAATACACATTTTCAACAATTGGAGATAATAATAATGGACAATTAACAATTGAAAAAGACATTAAATCAGAACAATTAATCGGCAAAGCAACATTTAAAATCGCTCCACTTTTAGGATGGACAAAATTAATATTTTACGAAGCACAAAGAAATCCGCAAGAGCGAGGATTTTGTGACGAGAATTGATTATTTATAAATCTAATAAACATCCTAAGACACTTTACCCCACAAAAAAATAAATTCAATAAACAGAATTAAATTTTACTTTTAACTAATTTTTTTAATCTTTCAATAATATTTAATAAATTGTCTTTATTATTAATTAAATAAATAGGATCAATCTTTTTTCCTTCATAAAAACTATTATTTCTTTTTATTCTTAAATCATTCATAAATATAATATCTTTTTGTTGAAACTCCCTATAGTTTATTAAATAATCAATTAAATCTTTATGAGCATAATCCCCGATAGATTTTAATCCGTCTAAAAGCAATAAAGCACCTGCAAGTTCTTTTATAATTTCATAATAATTTTCTACAGCATTTGTTGAAAACTTATTATGATCAATTGATTTTACAAAATCCTCCCTTTCTTTTGTTAATTGTAAAATTGACCTAGCTTTTTCCTTGTCAGAACTTATTTTGATTATCATATTAAAACACTTGAATATATCCTTTTAATATGACACCATTTAAAATATTATTTTTTAACCCCACAGGAAGTTCTTTTAGCGATTCTTTAAAAAATAAATGAACTTTTTTGTTTAATTTATTTTCATATTCTTTAACTTCAATATGTTTCTCTTTTCCTAAGATAAATAAATCTATATCTGATCCTTCAATTGATTCACCTCTCGCAAAACTTCCATAAAGAATAATTGCCTGCGGTGAAAGTTTATCCCACAAATAATCAATTAATCCACAATGATTCAACTCAAAAAGAATGCTGATTTTTTTGTAAAGAATAAAATTAGAGTTGTCTCTTAATGCTATATAAAAGGGAATATTTCTTTTTATTTGTTTTTTTATCAGCAAATCTTTTTCAAACTCTTTTAAGTAATTCATAATTGAAGGAGGCGATATTTTTGTAAGCCTCGCAATTTCTCTTAATCTAAAATTTTCAGTAGGAAAATCTAGAAATAATTTCAAAGCCTTATACTTATTATATTTATCTAACATATGTTATAATATTATAACATATGTTTATAAATGTTTTATTTTATATCTAAACTTATACTCTCCAAAAAAAAAAAATTAACCCTCAACCTTTTCCTTCAACTCTTTCTTAAAAAATTCTAAATCCTCAATTTGAACCTGAGCACCAACAGCATCCTGATGTCCTCCACCTGTCGCCCCTTCCAAACCACCAATAATTTCAAGAATAACTTTTCTAATATTTTTTCCACGACCGGAAATATTAGCTTTATATCCCGAAACATAAGCAATAACTATTATTTTATCCGGAAATAAAAAGCTAACCTCATTAGATAAATCTGAACTAATACTCAAATCCCCGCCATATTGAAAATACAATAATTTTCCCTCATCATTACCAATTTCTTTCGCCCTCTCAATTAATCTTTGATATTTTTCATCAATCTCCCTAAACCGTTTATGCATCGCAGAATTCTTGCTGTTTTCACTTAAAACTTCATAAGGACTATGCACACTCATTAAAAATTTAAGCATATTAATAACATTCGTTGTCCTATCCTTTAAACCAAACGTAAAAAATTTAGCAATCTTTCCAATTTCAGATTTATAAAAAATTTCAAAAGCATCCTTAGATTTAATTCCCAAATCAGAATATTTTTTCAGAAAATCATTATAAAATTCCGGAACAAACTTATCAGCAATACAACCAGCAACACCCAGCCAAATATCATCCTTTTTCTGAGTCGCTTTATAACAAATAGAAGTAACAGGTTCCCCCACAGAATCATTATTCTTTGCATCAAAAGAATTATAATAATTAACAAAATCAGGGGTATCATCAGAATTAAATGCATGATGATCAATCCAAACAACAGGAATATTTACCTCTTTAACTTTCTCCCAAAATTTATCAGACACTTCAGCCTTATCAAGGATAAAAATATAATCAGCATTAAATTCAACAACCTTTCTAAAATAATCATCAATTAGCTTTGGAAAAGATTTTATCGGAATACCCTTGCCCCGCTCAATAAATCTTTGAAGAATTAAAAAACTACAAAGCCCATCAGGATCATTATCAAAAAAAAAGATAGGATTTTGAGCAGTTTCTAAATGTTCACGAATCTCAAGAATTTGCTCACTTGTTAACATACTAAAGAATCACCAAAAAGATTATTTAAGGTTTATCATAAACCATTTTGATTTTTGATTCCATGATATTACAGGATGCTCCGAAAGTTAGTATGGGCTTAAGTTAAAAGATACCACAATTCAATGTTTCGGGGAGGTTCAAAAGATTGTTTTTAATAATTAAGATTTCACAAAGTAAACTAATTGAATTAACGTTAGTTTAGTTTACTTTTGTCAAGAAACTTGCAAATGGGGTTTCTTGAGCACACCCAAGAATTCATTCTCCTAAAAATTCTTGGTGTTAGAGAATTATTTTATAATTATCTATAGCTAAAAGGCAAATCATTAATAATGATTTTGGGGCGAGTAATTTCGTGGTAGAAACAATAATCCACAAAGTTTCGTGCGAGGTTATGAGAAAGAGTGGGACATTAAAATTCATGCAAAGAAATTCAGGGATTCCATGTGGCATTACAGAAGGCTCATAAAAATGCCACCTTTCAATGTTTTGAGGAGATTCAAAAACTTCAAAAGTATCGTCTTTTGATAGTCCCAGAAAATTTAATTCTACAAATTTTCTGAGAAAACCAGAGGGTTCTTTTTAGTTAAATCTTAAAAACAATTTTCTAAAAAAAACAAAGTCGGAATCTCAAAAATAAAAAACTAAATAAATTTATAAAGATAATAAAAAAGCGTATTAATAAATTAAAAAACCCATAAAAATAATTTATCTAAGATAAATTATTTTTTTCAACACCATACTTATCCCAAATCTGCTTAAATCTCGGATTTTTCTTAATTTCATTTAAACTACCCTCAGCGATAATTTTTCCATGATCAAACATATAAATATAATCAAATTTATCTAATAAATGCAAACGATGTATTGAAGAAATAATAGTTTTACCTTTAAATTCCCTGAAAATATTATCATGAATTTTCATCTCATTTAAACTATCAACACTGCTTGTAGGTTCATCAAATAAAACAATATCACTTCCTTTTGCAGCAAGTAAACCTCTTGCAAGAGCCAAACGCTGTTTTTCCCCGCCACTTAAAGAAACACCTTTCTCCAAAACATTAGTATCCAAGCCATCCCTCAATCTTCTAACAACATCACCAAACTGAGCCATATTAATTGCTTTTTGCAAATCACTTTTCTTAACATTTAAATCCATGGTAATATTAAAACCAATAGTATTATTGAAAATTTCAGGCTCTTGCGGAATCAAAGTAATATGTCGCTTTAATTTTTGAATCCCCCCATTAATTTCTAAACCATTAACATAAACATTACCTTTATCTGGAAAATAAAGTCCCCTCATTAAAGAAAGAATAGTACTCTTGCCTGAACCGCTTTCCCCAATTAAAGCAATTTTTTGCCCCCTCTTAAAATTAATATTAACATTATCAATATGTAATTTTTTTCCGTCGTCATCATAAGTAAAACTAAGATTTTTCAAACTTATTTCATTCCAATCTACAGGTAATTTACCCTCAATTCTATTATCAACTAAATCATAAGCCTCATCAATAGGATAAGCACCGTAAATTTTAGAATCATACTTTGCAATCTTAGTATAAATATTTGCGAAATTAAAGAAAGTATTACCAACACGATTCAAATAACTATAAAGAAGATATAATGTTCCAATTAAAATTACACCGGTAGAATAATAATCAACATAAGCTTTATAACTTAAAACCAGAACAGTCATAAACACAATAGCAATACTCGCAAAACCCCATTTAGCCTCGAGTAAAAATGCCTTTCTCTTCTCAACATCATAACTTGCAGATAAACGGTAATCAATTTCTTTTTCAACAGTTTTTTTCAAACGTAAAGTCACAACAGTAAAAATATTACTCAAATAATCAAAAATCGATGCAGACAATTTATTGCTAAAGATATTAACTTCTTTATAACACTGAACAATTCTTTTATCAAAAGTTATAGTTATCCAAAGGATAATTAACGAAAAAACTAATGAAAAAATAGCAATTTTAAAATCAACAAAAAATAAAACAAGCAAAGAACCAAAAATATTCAGCATAGCATAAATAATAGTCATCGTCAAACTTTCAGAAAAATCATACAAACCCTCTCTTGCACGATTAATCTTATCAATAGTATCACCGGAATGATGATCTTTCTGCCATTTAATCGGAAGCCCTAAAACTTTTTTTATCTTTGAATTAGTATAATTTCTATGAACATGAAAAGCAGTCATCTGTTCCATTATTCTTGCCGGACCATGAAATAACCACATAACAATTTGAACAAATAACAATAAAAAAATCATAAAAATTAAATGATTTAATTCTTCAGGAGAAGAGATATTCTGTTGAATAGAATTAAAAATAAATCCGATAATTAAAGGATTTAATAAACCCAAAGTACCTGAAATAACAAACAAAGTAATATAAAATAAAAATATTTTTTTTCTTTTACCTAAAAATGCCCATTCAGTCTTTAAAACATTATAGATGGGATTAAGTTCATTAACTTTTTGCATAATATAGATAAGCAAAATTACTATATAAAATAAACTAAACCTCTAAAAATTAACATTCTTAGCTTCTTTCCACAACTCAAAAAAATGATTAATATTAATCATCACTTCTTCTTTTTTTCATCTCTTTATATTCTAAAATTTTGAATTATTTTTAAGATAAAATGCTATGATTTCATTTCGCCGCATAGTGGAACTATGTAAGAAATTAAATCGTAGATTTTAGCCAAAAAGAATCAAAATTTAAAATTAAACTTTTTTACCTGCACGAATTCTCTCTTCAATATTTTTTAAATCCGGAATAAGTACATCAACAACATTTTGATTTTTTATAATAGTAACCAAAGATTCTTTATCAGCACCAAAAATATTATCTAAAGTTTTATATCTCCTCATTAAAATAATAATATCTTTTTCAAGAATATTTGCTTTGCTTAAAATTCTTCTTCCTTTTGAAACAACCATCTTATCATGAAGTTCACCAAATAAAGTTCTGGATAAATTTGAAGTTTCAATTAAAAAATTAAAATTCATAGTTTTCAATAAATTATTAATTCTAACATAATCCTTGAAATAATCTTTTAGAACCATTTCTTTTTCCCAATTCAAATTTTTTATCAATTCTCTTAACCTCATACTAACAATAACACCCTCGTTACCTAACTCAATAAGATACTTTTTCATTTGCTCGTAAATTCTTTGAATAATTTCAATACGTTGTAAAACCCCGCAAACATCACTAATTGTAACAAGATTATTAATTTCTAAAATATTCAAATGAGCAATAGAATCATCAAACATCTCTCTTTGCTTTTCCAAAGTTTGTAAAGTATCCATTGCTTTTCTTCTAACACTTGATTCATGCTCTAATTCATAATTAAGATTGCCATAATAAATTGTAATTTTATGTCTTCTTTCAGATATAGCAATCACTAATGTTTCCATTTGTTTTGCAGTTCTTTCAGCAGCCTGATGACGAGTACCGGTTTCATTTGTTTTAACTGAAATATTTGGTACAAGTAAAGTATTAACCCTTAAAATCCTCTTCATATTTGAAGATAAAATTATTCCACTGTCCATCTTAGAAAGTTCAATTAATCTTTGAGGAGTAAATTTACAATCAACATTAAAACCCCCATAACAAATTTCAGATAAACCTTTTTTATCGACAACAATTAATGCACCAAGTTTTGCCATACGAATATCATTTAAAGCATTCCTCAACGATGTACCAGGAGCAAGAAGTTTTAAAATATCAAGTAATTCCATTTTGCTCGACGATGGCTTTGATTCAATTTTAATCGGAGAAATTTTTTGTTCCATAATTTATTAAAATACCAAAAATATATAAACCTTTTCTAAGATTTTTCGGTTTTTGATAGAAAAATCGAAAAAATGATTTAAAATATTCTGTTGAAGATTAAAAGACGATTAACTTCATAGTAGGAACAATAAAAATTTAATTTTTCTTATTAATAATAAAAAAGTGTGTTTAATAATTAAGATTTTAATTCCTAAAGGTGCAAAGATTGCTTTTGTATTTTCAGAATCAAGGAGTGGGCAACTTCGTGGTAGAAACGATAAAAAAAGCGTATTAATAATAAAAATTTAATTTTTGATTAGCTTATTGGAAATTCAAATATTTTTAAGGGTGGGTCTTCAAGCTTTAGCTTGAACTTGAAGTGGGAATCTCAAAAATCAAATTTTAATACACTTTTTTACATCCATAAAGTTTCGTGCGAGGTTATGAGAATGCAGGAAAACAGGATAATTGGAGGATTTAATTAAAATTTTCAACACAAAACATTCTTGAGAATTCTTCGAGCTTTAACCTCAAAAATCAAATTTTTAATATTCTTTTTTCATTAACTAAATTTCTTGCAGAATTACAAAGATATAAAATTATTTTTTTGCAAAAGTTTTAGCAACAAGCAATGGAAAAATAATCGTTGCATCGCCGTAAACCTTAACCACTTTAGCTTCAGGCTTTAATTTTCCCCATGAAATAGCCTCTTCAGGTAATGCCCCTGCATCACTCCCGTCAAATTCCTGAGCATTGTTAATATAAACAGCATAATCTGCACCATCACGATAAAGATGTGCATTTAAAATAGCATGCTTAACTAAACCAGCACCTAAAATTAAAACCCCGGATTTATCAACCCCAAAAGTTGATTCATTTAACTGTTTTGTTTCTTCAGCAACATCAACCTTAAAATCAGGTCTTTTATATTTGAAAAAATAAACCATATCCCCAAAACTTCCATCTAAAATAGCAGGGCAATAAATCGGAATTTGATTTTTCCATGCCCAATAACAAATACTTTTCTTATTATTTATTTTCTCCCCAAACTTCCAAATAATTTCATAAGGGGCATAAACTTTCCCGGTTTTTAATTGGTCCTGATAAAGCTCTTCCAAGATAGGCATGCAAAATTCTTCATATAAAATATAATTATTATTTGGAACTAATAAGTTACCAATTCGATTAATTCCTTTCTCACGTAAATCTTTACCGGATAATCTAAAATCCCCTAAGACAGTTTCTCCTAAGCATTTTATAATATCTTCCTCAAAACCTCCGCCACTTGTAACACAAACATCTACTTTTTTATTTTGAACTAAATATCGAATAATTTCCCTCATTCCTGAACTAACCATATTAGAAGTATAACCTAAAAATATTTTAGAATTAACCTGAATCATTTCATTAACAATATCAATTGCTTTACTTAAATGCGAAGCCTGAAAACCCATAGTTGAAAAACTATCTATAATCTTTTCATAATTAACACCATTATTAAAATCATAACCTTCAATAACCTTCCCCTCAACACTTTCACTTTCTTTCAAAATGCTTTTTTTGGCAATTTCTTCGTTATTAATTTTTAATTTTTTCATAAATTCAAAGATTCACAATAATATTTAAGTGTTTCCAAAGTTATATTTCAGCATAAAAATCCTTTTAAATCAAGAGATATTTTTTCTCGTACAATGAATAAATGGTTAGAAATTATTGTTGGATTAATTTGCTTAACAGCAGTAACATACATTGGAGGAATGAATCTTCTGGGTATGGGAACTGCAGCAATTGAATTACTAAAGGGTGGAATCATGTGGATTTTAATATTTGCAGGCCTTCTTTTTATAATTCTAGGAATAAGCGATTTAAAAGAATAAATAAGTTTAATTAAATTTTAAGTTATCTCTTTAGAGAACTTTGAATGAATAGATTTGCAAAAATTGATTAAACCTAGAAATAGTCAGATTTCGTTTTAAAGTTCTTCTAAGAGAATTGGAACATTTTTACAAAATTCTCTTTACTTTGAAGTTTGTTTTATCAATAAAACTATTTAAATAAAAACCATCTTTAATTTAAAATGGTATCTGAATCTAAAGGAAAAAAATTTGTAAAATCACAACAAAGCTTACATTTATACCCAAAAGTCCAAAAAGCATTTATTGAAGTTATAAAAAAATTTTCAGAAGAAGAATTTAATATTGCAACAAAAAACCTTATACTAATGGTTCTACATGAAGGTGCCCTAGGACAAGTAATGCATTTTTCTCCAAGAGATAAAAAATTTCAAATTATGCAATTAACAATTCCAAAATCAATACCTATTAAAAAATTAAAATATGTAATTGCTCATGAATTTGGACATGTGATGCAAAATAGAAATTGGAAAAAAAGCGATAATCTCAAACTAGAAGTTAATGCTGATTCTTGGGCAAAAAAATGGGGATTCCCAAACCTTTATTTTCCTAATCTTTACCCAAAAAGTGCAATCAAACTTCCTTCAATAATCGCAGCAATAACAAGCAAAGGAAAAACAATAAAGAAAAAAACCCTTAAAGAATTTATAAAATAATCTTTCAATGCATCAAATTTCTTTTTTTGAAACATAAACGAACCAAATTTAAGGCCTAAACCCAACGAAATAAAAACAGCAGGGAGTTCAAAAATACCATGAGGAATTAACCTCCATAACACAAAAATTCCTTCAATACTAACAACTTTTATAGATACAAACCCAAGAATATAACCATTCACAATCGTAGTAATTATCGGAAAAACCCCAAAAAAAACACCCAAAACTAATCCAAAAAAACTACTTTGTAAATTATTCAAAAAAATATATTGAATTAATTCAAATTGATTCATCCCGGAAGTTTTTTCCATTAATTCCTGTATAAATTTTAACAATTGCTCAGAAATTGAATCAGGAGTAGGAATAAAAAAACCTACGAATGCAAAAAAGAAAAAAATTGCAATTACAATATAAATAAAATTTTTAGATTCCTTAATATAATTTAAACTTTTATTAAACTCTTTTTTTAAATTAAATTTTTTTGATTTCATCTTTAACATACTTAACTAAAAAGCTTACTTATTCTTTTCGTTTTATTCGGAAATTTTTTTCTTAGGTAAAAACCATAAATTAAACCAACAACAAGCCCGCCAAAATGAGCACTATTGCCAATAGGCAAAGGAACAAATAAAGAAATTATTGATAATGGAATAATTGCAACAAATGGTAACATCCACATAGACAATTGTAATGGAAGAGATAATTTTCTAAGAATTGGACTTATAGGAAAAAGTAAAGAAAAAATCATAGCGATAAATAGAATATTAACTATAAAACTAAACAAAGGCAAGATACTACCGGGCAAAAAATCTGTAAGCACAACTTCAGCAACAATTAATAATAAAGGCCCGACAATAAGATAAATTTTAGAATGAGGAACCAATAATGCTAAAACACCCAAAAGACCAAAAATTGCACCACTAGCACCAACAGCAAAAACATCAGGATTCCCGAATAATACACTAAAAAATATAAAAAATAACCCCCCAACTAAACCGGAAATAAGATAAACCCATAAAAATCTTTTCCTGCCAATTAATTTTTCAAGAAAATTTCCAATAAAAAATAAAGAAAACATATTTGCAAAAAGATGAAAAAAACTTCCATGCACAAATATGCTGGTAAAAATAGTCCATATCTTTTCACCATTTAAAATATAACTAGGGTTTAATGCTAAATTTGAAGAAAAAAAAGTTTCACCATAAACACCTAAAATAATTAAAGAAACTATATAGAAAAAAACATTCAAAATAATTAATTGTAAAGTTAAATTAAATCTAAAAAAGAGATTATTCCCCCGTGAATTAATTTGATAAAATCCTTCCATTTTTTAACTATTTTTTAGTTGAAGGTTTAGTTTTTTTAGGAACAGATTTCTTTTTTTCAACTTTTGCTTTAGGAACTTTTTTTAAAACAGGATTTTTTTCAGCAGCTTTTTTCTTTGCATTTTCTTCTCTTGCAAGTTTTCTTTTTTGGGCAGCATCTTCCTTTTTCTTTAATGTTTCTTTTTCTTGTTTTTTTATTTCTTTTTGTTTAACTTTTTCAAGAATAGCTTTTTCTTTTTGAATTTCAGATTCAACAATTTTTAACTCCTCAACAATTTTTGAATAGTTTCGTTTTAAATCTTTTATTATTTTTTCATTCTCTTTTATCGTGAAAATATCCCCACATTCATTACAAGTATAACTATTCAGTAAAGCTTCTTCTTCATTAGATTCAATGCTACATCTTTCACAGATATAGAATTTATTCTTTTCACGACTATTAATTTGCGTTGCAAAATCATCTCTCAATTTAGTTAAATGATCTCTGAAAAATTCTAAACACTTCAAAATTTCAAATTTCCAAAAATAAGTATACCATCCTTTCTTCTTATCTTTTTTTCGAATAGATGAAACTAAACCAAATTCAGAAACTCGGTAAAGAATATTTCTTGTTTGATTAATAGTAATATCTAATTTTTTAGCAATATTAAATTCATTAACATATTTTGGGCTATTTAACAAATCAGCAATACTTTCAACATTTTTACCAACGACAATGCCGACAATTTCCCTTAATAATTTATTTAACATTTATTTTTAAAATAGAACGTGAATAAATACCTTTCGGTTTCATTTTTTTTTGAATTTTATCTGCTCAATTTTACCCCTTCTAAAAAATTAAGAAAATTTATCTTATACTTTAGAAGGATTTTTAAACCTTAACTCTCTTTTATATATGTTAAAAGCTCTATATTAAAAGAAATATTTAGAGAATAAAATAAAATGAGTTGGTTTGATAAAAAAGAGGAAAATCAGAATCCAGAAATCCCAATGTTGCCGGAATTCCCAAAATTACCAGAACTTCCAAGATTATCTGAAATTCAAGAAGAAGGAGAAGAGGAAGAAATAGAAGATTCTCCAAAACAAATACATCAATTACCAAGTTTCCCACATAATTCTTTAGGGGACAAATTTTCACAAAATACAATAAAAGAAGCAATTAGAGGAAAACCAGAAAAAACCAGTGAAGATTATGATGAAATTATTCCAAAGCTACCTATTCAAAAAATGGAAAAATCAATAATGCCAAAAACAAAAGAAGAAGATTATGAACAAGTTGCCCAAAAATTACCTCCTCAAAAAATAATAAAAATGCAAGAAATACCTTCTGAATTTAAAGAAGCATCAATAAAAGTTAAAAGAACAGAACCGGTTTTTATTCGATTAGATAAATTTGAAGAAAGTTTAGAAATTTTTGAAAAAATAAAAGAGAGAATAATGGATATTGAAAAAATGCTTAAAGAAACACAAGAGATTAAAGATAAAGAAGAAAAAGAATTAAAGTCATGGGAAGAAGAACTGAAATCAATAAAAAATCAGATTGAAAAAGTTAATCAAGATATTTTTTCTAAGATAGAATGAACAAAAAAATAAAAGACGCAAAGGTTCAAGAAGAAGAGAACAATTTAATCCATATTAAATTTGAACCTGACGAAGCCATTATAGCTAAAAAAGATTTTTTAATTACAGAAATGAATTTGTTAAAAATTGCAAAAGTTATACAAAGGTATAAGCAATTAAGAATTCAGGAATTAAAAATCAAAATAAGATTGCAAAAAAATTTTACAGAAATACATCAGGATATTAACAGATTAAAAAGAATTTTACCAAAGATAGAAATACCGAAAATCTTGCAAAAAGAAGAACCGCAACCACCAAAAGAAATAGTAGAAGTAAAAGAAATTGAGATAAAAAAGAAATATAGTGATGATATAGAAAGACAATTAGAAGAGATTCAAAAGAAATTATTAACATTGCAATAAATCCAGTATCTCCGATGACTTTTCGTAATTCTAAAGTTTAAATAAAAAATGAAGTAGGGCAGAGCCCTACTTTCTCATGTAACAAATGAGAAATATAATAAAAACATTCTCAAATAAATGTCTTTCGC
>Ga0208373_1000243_pt1 | contig 103096 bp, 145 predicted proteins | sample RifOxyC2_FD_184036 | JGI IMG/M metagenome (GOLD analysis project Ga0208373, IMG submission 184036) | Soil microbial communities from Rifle, Colorado - Rifle Oxygen_injection C2 (SPAdes) | ecosystem: Environmental > Terrestrial > Deep subsurface > Rock core/Sediment | place: Rifle, Colorado... | reverse complement strand
TTGCACAGCATTTAATAACGCTCCATCAGTATGCAGTACTCAATTATCAAGTTCTGCTCCTAGCCCAGGATTTGGTTATACTGCTACAAGTGCATCAGCAAGTTCTGCTCAATGTGCACCAAATTAAAGATTTTATAAAATGACATTCAAAATAATTTACGAAGGAAGAGAATACCCTACAGATTTAAAAAATTTTGATGGACATTTATCAGTTTGTGAATTTCCATTCCGGATAAATTATAAATTTATATTAGAAAAAGATTTACGACAATTTCCAAATGGAACAATTAAAACAGGAAGTTGGTTTGAAGGAAGAATGTCTTCTTCTGAAATAAATTTAAAATCTATTGATAAAGCAATTGATGAACGAATTGGAATATTTAAAATAGAAGTTAAAAAAGGAATTGTTTACTTACAAGACAAACCTCTTGCAGAATATAATCAAAATTTGTATACAGAAATGTTACGTAAATTTCATGAGTTTAAATAAAATGGCATTCAAAATAATTTACGAAGGAAGAGAATACACTACAGATTTAAAAAATTTCGGTGGACATTTAATAATTGATGATTCACCGGATGTATTAAGATATAAATTTATTCTTGAAGGAAAAATTTTAAAGCGGATATATGAAGGGGGTTTAATGTCTGGAAAAAAACTTAAGGATATTGAAGGGATAATATATGAAATCGGAAATCAAGTTAAATTAGAAATAAAAAAAGGGATTGTTTATTTACAAGACAAACCTCTTGCAGAACATAGCCAAAGATTGTATACGGAAATGTTACGTAAATTTCATGAGTTTAAATAAGAGAGCATTACAAAATTCCTCTTAAATCATTTTGTAACACAAAGAAATTTACTCCAAAAAAAATTTCTAGCATTACAAAATTCCTCTTAAATCATTTTGTAACACAAAGAAATTTACTGGAAAAAAATTTCTAGCATTACAAAATTCCTCTTAAATCATTTTGTAATGTATTCAATTTCGTCTTTTTCTAATTTCAATTCTTGTTGAATTTTGGGATTTGAGTTTATTATTTGCTTAATTATTGGAAATTCGCTCATTGCTCGTTTATAGCCAACGTGGACGAGTTTTGCATATTTTTGAGCAATTGATTTCTTTTTTGCATTTCGTTGATTACTAAGCCAGATTTTAAGAATACGAGTAGGTTTTTGATAACTTGTAAACCCACAATTTGAATTCTTCTTTGCTGAAGAAATTCCATAACTTAACAAGGCATTTTCATAAACTAAAAATCTCCAATATTGTTGCTTGTGGATTCTACCCTTAAATACGTCGGCTTTACTTAACAAATCATAAGCTCTTACTAAATCAAGTCCTGAATATTCTTTATTAATATTTTCTTCAAGCCATAAAAAGATTTCATCAATTTGCATATCAACAGAATCATAAACTTTTAAGAGATCATTATTTGGCTTGCCTTTGAAGACTAATTTTAATGCGTTAAAAATATCTGTTCTTCTATTTCTTTCATCCGGGACAAATTTTGAAGGGTCTTTTAACCTTGATGCAGTTTGCAAATCATTTAAAGCTGCTCTTAAATCCCCGTTAGCTTTAACTGCAATTTTAGTTAAAACATCGTCGTCTATGGATAATTTCTCTTTTTTTAAGATATTTATTAAAACATCTTTAATGATATTATAATTTATTTCTCTGACTTCAACTAATTCAACTTTTTGTCTTAAACTACTAAGATTATTTTTCCAGATATCATTTGCAGTGATTATAACAGGATAAGTAGTTATTGAAATTAATTCTAATAATTCAGATAAACCTCCCCGGTCTACTGCACAAATTCCGTCGACTTCATCAACTAATATTATTTTATTTAATTTTGTTAAAGATTTTTGTTCAATTGCCGGTTTTAATACTTCCTGAAGTTTATTTTTATTTCTTAAGTCTGAAGCATTTAATTCAAATATTTCAGCGTCCATTGCTTTTGCAATTGCATGAGCCATTGTAGTTTTTCCTGTCCCTGGTCCGCCATATAAAACCATAGCTTTTTTTTTCTTTGGATAATTCGCAACAAAAATTTTTATTTTTACAATTGCCTCAGCCTGACCCATAATTTCATTTAAAGTTTTAGGACGATATTTTTCAGCGAATGATTTTGAATCTTTTTTTCTTTCTGAAATTGTTTTATTTACTGTTTCCAAAGGAATTTCTGATTCTTCTTTTACTTTTTTAAAATAATAATTTAAATTTGCAGGAACTTTTTCAATAAGGTCAGTTGATTCTTCCATTATTTCTTCACAAGTTATTTCTTCATCAAAACTTTCAGTAATATCTATAGAAATTTTTTTTTGAGTCATTTTAAATTATTTTTTAGAAAGAATTTAATTCTTCATAAATTTCATTAACCTCTTTAATTATACCATTAATTTTACCTGAAACAATTACATAGCCAAAAGGTAAATCACAAGACTTTTGAGAATAATTTTCTAACTTTGCAGGGATATATTTTGGTCTTAATGCAAGTTTAAAATTTATTAGTCTTACTTTTTCTTCATCAGATATTGGAAAACGACAAATATCAACATCTTTTATAGATTCTATTTTTAATCTGGTATCATCAATTAATTTTTCAAGAGAAGCTTTTTTAATTATCATATTCTATTAGTTCTTTCCAATTTTTTTTATAGTCATTAAATCTTTTATTAAATTCTTCTTTGGATGTAATTGGAATATTAAATTCATTTAATTTTTGTTTTAATTCTTTTAAGATCATTTCTTTGTCTTCATCTGTTCCCATTTTTTCAAGTTCAAGGATATATCCATAACCTCGAGTATAATCAAGAGAAACTTTAATGCCATCCCAATTAAATTCCTTTCTGTCTCTTAACCATTTTATTTTTGCAGTATGACCTAATTTATTTAAAAATCTTTCAAGAAGTTCAAAATCTTCTCTTTTTGTTATAATCTCAACTTCTTCCATAAATTCATCATGAACATTTCCGGATTTATGCCATAGTTTTGCACAATCATTATTTCTTTGTATTCTTAAATTTGAATTTTCATCAAAATAATATGTTTCCTGAAAATCTTCTTTTATAAAAATTGCATTTTCATTAAAAAATTCTAAAAATTTATCATATTTTTCTTCTGAGATAAAAGTCTGGACTTCGACTTCGATATTTTCATCTGCCATATTTACTTCCCCATTCCAGCTAAAACAAAACTGGCTAAAAGTGCTTCTAATTGTATAAATGGATCAGAACCTTCGACAATTCTAAATTCCACTTCACCAGTTTTTTCTGTTAATTTTACTTTTATTTCCGGTTCAATTGGCAAATTCCAAATTTCTTTTTGTATTGCTTTAATTGTATCTTGTCCGGAAATACTTTCTTTTAACATTACATCTAAAAGCTTTTCTCTTGAGTTTTTGAAATCTCCTGAGAGAGCATATTCTAAAACAACTTTGATATCTTTAGGTTTTGCATTAGATATTATGGTTGAGATTAATTCCGGGGTAATAGCCGGAGAAATTGCGGCAGTTGCCTGCAAAATATTAATACATCGTCTGCAATCTCCTTCACAGCCTTCATAAAGGATTTCATAAGTTCCAGGAGAGATTGAAAGGTCTTTTGTTTTTGCTATTCTATCAATTACTTTTCCTATTGCTTTATTTTCTAATAACTTAAACCTAAAAATTGCACAACGGGATTGAATGGGGTCAATAATTTTACTTGAATAGTTGCATGAAAGAATAAATCTGCAGGTTGTTGAATAATTTTCCATTGTTCTTCTTAATGCTTGCTGAGCTTCAGGAGTCAATGCATCTGCTTCATCTAAGAAAATTACTTTGAACGGTGCATCCCCTAATGATTTTGTTCTTGCAAAATCTTTTACTTTTTCCCGAACAATATTTATTCCTCGCTCATCACTTGCGTTTAATTCTAGATAATTCTCTTTCCATGTATTTTTGAATAATTCTTTTACAACAATTAAAGCTAATGTTGATTTACCTGTACCTGCCGGACCTGCAAATAATAAATGTGGAATATTTAATGAATTCGCTAAAGCTTCAACACGATTAACAATATCTTCCTGACCAACCATCTCTTTAAATGTTGATGGTCTAAATGTTTCAGTCCAAATTTCGCTTGTCATATCTTTAAAATAAGATTTTTCCTTATAAACTTTATTGTGATTAATTAAAAATTATTAATCTTATTATGTCTAGAATCGAAGAACAAAAGTTTATTATATTTTCAATGTTACTATTTATAGAATTATTTACTTTTATCTGCTTCTTGCTCTTCTTAACTTTCTCTTATGTTTTTCATTTCTAAGTCTTTTTCGTTGCCATTTCCAACGCATTTGACCTTTCTTTTTCCATCGTCTGCTTGACCTTTTCATATTAATTTTATGATAATCTTAATTTAAAAAGATTTGGGTTTCTAAAAAGATGAAATTTAGGTTAAATTTACAGTATTAAATAGTTTTATGCCTCGCTAATTTCAAAAAAATTTTCAATAACAATAATCCTTATAAATGGATATAACTTTTTTTTGTTATGGAGGATATATATGAAGTGGTGAGTGCTCAAAAAGGTATTGAGCATATTAATTCAGGTATTTCACCGGAAATAAGAGAGATTGATAAAGAATTAGCAGAACTTCTTAAAAAGCAATCAGCAAAAATTAAAGTTATTGGTATTGGCGGGGGAGGAAATAATTCTTTAAGCAGAATGCGTGAAATCGGCATAAAAGGTGGTGAACTTATTGCGATTAATACAGATGCTCAGGATTTACTATATGCTAATGCTGACCAGAAAATTTTAATTGGTAAAGAATTAACTCAAGGTCTTGGTGCAGGGAGTAACCCAAAAATTGGTGCAGAAGCGGCAAAGGAATCCGAAGCAGAGATTAAGAAAAAAATTGCCGGGAGTGATATGATTTTTATTACATGCGGTCTTGGGGGTGGAACAGGTACTGGTGCAGCCCCGGTAGTTGCAAATCTAGCAAAAAAACAAGGTGCTTTGACAATTGGTGTTGTGACTATGCCTTTTACAATTGAAGGGAGAAAGAGGCTTGAAAATGCTATGGATGGTCTTGAAAGACTGCAAAATTGCGTGGATACTTTAATTGTTATTCCTAATGATAAATTATTAGAGTTGGCTCCGGATTTACCTCTTCAAACTGCTTTTAAAATTTCAGATGAAATTTTGACCAATGCTGTTAAAGGTACAACTGAATTAGTTACAACTTCAGGACTTGTTAATTTGGATTTTGCAGATATTAAAGCCGTAATGGTTAATGGAGGGGTTTCATTAATTGGCATGGGGGAATCAGATACAGAAAATAGAGCATTTGATGCAGTCGAGAAAGCAATTCAAAATCCATTATTAGATGTTGATATTTCAAATGCTATGGGTGCTTTAGTTAATATTGTTGGGGGTCCAAATATGAGTTTAGAAGAGTGCAAATCAATTATAGAGACTGTTGGAAATCGGTTAAACCCTGATGCTAAATTAATTTGGGGGGCACAAATTTCAGAAGATATGGAAAATTCTATTAGAGTTTTATTAATTGTTACTGGGGTTAAAAGTTCACAAATTACTGGTCATTCAGATTCTAAAGAAAATTTAAGACAAAAAGAGATAGAAGAAGAGCTTGGAATTGAATTTTATGAATAATTCATAAAAAAAAGTTTTATAAAGTTGAGTGCTTTAGTAAATATTAGATGAGTTTAGAGAATTTGCCATCAATCACAAGATATGATGGAGAAATTACGAGCAAAAGTCATTTTGGCAGACAAACAGTTTTAAGAATTAATTTTGAAACTCCAAAAGATTATTTACCTAAAATTAGAGGGGAAGATGGGAATTTCCCAAGATGTGGTGAAGATATAATTATTTATTTCTGCAACAATAAAGCTTCAGAGATTATTGAAGAAGCGTTAAATGATGCTAATATTTCGGAATATAAAGGATTAAATTTGGGTCAAAAAATTGCTAGAGCAATAAAATATCCGAAAAAAGGGTTGGAGGATTTAACTATTGCTTTATGCAGAAATTTTAAGCATTTTTTGAAAAATAGCGACGGGGTTTGCACAAAACCTTCGAAGAACTGCAAATATTGCGTAGAAAAAGAAACAAGTAAATATATTTGCAAAAAATGAATTATAATAATTAAATAATATAAATATATATAAATAAATTAAACTTGGAGATTTTATGGTTATTGATGAGAAAGCAATAAGAGAAACTTATTCTAAGATTAAACATTTAACAACTAATCGAAAAAATATGGGTGAAGAAGAAGGAAAAATGTTTGATGCTTATGTTAATTTATTAGGAGAGAATGCCAGAGGATTAATAGATGGATTTAGGGAGATGTCAGAAGTTTATATTAAATCAAGAGATTTTGAACAATTACCTAGTAGAGAAAAAGGGATTATTTATTATCAGTTATATTTAATGCATGTAGATCGAGGACGAGAATATTTAGGGGAATCAAGAAGACTTTGTGATGAGATTACAAAAGGAAATAGAGAAGAATCAATTTTAAGAGCAGATTTGGAAGGAATAACCGGAACAGCAGATATTTTAGTTGGAAGAGAATTTGCAAATAAAGCTTATCGTGTAGGAGGTTTACCTCAAACAGTTCCATTAGACGAAAGAAAAAAATTATTCAAGAGATATATAGGTAGTCTTTTAGACCAATATGAACCGGGTAAAATACATTAAATTAGGTTATTTTCAAAATGGACGAAGAACAAATTTATAGAAATCTTACTGAAGAATACAAAGTATTAGATCAAAGTATTTTGGATTCTTATCCTGGAAAATTAAGTGATAATCAATTAGGTTATTTTTATCAAGGTTTAGCATTATTGCATATGAACAATGCAAAACAATTTTATTTGGATGCAAATAGTGCTACTACATTAGATTCCCCTATTGCAGAAGAATTGAGCGATGCATTTGGAATTCAAGCAGGAGCTCATCATGTTCTTGCAAAAATATATCGTGAAGAATCTAAAAAGTTAGGGATTACAAATGATTCGCGTATTAATGAAAGAGAAGGTGAACTTGTAAAAGCGATATTAACGCAACATCCTATGTGGAAATTTAACGATGAGTTCTAATGATATTTGCACAATTTTAGTGGATGAATTATTTAAGAGAGATAAAACTTATTTAGAAAAATCCATCGCAGGATTAAATGATCAACAATTAAGTTATGTTTATAGGGGACTTGCAACATTACATTTTTCTAATGTCCAAAAATTTGAAAATTATTTTACAACAATGTGTGAGGGAATAAAAGATGCTACATCAAAAGAAATTAATTTTTTAAAAGAATCATTAGAGTATCAAAGAAAAGCTTATTTATGCCTTTCATTAGCATATAGAAAAAAAGCTAAAAGTTTAGGATTAGAAGATGAATTAAGTATAAAAGATTCAGATAAAATTGTATTTCATATTATTGCAAATCATCCGATGTATAAATCTTTTAAAACAGAAAAATAAATCAGATTTATCAAAAACTTAACTTTTTTAAACTAATTATTTCTATTATATATATGAAAATTTATGAATCAATTAAATCATTTTTTTTAAAATGCAAAAGAGTATGGTTTTCTATGAAAAAACCTTCAAGAAAAGAGTATGAAACTATTGCGAAAGTTTCTGGAATTGGAATTTTAATTCTTGGTGCTATGGGTTTTTTAATTTCGATTATTATGAAGCTGTTTTTTCAGTAGAATTATAATTTTTTTTGTCTTTCTCCGACAATTCCGCCAAATTCCGGGCACATGCTTTTATATTCACACCAGTCACAAAGAATTGATTTTTTCGACGGAAATTTTGTTGTGGATTCAATTTCTTTTATAAGTTTTAATGTTTCTTGTTTTAATTGTTTTAATTGTTCATTTGTTCGTGTGGAGATTATTTTTGTATTATGTGCCAAATAATGCCAGACTAAAAGTACTTTTTTATCATTTCCAAATTTTTCTTTTATTGCTATTGAATAAAGTGCAAGTTGCCTATCTGTTTCAAATTTTTCCTGAGGGGGCAAACTATTTGCAGTTTTATAATCATGAATTTCAATTATGTTTGTTTTTGTATTATGAACTAAACGATCAATAAATCCTTGTATCTGGAATTCTTCATCTAATTTTATTAAAATTCTGTCTTCAACGCTGACTGTTCCGTCATTAAATGGTTTATTTCTCATATAATAATCAAGTAAGAATTGTATTCCTTTGTTGAAATAATCTTTGTCAGTTAAATTATGCCTTACAATTTTTATATTTGGTACAAATGTTTTTTGCCAAGTTTCTGCATAACGGGTTATAACTTCATCAATGGTTGGAATTCTTCCTTCTATAACGCTTTTATAAAGCCATTCTAAAGCATCATGAACTGATGAACCTAAATGTAATTCTATACTTTTTTCTATTTCGGGAATAATTTTGTCAATATAGCGATATTTGAATTTTAAAGGACATTGTTCAAAAGAACTTAATCGGGAATGAGAATAAATCACCATAAGTAACATAAAAAAAAATTACTTAAAAACTTTTAGATAATTTTAGAAAGAAATTTATTTTTTAAATTCATAATCTTTTCCTGAAACTTTTTCTTTTGCTTTTTGCAAAAAAGAATCATAATCAAGCAAATTTCTAAATTCTATTTCTTTGCCTTGTTCTTTTGCTCTTTTTATTCCATATTCCATTCCTTTAGAAATTCCTCGGTCTTGATACACAACTGTTTTTTTAGCTAAATTCCCCCAAGCAATTCCGGCATTTATTCCTAAACTCCTTTCTTTTTCATCTTTATCATTTAAAATTCCGTCTTGGGTGTAAAATAAGTGTGAAGCATAAGGATATTCACCTCTTGTTAAACTATCATGAACACATGCTCTTGCGTATAAAATATTTAATTCAGTTTCATGATATCCTTCTCCTTTAAAAGGAGATTCAATCACAACTAATCTTTCTAAATCTGATTCCATAGACAGATTAAACTTTTTTATTTTTTAAAGAAATATATAATTTAAAAGATATTTTATTTCATTATCCTATATTTTTCAAAAGCTTCGCCAAAAGCTTCATTTATTTGTTTTTCTGTAAGAATAAATCTTTTTTTATCACGATATAAAACAACTCCCCCTGTTTCTAAATCAGTTATCATTTTTTTAGGTTCTTCTGAATAATTTTTTTGAAACTCATTGAGTAACATTTTATCTTCTTGTCCTTCTGGAAAACAAATAGAGGTATTTTTTTCTCCTAAAAAATAAATATCTACTGTATTTTCTACTAAAACTAAATTTCCTTTTACTTTTATAAAATATTCTCTTTGTTTCATTACATTTGGTTTTATATGTGCATTTGTAATAAGAGGACCAAAAGAAAAATCTTGTTTTTTACATATTTCTTCTAATGGATTAAAAGATCTATCTACAATTTCTGCATTGCCCCTAAAATTTCGCTCAATGTTTTCTTTAAAAAAATATGCTACAATATCAAAAGGCATTTTAACAGGAACTTCTTGTGTGATAATTCTTGAGATATATTTTTGAATTATGTTTAACATATAAAATTATTAGATTCATGCTTTTTAAGGATTATTAAAATGAAAACTGATTGGTTTTCACGAAGAAAATTTGCGTAAGCAAAAAACGACCTCGAGAATTTTAATTTTTCTTTCAGGGTGGGGGAGGATATTAGAGATTTAAATTTCTAGCAAAAGAAAAAATTCGACTTAACATCGCGATTAAGGAAAGTTGATTTCTCCCGCGAGTATAACGAGCTTGGCTGAAAAATTAATTTGGGAAAAGTCTGCGAGGATTTTCTGTTTAAGCCCTGTTCTATTCTCCCGAATACTTGGAAGGATTGATTTTTAGTGCAACGATGCCGAAGGGAAATTTCAGAGTTTTTTGGGGCAAAATTACATCAAGAACAATAATAAAGGACCAAATTAAATATGTTTAAATAATAAATATTCATTATTTGAAACATAAATGAAAGTGTTGAAAATAAAATCAAAAAGAGTAAATTTTCAAAGTGATGATTTAACTATAAAAGCGACTTTAACAACACCTAAAACTAGTGTTGATGATTCAGTAGTTGTTATAATGCTTCAAGGATCTGGACCGGTAAATAGAGATTCTAAGATTGGACCAAATAAACCATTTAAATGTTTAGCTGAAAGTTTTGCACTTAATGGAATTAGTTCATTTAGGTTTGATAAAAGAACACTAACACATAAGAAAGAAATTTTAAAACTAAAGACAATTACTTTAGATGAAGAATATATTATCGATGCTTTTTCTGCTATTGAATATTTGAAATCAAATTATCATTTTTCAAAATATTTTGTTTTTGGTCATAGTCTTGGTGCATGGGTAGCACCATTTATTGCTAAATCGAAATCGCTTGATGGAATTATCTTATCTTGTGCTCCTGCTAGACATGTTCTTGACATTATTTATGATCAAAATTTGAATAAACTTAAAGAACTTAATTTAAAAAAATATGAGTATATGACTCAATTAGGTGAACTAAAAGAATTGGCAGATAAAATATATAAAAAAGCATACAGAAATAATGAAACTGTGTTAGGATTATCTGCATCATACTGGTATTCAATAACAGATAAAAATCCTTTAAATCTTTTTAAGAAATTAAAGATTCCAACTTTAATAATTAATTGTCTAAATGATTGCCAAGTTTTTAAGAAGGATTTTGATATTTGGCAAAAACTTAAGATTTCAAACAAAAATATAGAGTTGAAAAATTTTGAAAATACAAATCATCTTATGTCAATTTATTCTAATAAATCTACAGGTAGAGAATATACAAAAAAACTTAAGTTTAATAGTGATATATCTGATTATGTTTCTAAATGGATTATTAATGTTTGAATTTTGCCCCTATATTCTTTTTAGCCCTTTTTCCCGATTGAGTTTAACATCGGGATTAAGAGAAATTTTTGCGAAGCAAAATTTTTGGGAGCGTCGAGCCGAGGGCTGAACCGTATATCCCTTGTTATATGGCCCGACGACTGAAAGGAGGAGAGCACAGCATGGCATGCAGCGAAGCGGAGTGAGTTGAATTTTCGCTTTTATCAATAATTGCGAAGCAACAATATTTAAGGGTCGGTAACCTTAATATTTCCATCTTACAGTTATAATAATTATACCTAAAACAAACACTGTTAAACCTAAGAAACCAGTAATATCTCCGTTAAGATAGGGAATAGGTGAATATGCGAGTAATGCTGTGATTATCATGGTAATTACGCATAACCTTACACCGTTTTTTCTTGTTAACAGTTTAGAGGAATTTTTCATTGTAGGTCCACAAGCTATTACGATTACTACGCCAAGAATAAAAATCATTGCACCAAGAATATCAATCTCAATTTCCCATAAACTATAGGTTAGGAAGTTAAGTAGAAAGATTACTATCCCAATTGCACATAGTATAATTCCATTTTTTCTTGTAAGCCATTTCATAATGTTATTTAACATTAACAGATTTAATAAAGGTTTGTTTTTTCAAGGTTACCGACTCTTTCTTTAATGTGAAAATTCTATTTCCTTGAACATCGCGATTAAACAACCCGAGGGGCTCGAGGTGGAGAAATTTTTCCCTCGTGAAACAGAGCTGAGAATTTTTTCAGAGATAGGCCAAAATTTGGATGGAAGCCACAGGCTGGAATCTCTTAATCCTTGTGATTATAATCAAATTTACTCTCTACTGTATTATTTCTGCTCAATAACACAGCAGTAGTTATGTAATGGTTAAGTTACTCTCTACTGTATTATTTCGCCAAAACCAATCAATCTCCAGTGATTATCAATATTTCTTGCCATTCCGACATTATCGCCTTTTAATGCTACTATTGGAATTTTCAAACTTAATTCTACTTCATTTTTATTAATTTTCTCAATTATTCCGACAGTAATTGTTGTATTGACATTTAACATTAACATCTCTTTAGTTTTCAAGGATTCTACAGCTTTCTTTTCTTCTGTCCCTAATACTTCTTTAAATAATTCAGATTTAATTTTAATACTATGACTTATTTCAGGTAAAACACCTTTTAACGAAACTAAACATCCTGTTAATGAATCTGTTTTTGTTAAATAAGGATCTAATTCTGTTTCAATTGAAATACTTGCTCCGGGCAAAACTTCTTCAACTGATTCTGCACCTTTATGCAGTGAAAGTATTTTTGTAGTCAATGTTTGATATATTTGCTGATTTGCTTTTTTTATGCTTAATCCAGGTTTAATTTCAATTTCATCACCAACTTTTAATTTTCCTTTTTTTAATATTCCCCCTAATACTCCGCCTTTTAATTTTTTTATTTCTGTTCCAGGTCTGTTAATATCAAAACTTCTTGCAACTAAGAAAATAGGTTCTGCATTAATTTCTCTTTTTGGAATTTCAATTTTGCAAAGTTCTTCTAAAATCTTGTCAATATTTATTTCTTGCTGAGCAGAAATGGGGATAATTGGTGAATTTTCAGCGATAGTTCCTTTTGTGAATTCTTTAATTATTTTGTAATTTTCTAATGCTTTTTCTTTACTTACTAAATCGATTTTATTTTGGGCAATAATTATATTTTTAATTTTTTTTACCTGAAGTGCTAAAAGATGCTCTTTTGTTTGAGGTTTGATTCCTTCATTTGCGGCTATAACTAAAATTGCTGCATCAATTGTCGCTGCCCCTGAAAGCATTGTCGCCATTAACATCTCATGACCTGGTGCGTCAATAAAACTTACATATCTTTGGGGTATTCCTTTTTTTTCTGAAGTGAATTTATTCCCATCTTTGTAGATGGTTAATTCCGCATAACCCAATTTGATTGTAATTCCCCGTTTTAATTCTTCAGAATGTGTGTCTGCAAATTTGCCGGTAATTTTACTTAATAGTGTTGTTTTCCCATGATCAATGTGTCCTACAACTCCAACATTTAATTCAGGTAAAGATTCTGTCATATAATAGAATAATAGGTTTAGTTTTTAAAGATTGTTAAAGGGGATAAAGAAAAATTAATTTATTATTTTTTACAAGGATATTTTTTTAACTTCGTAAGAACTTTATTGATAAAATGACTTAATGGTTCATTTGCAGTTTTTTCCAATTGGCTTAAATCAGATGCTGGCTTTCTTCTGGAATACAAACCAAAAATAACATTTTCACAGGCATCTTTTATTTGAGGTTCATATTCTTTCACAAAAAAATTAAATTTATCTTCAGTATAATTTGGTTTTTGAGAGAATTCTTCTTTTAGATGAGTCAAATAAGCAGAATATAAAGTTTGCACATCTTTATCTAATTCTTGCTCTCTCATCATGTTTTTCTTAAGGATTTAAACTTTATAAATATTTTGTACTTAGTTATTAACGAGGAGTAACACAGAATAGCTATGAACAATAATTTTAAGAATAAATAACATATAATTATTTTAATTAAAATTATGATTGTCTCTAAATAAAATGGATATAATTACAATAATGCTAATTATACTCGGTCTTGTCCTTTTTGAAATAATATCAAGTATCGATAATGCAATAATTAACGCTGAAGTATTATCGACAATGTCTGCAAAAGCAAAACGATGGTTTTTATTTTGGGGGATATTATTTGCAGTATTTGTTGTTAGAGGAGTTTTGCCGTTTATAATATTTTGGATGGGTAATCCTAGCTTGTCTATTAAAGAAGTTTTTACTTTAGCTCTTAGTTCAGATCCTGCAATGCTTGCAATAGTTGAAGCGTCTGCACCAGTACTTTTAATCGGCGGAGGAGTATTTCTAATCTTCTTATTTTTTCATTGGTTGTTTTTAGAATCAAAACATTATGGATTACGGGGAGAAAAATATATTGAACGTCATGGAGTTTGGTTTTTTGCAGTAATATCAATAATCCTTTCTATAATAGTATGGTTATCAATTAAAATAAATCCTGTAATGGCTTTTAGTGCAGTTTTAGGCTCGACTGTATTTTTTATCACTCATGGTTTTAAAGAAAATGCAGCTAAGATGGAAACCCAGATGCTTGAGGGAAAAGCATCGATGTCAGATATGAGCAAGATATTTTACCTTGAAGTTATTGACATGACTTTTTCTATTGATGGTGTTCTTGGGGCATTTGCTTTTACATTATTTGTTCCTTTGATTCTTATTGGAAATGGAATAGGTGCAATAATTGTTAGACAATTAACAGTAAAAGGAATTAATGAAATTAAGAAATATAAATATTTGAAGAACGGTGCAATGTATTCAATATTCTTATTAGGTCTTATAATGATTTTTGATAGTTTTGGATTTAATATCCCTTCCTGGGCTTCTCCAATTGCGACATTTGCAATAGTTGGTTTTTTCTTTTATAGATCAAAGAAAGAATTAAAATAAAACTTATTTATGATATTGAGAGCTAAGATTCGGAATATCTTTTAATATCTCCTCTAAATTAAACATAGGTTTCTTATACTCAACTTTTTCAGGATTAACATTTTTTAGAGGTAAATTAAAAGGATTTTTTGAAAAAATATATCTTTCTAACATTTCATAAATTTTATCACGTTTTGATTGATTAATTGAATCTTCATCTTTATTTGGTTCACTTGCGGGTCCAACTTTATAATTACCAGTTAAATAAAAATTAATAATTTCTTCATTAGTTCTAGTTGGTGAGGTCCCAGATTCTGCACAAGAGTAGTTTTTTGGTTCATTAAATGCTTCATCAAGAGTAATACCCTCTAAATATAATGCAGTTACAACATATTTACAAGCTTCTCGTAATTCATTATAATGTCCGTCTGCAACAGAAATTAATTTTTCAGGAGTTAATGTTATTCCTTGTTCTTGCAAATCCTGATAAACTTCTGCTAATCTCATAATATATAATCTATCTGTATCTCTTTGTACTTCTGGATTATTTAATAAATTATCAATGTATTTTTTCATAATTTTCAATTAAACTTAGACTTTATAAAAGCTTTGTTTATTTCGTTATTTAATAGTAGTTATAAAACTTAGAATTCACTTTAATGCCTGATTTTACCTAATGCTTTTGCTCTTCTTTGCTGACCAGGGGTCATACCTTTTTTACGATTTTGTGCTTCTGTATAAAATTTTTCTTCTTCATTATCCTTCTCAGATTGATTTTTTTTATTATCCTTTTGTACAATGTTTTCTTTAGGAACCTCTTTAACTTCTTTTAAACCTTCATAAGAAATAAATTCTTTTTTAATACCAGACTTTTTAACAAAGTTATAAACAGAGGTAGAATTATCATAAGGGTCATACCCTGAAAAAGAATGTTGGATTTGATCCTCAGGCAAAAGACCAGAATTATTTAATAAGTCATCCAGATGTTTTCCATTAATTCCTTGTCCATCTAATTTTTGAATAATAAATTCACAAGCTAATCTTAATGAATTAAAATGCAAATTAGTTAATTCAATAAATTTAAAATAATCTAATTTAATCCCTTTTAGAGCTAATGTTTCATAATTTTCTTTTAAAAGATTAAGATATAATTTTTTTGCAGGATCTGATAAATCATGATAACTCAAAGATTTGGATTGAAAATCTTTAAAGGTCTCATCTTTCATAGAATTATGAAGTAATCAATGTTTAAATAAATATTTAATTTATAATATCTATAACTATTCTTTTTTCTTAGCTTCTTTTTTTTCCGGAGCTTTGTTTTGCTCAGGGAAAATTTCTGCAAAAGGTTTTTTTCCGTCTTTTAAAGTTTTAAGATTAATTTGAGAAATTGCATCTGAGATTATTTTGCCACGAACAGTTTTTCTTAATCTTAGACCTTTTGGTTTAAAGTTAGATCTTTTTTTCTTGCCTTCTCTTTTTGGCCTTTTATGCATTCCTTTTTCATAGCTTAATAATACTTTTTTTAGTCCAGAACCATCAACTTCTTTTACTGCTGTAAAACCGGATTTGTCGCTTGCACCTGTAATTTCAAATTCATAACCTTCTAAGTCATCAGAAATATCTTTACCATTAATTTTATCGTGAAGCAATTTTCCTTCTAATAATGGTGCTTCTACCTCTAATTTATAGGTCTTTCCAGATTTTTCTGAAAGGTTTATTTTAAATGCCATAAGTAATTAGGGTAAAGTTTAGTTTTTAAAAGTTACTATCCAAGAATTTTTAGTAAAATGACATAATTTAAATAATAAAGTTCTTTTTAAAGGAATATGGGGGAAGATAAAAAGAGTGAGGTAATTATTGATTTAAGAAATGTCTATAAACACTATAAGATGGGTGAAACTATTGTAAAAGCAATTGATGGGATAAACATTCGTATTAAAAAAGGGGAATTTGTTGCAGTTATGGGTCCCTCTGGTTCAGGGAAATCAACGTCAATGAATTTAATTGGGAGTTTAGATGTTCCAACAAAAGGCGAAATTTACCTTGATGGGCAAAATATTTCAGAGTTAGATGAATCAGATTTAGCACAAATTCGTGGCAAGAAAATTGGTTTTATTTTTCAAAGTTTTAATTTAATTCCTAATTTAACAGTTAAAGAGAATGTGAGTTTACCGATGATGTTTCAAGGAGTTAGTAAAGAAGAAAGAGATGCATATGCTGAAGAGTTATTAATTAAAGTTGATTTAGGTGAAAGGATGGATCACTATCCGTCTCAAATTTCAGGAGGGCAAATGCAAAGAGTTGCAATTGCCAGAGCACTTGCTAATAATCCTGAAGTTATTTTAGCAGATGAACCTACTGGTAACCTTGATACTAAAACCGGTGAAAAAGTTATGGAATTTTTACAACAATTAAACAAAGAAGGTAAAACAATTATTATGGTTACACATGAACCTGAACTTGCCGAGGCTTATGCACAGATAGTTTATTGGTTAAGAGACGGCAAAGTTGAAAAAGTCACGCGAAAAAAGAATGGATTTAATATTGAGAAAGAAGAAAAAGAATTAATAAAAAAACATCCTAACCACAAAAAAGTTGTTAAAAAATGAATTTATATTTCCCCGTCTATTTCTTTGTTCATTCTATCAAAAAAATTAGCCATAAATTCATGTCTTTCTTTTGCTAAACGCTTTCCTTCGTTTGTTAACATTCTATCTTTAAGAAATCTAATTTTTATTAGATATTCTCTGTAAGCAGTATCATCTTTTGAATATTCTTCAGAGTTATTAATATCTACATTTTTATCATGTAATTTTGAACCAATTTCTCCTGCAAATAAAAAAATTCTTCCAAGTCCAACTGCCCCCATAGCGTCTAACTTATCCGCATCAAATAAAATTTTTGCTTCTTTTGTTAAAGGGATATTATCTCCTCTGGATCTATGAGTATTTATAGAATGAGAAACTTCTTTAATTTTTTCTTCTTCTAAATTATATTTTAATAAAATTTTTTCTGCTAATTCTGCACCTTTTTTTGCATGGCAAATTTGTCCTTTTGATTTATCTTCATAACTTCTTGCAATATCATGCAATAACGATGAGAGTTGTAAAATTTCTAAATTTGCATTTTCAATTTTTCCTATATGCAGGCATAAATTATAAACTCTTAATGTATGATCCCAACCATGACTTCCTTTAGAGTCTTTATGAAAAGTTTCTGCTTCTTTTTTTATTTGTTCAATTAAATCCATAGAATTTAAAGAATTAAAAGAGTTATAAAATTATTGTTAAATTTAATTTTTTATCATTCATAAATATTCTTTCTATGCCCAATTTTTAAAACTCTTAAAATTTTAATGGAATTATCTACTTCAATAATTAAACGATAATTTCCAACCTTAATTTATATCCATCTATTTCTTCGAGATGCTCAAGAAAGCGAAATGGTTCTTCTTTACATTGTTGAAGTTTATTCCAAATTCTTTCTTTGATTTCTTTTTCAAGTTTGTTAAGAAAATCTATTGCTTTCTTTTCAAAAATAAGGTTATACATTTTTTTACAAACCAAGAATTTTTTTAGCTTCTGCTTCAGTATAAAATTCGCCTTTTTTAATCCTTTCTCGTGCATCTTTTATTTCAAGAATAGTTTTTTGACTAAGTTTTGGTTTTTTCTCTGTTAATTTGGCTAAATAGATGAGTTTTCTTACTAATTCATCATAACTCTCGCTTTTGTATTGTTTAAAATTATCTAGTTCTGTTTTTGTTGTTTGATTAAGTCTTATTGTTGTTTCCATATACAATTGTATACAAAAGTAGATTTTATAAATATTTCGTTTAATTGAAATAAATAGTGAAGATTCAATCAATTAACCTTTCTTTGTTAATGAAACAACTTTGGCTTCTTTATAAAATTCATATAATGGTCCGATAAATGCTCCGGTTAAAAAAATCCAGATAAAATCTTCAATTGGAACTTTAAAAAAAGTTATACCGGATAAATTTTCAAAATACCAGGAAGCTTGTATCCAACCAGGGGTTATAAATTCCGGAATCAAATAAGCCGGTACTGAGATAATTACTAATAATATTCCGGAGATTAAAGAATTAAGGATTAAATCTTTTCGCTTGAACCAAATAAAAAAGATTAATATTAAAAAAGAAATAATCGCAGAATAAAAAGTATTTAATTTAAGGATATAAAGAGAAACAAAAAAGATTATAGCAAATAAAATAACCAAAAGAAGAATCTTGTTTGATTTTAATTTTTGATTTAATTTTTTAAATTTAAGTCTTTTTCTAAAAATAGTAATGTATATTACCGACGCAATTCCTGCAATTACAAATCCAAAAAGAAAATCTTCAAAACTTACTGTTGTGTTTGTAATTGTTTGAGGATGCCACCAATCAAGAAAATAAATAAATCCGGTAAAGATCCCAATAATTCCGAATATTAAAGAAATTGCCAGCATTTCTTTTCGCACATCTTTACGCAAATAAAAAAGAATTGACCAAAAAACAAGCAAAACTAAATCACCGATTAAATAACTATATTGATAAGTCATTTAAATCAAATGATTTTTTGATTTATAATCTTTATTAAAATTATCCCATATGAATAATTTTTTTTGAATCATAAACAGGTTTTTTTCCAAAAACAGCTATACCATGATTTGTAATATCTTTATTACCCTCTTTTGCATGCCATTTTATTTTTAACTCTTTATCTTCTAAAAAAGTTCTTTCAAATGAATGCGGGTCATCAAAAAATATTTTATTTTTATCATATCCAATAGCTACAGCCCAATGAAAATCATTATAAGCACTCAGAAGAATGAAAACAGGTATTTTTTTATCGATATAATTTTGAAGTTCTTTAATAGTCATACTTTTTGAATCATATTTTAATTTAAATTCATCTAATGTTTTGAGTATTCCTTTAATTGCAGTTCCTTTTTTTGAATTAGTTTTTGCATCTTTCATTAAAATTTCTTCACTAAGTTCTATTCCATAATATGCTAATACTGCCTGCAAAGCATTTGCTCCGCAATCATATTCATAAGTTTGCCTTAACTTTGGAAAATCTAAAATTTTCATATTATTATAGATTATTTTATTATATAAATATTATTTTTTTTCGTGATAAAAAGTTATATAAGCTTTTATCAACAATCTTTAATAAAGAGGATGCAAATGATACAGGATTATTTTTCACTTTCGTTTAAAAATTTAAAGCATAGGGGGATAAGATCATGGCTTACGCTTTTAGGGATTTTTATCGGAATTATGGCGGTTGTTTCTTTAATTACTCTCGGGAATGGATTAAAAATGGCAGTTAATTCACAATTTGGAATAAGCTCTACACAAGTTTTAACTGTTCAAGCGGGGGGATTAAATTATGCAGGCCCGCCCGGATCAGGGGTTTCAACACCTTTAACCATGGATGATTTAAGAGCTATAGAAAAAGTCAATAATGTTGAAAGGGTTATTCGAAGAAATATTGTAACGTCAAAATTAGAATTTAATGAAAAAGTTACATTTAGCATTGCTGTTAATATTCCTGAAGGAGAAGACCGGAAATTTGTTTATGATCAATTAGAGATTGAAGCGAAAGAAGGTCGATTATTAAAAGATGGAGATACAAATAAGGTATTTTTAGGATATAATTTTTATGCAGATAAAGTTGGATTAGATAAACCTCTTAAACGAGGAGATAAAATTTTAATTCAAGACGAGAATTTTGAAGTTGTGGGAATTGCAAAGAAAAAAGGAAGTTTTTTACTGGATAATGCAATTTATATGAATGAAGAACCATTAAAAGAATTATTTGAATTTGGAGATGAAGTAGATGTAATAGTTGTTTTAGTTAAAGATAAAGATCTTATGGATAAAACTAAAGAAGATATTGAGAAAGTTCTAAGACAGCAAAGGGATGTTAAATTGGGTGAGGAAGATTTTGAAGTTTCTACTCCTGATGCTATGCTTTCAACAGTGAATAGCATTTTAGCTGGGATACAGGCATTTATCATTATTATTGCTTCTTTGTCGATTATTGTTGGTGCAATAGGTATTGTTAATACTATGACCACATCAGTTTTAGAAAGAAAAAAAGAAATTGGAATAATGAAAGCTATTGGTGCAAAGAATGAACAAATTTTTCTTCAATTTTTTATTGAGTCTGGATTTATGGGTTTAATTGGTGGTGCAATGGGTGCATTATTTGGAATAGTTATAGGATATTTTGGAACAATGGGAATTAATAATTGGATTGGCACAGAATCACAGCCGGAAATAAGTTTTATTTTAATTGCTGTTTCTTTAACGGGTAGTTTTTTGATTGGTTCAATTGCGGGAATTACTCCGGCAATGCAGGCAGCAAGACAAAATCCTGTGGAGGCATTAAAAAGTTAAAATGAAAAAATTAGCTAATGCAAATTTTAGTATTTTTCAAACACAAGATAGAGAAAGTAGAGGAGTATTTGAAAAATGAAAGAACAAAACTTTTATAAATGTCAGTCTAATCATATTATTAGAATGTTCCCTAGTGATCCTACGGGGTCGCTAGATGATTTTTTTCTTAAAGGAGGGTTACTAAATTGGAAGAAACATTAGTTTTTATTGATGAAGGTTTTTTATCAAAATTATCTAAACATCTTGGAAAGACCAAATATATCAAGATTAATTATTTAAAATTTGCAAAACAATTATCAAAAAAACAAAACCTTTTTTGTAAAAAAATATTTTATTATACTGCTCCACCTTATCAAAGTGAACCCCCAAGTGAAAAAGAGGAATTAATGAAAAAAGGTTATGATTGTTTTATTAAATCATTTAAAAAAAATAATGAAGTGATTGTTAGAGAAGGAAGATGCCAAAAGATAAAAGATGAAAACGGAGAAACAAGGTATAAACAAAAAGGTGTAGATACATTACTAACAATTGATTTAAGCCATCTTAAAGAGGATTATCCTGAAATTAAAAAAATTATTTTGATTTCTTCAGATACAGATTTTTGTCCTGCTATAAAAGATATTAAAAAAAGATGGAATACTGAAGTTCTTTTATATACATATTTTGATAGAAAAAGGAAATCAAAATTTTCATTATCAAATGATTTGATTGCTTGTTGTTCAAAATATTTTAAATTAACAAAAGAAGATTTTTTAAGTGCTCCATTAAATAAAAATGAAAATAAAAAGATTAATTAAAAAATGAAAAAATTAGCTAATGCAAATTTTAGTATTTTCCAAAACACGAAATTAAAACATTTTGGAGGTATTGAAAAAATTTATGAAAAATTTAAATTTTAGTATTTTCCAAATAGGAGTATTTGAAAAATGTTTAGCATAGAAAATATAAAATATTCTTTACGAAATATTAAGCATAGAAAAACCAGAAGTATTTTAACAATTCTTTCAATTTTTATTGGGATTACAACTATTTTTATTTTTATTAGTTTTGGCTGGGGGTTATATGCTTATATTCAGGATTTGTCTTCCAGTTCTTCAGCAGATAAAATAATAATTCAACCTCGTGGGACAGGTGCTCCGGGATTAGATACAACTTTCAAACTTACAGACGAGGATTTAGATGCAATTGAAAAAACCGCAGGAGTTTATGAAGTTACAGGAGCTTATTTTAAAGTTGCAGAGGTTCAGCAGGGACATCAAAAATTTTATACTTTTTTAATAGGGATGGACCCTAAAAAACCAATGTTAATGGAAATTTCAAATATTGGAATAATAAAAGGCAGAGATTTGCAACCAAGAGAAACAGGAAGTGTTGCTTTAGGTTACAATTATTTAATTGAAGATAAAATTTTTCCTAATTCTTATGATATAAATGATAATATTGAAATAAACGGACAAAAAGTTAAAGTTGTTGGGTTTTACGAAGCTGTCGGAAGCCCGCAAGATGATGCACAAATTTATACTACAAATGAGTTTATTGAAGAATTATACCCAAATGATACAAATTCATACGGATGGGTTATTGCAAGAGTAGATGTAAAGAATATTGATAAAGTTATACAGGATGTTGAAAAAAATTTAAGAAAAGAAAGAGGACTTGAAGAGGGCAAAGAAGATTTTTTTGTTCAGTCTTTTGAAGATATGATAGATAGTTATGCCAGTGCGTTAAAGATTATTATTGGTTTTGTAATTTTAATTGCATTAATTTCAGTAGTTGTTTCAGCAGTTAATACTGCTAATACGATGATTACTTCAGTTTTGGAAAGAATCAAAGAGATTGGGATTATCAAATCAATTGGTGCCAGAAATTCTGAGATTTTTACAATATTTTTATTTGAATCAGGATTCTTAGGTTTTGTTGCGGGGGCTTTGGGAGTCTTACTTGGTTATATTAGTACATATATTGTTGGTAGAGTCTTAGAGTCATTAGGCTGGGGATTTTTAGCTCCGTATTATAATATCTACTTGTTTATCGGTTGCATATTATTTGCAACAATTACCGGTGCAATTTCAGGTGTTTGGCCTGCGATGAATGCTTCAAAAATTAATCCTGTTGATGCTTTAAGGTATGAGTAAGATTTATTTATGTTTTCTATAATACTCTTCAATGATTCTTCCATATGCTGATTTTTTATAATATACTCTATAAATATAATATTTGCCAACAAAATGTTTTCTCAAATCATGGTGCTTTACTTGATGCTTATTATGAAATTTATGAGATTCTCTTTCTACCCAATTTGGAACTTGATTAATATTCAACCTTTCCCAACCTCCGTATTTTCTATGTCTGTGAAAAAATTTAGAAATCGCTAATATAAAACCTTCCACAATTTCAGCAATAACACCCATAATATTTAATATCAAAATACAAATTAAAAACTTTACTATCTATATTCAAATTTTATAATCATAACTTCCTTAAATTATTTAAGACCTTTCCAAAAAATCCATAAGAAAATTAATATTATTTCCATATTTAATCTTTTTTGAAAAAGAAGGATCCATCTCTCTTGCAATAAAATCATCAATAATTGGACTACTTCCCTGATAAAAGGCAGTTGGTAATTGATAATCCTCTATCGATGTTATTAACTCTGTTAATGTCCCAGCTCCCCCTGTTATTCCAATCACAGCTTCACTTCCTTTTACTTGCAAGATATTTCTTATAGGATAATCCTGATTTGTATAAATTGGTGTATCTGGCTTAATTAAAATTTCTTCTCCAACTTCTTCCATTAGTTTTAATTTAGGATAATATCCAATAAATTCACGACCATGATTCTGTTTATATGCTTTTGCAACTAAACCTTGTATTCCCAAACTAGGTGATGCTATCAAGATATGCCCTCTTCGAGCAATAGACATACCTAATTCTTGTGCTTGAGGGATATATTCCTTAATTTTTTTAGGATTCCAAGAGCCTACAACTAATATCTTCATAAAATTCGAGAAGAAGCAGTCATTTAAAAATCATTTGTTTTTTCTGTTTCAAAATTTTGATTATCCTAACAAGTCCATATCCTATTAAAACAAATCCAACTAGTAAATTTAATCCTTGAATTAAAGTAAGAGGTATATTTTCTTTAAATAATGAAAAGAGAATTACAGACAACCCCATAAAAATAAATGTGGCTAATCCAACTGAAAAACCAAAGATGTATAATTCTTTTTTTGTATAATTATATTCTATTGCTTTTGCTGTAAAAATTCCTATGAAAAAAAGAATTGTCATTGGGCTGGAGATTGTCAGGATGAAAACTGATAAAAAACTGGATAATAGATTTACTGAATTTAGATTCACTGTTGCAGAAAGTCCGTTTTCAATAATGTTCTTAATAATTATTACTCCGAATATCATTAACACTAATGAGCTAATCGTTCCAAATATATTCTTGATTTTTTTCTTTTCAAGTAATTTCCCTATTCCTATTATTGAGAGAGTGATGTAAAAATAATCAACCATTGTGACTGCTAAAACTGCAATAAGACCATCATAGATTGTTCTTTGTAATGTCAAATTGATAATAAAAAAGAAAATTGGACCAATGGCAAGTTGAAGAAATAATCCTATTGTTAAGCCATCAATAAATATTTTTAAATTCTTTCTCATGCTCTAATCTAGGTTAAATTTATTTATAAAACTTATTTATGTTTATGTAAATCTCTTTTCTTTTTTCTATTTCTATAAGCAAAGAAAATTAAAATCAAAATTACAGCTCCAATTAAATAATAAATATTATAAGAGTTCGTTTTTTCATCAGCTTTTCTTCCTTGAAAATATGAAGAGTCAAATAAAACTTCGCTTTCTACTATTCTTCTAACATTAATATTATCAGTATAAATAATATTTAATTTAATTACTCCATTTATAGTAGTTGCCTCAAATTCAGCAGTAGTATACTCATTTGAATCTAAATCTCCGATAATATTTCTGTTTGATCCTTTTACGATAATATTATTTTGTTTTGGAATTTCAATGGTAATTGCTTCTACATCATTTTTTCCGATATTTAAAATTTCAAATGTAATGGTATTTGTAATATAATCATAGTCTTTTACATGAACTTCAAAATCAACCCGGGGATCTTCGATATTTAACATAAATTGCTGGGTTTCATATACTAAATTTGATCCTTTCCGATATTGAACTTCAATAGGATTATCACCATTTAATGCATTTTCATCAACTCTTACTTTATATGGTGCTGTTAAAAAGGAGCTATAATCTTTTTTATAAATTCCGGACTGAAAAATAATTTTTGGTTCATCAGTGGGATCAAATGAAATAGGATATTTTTCTAATAATTCAAATTCAACCTGTCCGCATTCAGGATTTGAAACGCCATTTACCTGAAAGACTACTTTAACATAATCTCCGGGAATTGCAGGATATGGATCCTGATTAATTAAAGAAATGTCTAACTTACATGCTTCAGATGAAACAAATGTAAAGCTAAAAAACATTATTAATAAATAAATTAATACACTCTTTTTCATATAAATTTAAGAGATTGATTATTTTTAAAACTATTTATTTATTTGCTTAAATTAACTGAATTTTATAAGGTCTTAACCAAAATTTATAAACAAGAAATGCTAAGTTTTATTAAAGATGGAATAATTCAAAATCAAACTGTGCCTTCGCACAGAAAACTATTAAAGATTTTGAATACAAAGAAAATCTTTGAAAAGATTTTCTAGCATTTCCATTTCAGGAGAAATGAAAATATGAAAAAAAGAGGGCAAGTTACAATTTTTTTAATTATAGGAATAGTTCTTCTTGCAGTTGTGGTGATTTTCTTTTTTTTGAACAAACAAGATATTCTAAATCCAAATCAAATAGAAGTAAATCAAAAAGAGTTTTTACAGACATGTATGGAAGAACGAATTACAGAAACAGTTAATTTAATTGCAATACAAGGGGGATCAATTAATCCAACTTTAAAAAAAACATATGATTTAGAAGATGGACTTGGAAAGAAAAATATTTCAATATTATGTTATAATCAAAATTTTTACACGCCATGCATTAATCAGGAACCAATGCTGGTTAATCATGTTAGAGATGAAATTGAAAAAAATATTAGTCAAGATGTTAAACAATGTTTTGATGATTTGGTTATAAGTTTAAATAAAAAAGGATTTGAAACAAGTGCGTTATACAAGGGTTTTGAGATTAAATTACAACCGGATAAAGTTATTTTAGAAATTTATGGAGAGATTACAACTACCAGAACAGATGAAACAAAAAAAGAAAAAGATTTTGAAATTATAGTTAAGAGTAAGTTCTATAATTTAGTAATAGTTGCTCAAGAGATAATTAGTCAAGAAGCAAGATTCTGTCATTTTGAAAATCTTGGTTATATGTTATTTTATAAAAATTTTAATATTGATAAATTTAAGACAGGAGATTTTTATATATTTTATACTGTAGAAGACAGAGACAGCCAAGAAAAATTCAGGTTTGCAATAAGGGGGTGTGCAATTCCTCCGGGAATATAAAGAGATGGTAAAACATAATCAAAAAATTAATTTAATGCTAATGGTATTTTTTCAAATAATTTTAATCTTAAATATAACTTTTGCAGAAAGTTATTTTTTACATCAAACAGACCAAATAACAGGGAATATAATTAGTGATAAAAATGGCAAAGATTTATCTGATTTAATTTCAAAATTTTTAATTGATTTTTTAATTATAAAACAAATTGGAACAGTTTCTGCAATAGGTTGGAGTTGTTGTCCTGAAACAATTATCAGTGCAAAATGTCAAGAACTTGCAAGTGTAGACACAGAAAGCTGTGCTGTTGAGATGATCCCTTCTAAATGCGAAGAGTTTTCAGATTGCCAGCTTGGTTGCTGTGTTGATGAAATTGAAGGGCTTTGCAGTACAAAAACTCCTAAATCAATTTGTAAAAGTGATAATGGTACTTGGAGTGAGGATGAAAATTGCTTAATTCAAGAATGCCAAAAAGGATGCTGTATTTTAGGTGAAGAAGCTTCTTTTGTTACTGAAACCAGATGTGAACAGCTTTCAGGTATTGCCGGAACACAAAAAGATTTTCGAGATTTGAACAATGAAATAGATTGCCTTATGCAAAAAGTAAGTTCTACACGAGGAGCCTGTGTATTGGATTTTGAACCAATAATAAATAGTACTAATAAAACTAATTTATCTATTACAGGAGCGATAATCTCTAACTCAACAAATTCAAATAGAACAAATACAAATTTTACTGATGATGAAACTTGCAGAATTGTCACAGAAAGTGAATGTTATGAAATGGGGGGAACATTTGCAAGTGGTTATTTATGCTCACATCCTGATTTAAATACAGGATGCAAAAAACAAACAACAATTAATTGTGTTGATTCAAGTGATGAAATTTTTTGGTTTGATTCCTGTGGTAATAAAGAAAATATTTATTCTTCAGACAGAGATGCTTCATGGAATGGTGGGATGATGATGAGTAAAGAAAAAAGTTGCAATCCAGATGTATCAAATGCTAATTCGCAAGATTGTGGAAATTGTGATTATTTTTTAGGAAGTATTTGCCAAGAGAGTAAAAATCCTAAAGTAAAAGATGGAAATTTTATTTGTAAGGATATGGATTGCATCGATGCAGAAGAAAATAAAAGAAAAAATGGAGAGAGCTGGTGCATTTATGATTCTTATATTGGCGACGGAAAGGACACTGTTGGAAGCCGACACTGGAAAAGGATGTGCATTGATGGAGAGATAAAAGTTGAACCTTGTGCAGATTATAGAGGAGAAATTTGTGTTCAGGCAAAAAATGAAGAAGGCGAATCATTTTCATATGCAGCATGTGTTGTTAATGAAGCACTTGCATGTATTTTAGAATATAATTCTTTAGAAACAGAAGAAGAACGGGATGCAAAGTGTTTAGAAAATAAAGATTGCATGATTAAAGAAGTTAAAGTGAGTAAAGATTTTACTTATGATATCTGTACTTCAAGATATCCCAAAGGATTTGATTTGGTTGAAGCGGAAAAGAGTCAAACTCAAGAGAGGTTATGTGATATCGGCTCACAAAACTGCACTGTTTTATTAAAAAAAGGATGGTTTAAAAGTGACTATACTTGTGAAAAAAATTGTGAATGCAAGACTAAATTATTTACAGAGCAACTAAATGATGTTTGCATTTCCCTTGGTGATTGTGGTTCTTATATTAATTTTGTTGGAGATGGGAGTGATAATATTATTGTTAAAAATACTGAAAAGATTTCTTGGAGAGATTACATCGGTTTTGCAGAACCCGTAGAAGGTCAATTTGCTGAACCAAAAAAGAATCGAGGACCAATAGGAGGAGAGTCTAATGGAACAGATACAAAAAGCAATGTTAAAGGAGATGATTTAAGTGGTCTGGATATGTTGGGGACAATCGCGGGAGGCTTAGGGACATTAGTGGGAGGTGCACAATATTTATATGGTGGGGAAGTACTTTATGCTTCAGGATATGGTTTTTTTGCTGCAGAGGGAGCTAGTGCAGGAGTAGGAGTTACACCTGTATTTGCTTCTTTTGGTGCAGCTGCAGCAGGTTTTGCAATTGGTTCAATAATTGGTACTTACTGGGCAAAATCAATCGGTGCAACTAAAGAAACTGCAATGATTATGGCAATATCCGGAGGAATTGCAGGAGCTGCGATAGGTTACGCTTTAGTACAAGCATCAATTTCTACTTTCAACATTTATGTTATTGTGATTGCGATAATTATTATGATAATTGCTGCACTTTTTGGACCAAGATATAAAACTGAAAAAGTTACATTCAAATGCCAGCAATGGGCTGCACCTACAGGGGGAGAAAATTGTGAAAAATGTAATGAAGATTTATTAAAACCATGTTCGGCATATAGATGCAGTTCACTTGGACAAGCTTGTCAACTTATGGAAAATGATACTAAAAATCCTATTTGCATTGGAAGTGATGATGACGGAAAACCCCCGATTATATTCCCATTAAATACTTCAGAGGGATACAAATTTTTTGATAAAACAAATGATGGAGTAGAGATACGAACAGATAATCAAAAATGCATCCCTGAATTTACTCTTGTGGACTTTTCTTTAGGTACTGATGAACTTGCTCAATGTAAATATAGTTTTGAAAAAACAAAAGGTTATGAAGAGATGACTGAAACATTTACTGAATCAAATTCATATTCGATGAATCATTCAACATCAATTATGATGCCAAGCATTCAAAGTTTAGAAAATGAGATTAATGAAACAGGAATAACTGACAGCTTAAAAGAAAGTTATGCTAAATTAAATTTATATGTGCGTTGCCAAGATGTATATGGTAATAAAAATGTCAAAGAATATATTGTTAATCTTTGCATTAATGACGGACCGGATTTAACTGCACCGTATATTAAACAGATGGATCCTAAAAATGGAGGCAACATTAAATTTAATTCTACGCAAACACAAGTTACTGCTTATGTTAATGAACCTGCAGATTGCAAATATGATACAATCCCTAAAAAAGCATATGAACAAATGAATAACTCAATGCAATGTAATACTCAATTAGAAAGTTCTGGTTTATATGGCTGGCCATGTCAGGCAACATTTAGTAATTTAAAATCTGGTGCAAATAAATTTTATTTAAAATGCAAAGATCAGCCATGGTTAAATGAATCAAATACTTCAAGAAATGCTAATACAGAAGATTATATTTATACTTTAAATGTTGCTGAAAAAAAATTTAATATTTCTTCTATTTCTCCTCAAGGGGTAATTAAAAATGGTTTTGCTCCTTCACAGGTTAATTTAGAAGTTCAAACAATTGGTGGGGTAGAAAATGGCAAAGGAGCATGTGAATATAGTTTTACACAAAATGGTGAATATTACCAATTCTTTTCTACATTTAGTACCAAGCATAAACAAACATTCGAATTAATGGGAGGAAGTTATACTATTTATGTTAAATGCGAAGATGAAACAAATGATCAGGATAGCAGAATTTCACAATTTGATTTACAGATTGATTCAACACCCCCAGTTGTAATAAATTATACTGAAGGAGAAAAGATTGAATTTTATACTGATGAAGATGCTGAATGTTATTATCATCCTTCTAAATGCAATTTTGATTTTGAAAATGGTACTTTAATTAGTACTAAATTTACGACAGAACATCAAGTTACATTTGACCCAAGTATCACATATCATATTAAATGCACAGATGTATGGAAAAATACTAATCCGGATTGTGCAATTATCTTGAATGCTCCGGATTTAGACCTTCCGATGATTGTTAGGGCTTATAATTCAAATTCTGAATTGAAGATTATGACGGATAAAATTTCTAAATGTTATTATGATTTTGAAACTTGTTCTTTTAATCCTGTTAATGCTCCGTCTATGACTACAGATTTGACAAAAGAGCATACAGTTAATTGGATTCCCGGAAAAGTTTATCATATTAAATGTGCTAATGCTTGGGGCAATTTTCCAATTGATTGCACACGAAAAATTTCGATGTAAAATGGAATTTCGAAATTTTTCGTGCCACTAAATCACCGACGCCTTGCCTACGCAAGAGATCATAAACAAGATTTAGTTTGCATGAAAAATTCCAATGTAAAATAAAAGTTTAGAAAAACTAAATCACCAAACGGTCTTGCCTAAAGTAAGGAAAAAAATAAGATTTAGTCGGCACGAAAAATTCCAATGTAAAATAAAAGTTTAGAAAAACTAAATCACCAAACCTTAAACAAAATTTAGTTTGCATGAAAAATTCCGATGAAAAATGAAGTTCCACTAAATCATCTATGCCTTGCCTAAAGCAAGGATAAACACTTAAACCCAAAAGGTAATAAAGAATAAAAATTTAAAATTAATGTGAAAAAAGAGATGATTTTTAATAAAAGAGGGCAGATGACTATGTTTATTATAATTGCTATTTTAATTGTTAGCGGAATTGCATTATTAATCTTTTTTAATAAAGGTACTCCATTCACAGGAGGGCATCAAGAGATTAATAAAAAAGAATTTTTAGAAAATTGTGTTGAAGAGGATATCAAAAATACGTTAGAGATAATTGGCTTGCAAGGGGGATATTTTAGCGAGAGCAAAATAATGACTAAATCATTTAGTTCCGGCAGTACATATGGACAAAAAAACATTGCAGTTTTATGTTATAATAAAAATTATTTTGACCCTTGCATTAATCAAGACCCTATGTTAATTCAGCATTTAAATGATGAAATTAAAAAGGGAATTTCTAAAACGGTTAAAGATTGTTTTGATGCTTTAACATTAAGTTTGAAAAATCAAGGATTTGATGTGGAGGCAAAATATAACGGATTTGAAGTTCAATTATTGCCTGAAAAATTAAAATTAGATATTAAGGGTGAAATTACAATAAGTCAAACAGAATCTACAACAAAAGAAAAAGATTTTGAAATCCTTTTTAGAACCAGATTATATGATATTGCAATAGTTGCCCAGAATATTATAAATCAGGAAGCATCAACATGTTCATTTGACCATTCAGGATTTATGTTATATTACAAAGAATTTAGTATTGATAAAATAAGAACTTCAGATTCCTTTGATATATTTGCAGTTAAATCTAAAGATAGTTATGAAATATTTAATTTTGCATTAAGAGGATGCGTAATTCCTCCGGGGGTATAAAATGGATAATAAAATTAAATTCAAATTAGGATTAATTGTTTTCTTAATTGGATTTTTAATTGTAAACAATATTTTTGCATTGGAGATTAATTGCTGTCCAAAAATGATTGATAAATCAATTTGCCAGGAAATTCTTGATACTGATGCATCTACATGTTCTTTACTTCCACTTCCGGTTAGATGTGAAGAATTTTCGGATTGTCAACTTGGTTGCTGTATTGATGAAACTGAAGGTCTTTGCACAACTCAAGCTCCAAAATCAGCCTGTGAAGATAATAATGGAACTTGGGAAGAGGATGCATCATGTTCTATCTCAGAATGTCAAAAAGGTTGTTGTGTAATTCAGGAAAATAGTTTATTTGTAACTGACCAAAGATGCGACCAACTTTCAAATATTTCCGGAGTAGAAAAAGATTTTAGAGAGGTACAAACAGAAATACAATGTCTGATGTTAAAAGGAAGCGGTGAAAAAGGTGCTTGTGTTTTTGGATTTGTGCCACCTATTAATGAAACTAATAATTCAACTAATAATACCAAAACTATTAAACCTTATATCTCTAATAATACTATTAATAATTCTAATTCGACGAATAATACAAATTCGTCTATCACAGGTTACCTTGTTTCAAATAATTCAATAATGCCTAGAGAATCAAATGAATCAGATGAGGATAATAGTGCTTGCAGAATTACAACTGAATCTGAATGTTATGACATGGGGGGAATGTTTGCTAATAGTTATTTATGTTCTCACCCTGATTTAAATACCGGATGTAAAAGACAGACAAGTATTGATTGTTCTGAAACCGGAGATGAAATTTTCTGGTTTGATTCTTGCGGTAATAAAGAGAACATTTATTCTTCAGATAAAGATGCTTCATGGAATGGCGGAATGATGATGAACAAAGAACAAAGTTGTAATTCAGGTTCTTCAAATGCTAATTCAGAAGATTGTGGAAATTGCAATTATATTTTAGGGAGTATTTGTGCTGAAAGTGAAAACCCTAAAGTTAAGGATGGAGATTTTATCTGCAAAGATATGAATTGTGCTGAGAAAGACGGGACTAAAAGACAAAATGGTGAAAGCTGGTGTGTATATGATTCTTATATTGGTGACGGAAAAGATACTGTTGGAAGCCGGCACTGGAAAAGGCTATGCACTGATGGAGAAATAGATGTTGAACCTTGTGCAGATTATAGAGCAGAACTTTGTGCACAAAAAATAACAGAAGTTGAAATGCCTGAAGGTGGAACAAAATCACTTACTGTTGCTAAATGTGTTATTAATGAAGGTTTAAACTGCATATTTGATTATAATGACCCTGAGGATGCTGAAAAATCTGCAAAATGTTTAGAGAATACTGATTGTATGATAAATAATGTTTATGTAAGTGAATACTTTAAATTTGATTTTTGCACTGCAAGATATCCTAAAGGGTTTGAATTAAAAAATGAAGAAGATACAGAAGACAGGGAGATTAAACAAGAAGCATTATGCTCAATGAGTTCTCAAAATTGCACGGTTATCTATGAAAAAAAGAGAAAAGGATTATTTGGAAGCAAGTGGGTTTGCATTGCTAACTGTGAATGCCAAACAGACATATTTATTACAGAGATGAATGATCTTTGCATCTCTATGGGAGATTGCGGAACTTACATTAATTATATTGGGGAAGGAACAAAGAATATTGGTTTAGTGAATAATCCCGGAGATGTTGCTTGGGAAACATACAAACATTTTGCAGAGCCTGTTAAGGGTCAATTTGTTGCACCAAAAGAATTTAGAGGACCACAAGGAGAAGCTGGAGAAGAGGGGGAGACTTATAGACATAAATATACTAATGGTTATAGCGGAGAAGTTAATATTTGGGGAACTAATCCTGATGATGGATGGATGGCTAATTGGAATGGGCATGTTGAAATAAAATGGCTTTCAAAAACTTTTGGAATGGATGATTATGATGCTTATATGTGGTCGCAATTAACAACAACTATCATCAAGAAAGAACTTTTGGGGGTTGTTGAAATTGGCAGTTATGGAATTCCTTCAATTGTATGGGTTATTATTGATTGGATACAGGGAATTGGAAAAACTAAAAAAGTAATTGTTGAATTTCATTGTAATCCTTGGAAAGCTCCGTTAGGGGGTGCAAATTGTGAAAAATGTAATGGTGATTTGTTAAAACCTTGTTCAAAATATAGATGTGATTCTTTGGGACAAGCGTGTATGTTATCAAATTTAAGTGTTGAATTTCCTCTGTGTTTATCTGCAGACGCTGATGATGGTAAACCGCCAGTTATTTCTCCACTTAATGTTTCTAAAGGTTACAAATTTATGGAAGAAACAGCAAATGGAGTAAAGATTAGAACTGAAGACGGAAAATGCATCCCGGAGTTTACTACTGTTAAATTTTCTTTGAAAACAGATGAATTTGCCCAATGTAAATACAGTCTTAATCGAACTAAAAATTATACAGATATGGATTTATCTTTTGCAGAATTAAATGCATTTACTAAAAATCATACTGTTGCATTTATGATGCCTAGTTATGACAGTTTAATTAATGAACTCGATGAAGAGGTAGAATTTAGTCGAGAGAAATTTGCAAATTTTGAAATGTTTGTCAGATGCCAAGATGGATATGGTAATGTGAATAAAGTAGAATATGTTGTTAATCTTTGTGTTAATGATGGACCAGATAAAACTGCTCCGTGGATAACGAGGGTTGAACCTGTTAATGGGAAAACTTTAAGATTTAATACTACCAGTAGTCCAGTTACTGTCTATGTAAATGAACCTGCAAATTGTAGGTATGATACAATTGCAAATAAAAAATATGAAAATATGACTTATAACATGACTTGCCAAACTGAACTTTCACAAGTAAGTCTTGGTGGCTGGCCTTGTTTTGCAAATCTTACTAATTTAAGTTTAGGAAATAATAATTTTTATTTTAAATGCAAAGATCAGCCTTGGCTACCTGAAGATAATGAAACAAGAAATGTTAATTCAGAAGATTATATTTATTCTTTATATGTTTCAGAACATAAATTCAATATTAGTTCAGTTTCTCCTCAAGATATAATCAAAAATGGTTTTGAACCTGCTCCTGTGACATTAAAAGCTCAAACTTTTGGGGGAGTAGATTCCGGAAAAGGAATATGTGAATATAGTTTTGCACAAAATGGAAGTTATTATCAATTCCTTAAAACATTTGGATATACTCATACGCAAGTATTTGATTTAATGGGAGGAAATTATACTATTTATGTTAAATGCCATGATGAATCCGACGACGAAGCTTATGGAATTTCTCGTTTTGAATTACAAATCGATACAACTCCTCCTGTAATTGTAAATTATACTGAAGACGGAAAAATTGAACTTTATACAGATGAAAAAGCTGAATGTTTTTATCATCCAACAAAATGCAACTTTGATATTGATAATGCTACTTCTATGACTGTTGGTTTTTCACAAGAACATTTTGCAAATTGGGATCCAAGCATTACTTATCATGTTAAATGTGCAGATGTTTGGGGGAATACTAATCCTGATTGTGCAGTTATCTTGAATGCTCCTGATTTAGAACTTCCAATTATTACCAGAGCATATAATGCGGGTAATTCATTAAATATTATTACTAATGAAATTGCTAAATGTTATTATGATTTTGAAACATGTTATTTTAAACCGGAAAATGCTCCGTCTATGACTCCGGATTTAGAAACAGAACATACAGTTAATTGGATTCCGGGGAAGGTTTATCATATTAAATGTGCTGATGCGTGGGGCAATTATCCTATGGATTGCACACGAAAAATTTCGATGTAAGGAAATTTCGAAATTTTTCGTGCCACCAAATCCTGCTGTGTCTACAACGAGAATCAAAGATTCTCGAGCATGACAACTTCACGAAACAACAAGAAGTTGTCATGCACACAGAAAACTATTAAGGATTTAGTCGGCATGAAAAATTCCAAGGGTAAATTTCAATTGGTTAACTATTTAAATAATAAATTATATACATTAATATGAAAAGGGGACAGGTTACATTATTTATAATCATGGGTATGATGATTATTATATTAGGTATTTTATTATTCCTTTTTTCTCCAAAAATACAAGATATTTTTTCAACTGAAACAAAGAATCCTTCGTCGTTTATTCAAGATTGCATTGAAGAAGATATTAGTTTAGCAGTTAATGTATTATCTTTAAATGGGGGGAGCATTAATCCTGAACATTATTTTGTTTATGATAGTTCAAGATTAGAATATTTATGTTATATTGAGGGATTTTATCAAACTTGTGTTGTTCAGCAACCTATGTTAAAGCGACATATTGAAATGGAAATTGAAAAAGCAATAACTCAAAAATCTGAAGAATGTTTTATAGATTTAAAAGAAAGTTATGAAAGAAAAGGATATCAAGTAAGTATGTCTAAAGGAGAGATTGATGTTGAACTTTTGCCTCAAAAAATTGTTACGACTTTTAATAATTCTTTAACTTTGACTAAAGAATCAACAGAAAGTTATAAATCTGTAAGAGTTATAATAAATAATAATCTTTATGAATTAGTAAGTATTGCTAATAGTATTATAGATTGGGAATCAAAATACGGAGATTCTGAAACAACAGTTTATATGAATCTTTATCATGATTTAAAGGTTGAAAAGAAGGTACATTCCGAGGGTACAACTGTTTATGTTTTAACAGATAGAGATAATTTAAATAAATTCCAATTTGCTTCAAGAAGTGTGGCATGGCCACCAGGATATGCATTTTAAAATGAAAAACAAAATAATTTTTAGTTTGGTGTTGAGTATCTTTTTAATTAGTTTAGCTTATGCAGATATATCTTATTGTTGTGAAAAAACAGTTAATGGTGCGTGGTGCCAAAATTCTCCAAAAGAAAATTGTGCAGAGGGATTTCGAAGCACTCCTGCTTCATGTGAAGCTACTTCTTATTGTAAACTTGGAACCTGTATGGATAGTCAAGAAGGTACTTGCATGGAGAATTCTCCTCAAAAAGTTTGTGAAGAAAGTGGTGGGGTTTGGCAGTTAGGTTCTGCTGATGAGATTCCACAATGTTCTTTAGGTTGCTGTGCAATTGGTGACGGAGCAGCATTTGTTACTCAAACAAGATGTAAAAGATTATCATCAATTTATTCATTAACTACTGATTTTAGGACAGATGTTGCAAGTGAATTTGAATGTATTTCAAGTGCTAAATCAAGTGTTAAGGGTGCTTGTGTATTTGAAAGTGAATACCAAAGAACTTGTTTACTTTTAAGTCAGGCAGAATGCTCAGAAAGGGGAACAAATGAAAGTGAATTTCACGAGGGTTATTTATGTTCTGATGAATCATTAGGTACCGATTGTGGTCCAACTGAACAAACAAGATGTGTTGAAAATAGAGATGAAGTTTATTTTGTTGATAGTTGTGGTAATTTGGCGAATATTTATGATGCTTCGAAAATAAAAGATAAAAATTATTGGTCTAAAATTTATGATAAGACACAAAGTTGCGGGACTGATTCTGGAAATGCTAATTCTGCTTCTTGCGGTAATTGTGATTATTATTTAGGTAGTATGTGCAAAGAATATAAAAGAGATGCAGATAAAGTTCAACCAAATTATGGTAATTTTATTTGCAGAGATTTAAGTTGTAATTTTGATGGTAAAAAATATAATCATGGTGAAACATGGTGCCAAAATAGTGAAGGTGTAGACAAAAATTTACCTGGAAGCAGATATTTTAGAGCAGTATGCTACAATGGGGAAGTCAGCATTGAACCTTGTGCAGATTATAGGCAAGAAATTTGTTTAGAATCTAAAGTTGAAAGTTTTTCTACTGCTGGTTGCATTGCAAATAAATGGCAAGATTGTTTTAGTCAAAGTAGTCAAAAAGATTGCGAAAACCAAGATAGAAGGGATTGTGTTTGGATGGAGAAGGTAAATCTTACTGGAGGAAATAATTCTAAAGGAGTTCAATGTGTTGCTAAATATGCTCCGGGATTTAAGTTCTGGGAATCTGGAAGTCAAACACAAACAAGTACAACAACTACTGGAAATGCTAGTGCTAGTACAGGTTCTAATAGTTCTAATCTTGGTGTTATGCCGTCTCAATCTCAGTCATTATGTTCACTTGCAGATTCTAAATGTACAGTGCAGTATGAAAAAAAATTGTTTGGCAGTAAAAAATGTATTAAAAATTGTGAATGTTTAAATCAAAAATGGCAGGAAACTCAAAATGAAATTTGCATTTCAATCGGGGATTGTGGGAACTCTACTAATTTTATTGGTGTTAAGGGATATTAATTACCAGAAAAAATTTATTTTCCGAATAGCAGTTGAAAATTTTAGATTAACTTTATATAATTTAAAGAATTAGAAATTACATGAAAAGAGTTATTTTAGCAGGAGGAACAGGATCAAGATTGTTTCCTTTAACAAAAGTTACAAATAAACATTTACTTCCAATTTATAATAAGCTAATGATTTATTTCCTTCAAGATAAGAACTTGACCAATCAATAAATTGTTTATCTGAGATTAAGTTATTTTTATTAAGCAATTGCTGATATTTCTCAATTATATTAGCATATGAAGTAAATAAAAACGGAAAAAAAGCAAATTTAATTTTAAAAGAAAAACATTTTAGGAAATTAAATTTGCTCTAAAAAGAAAAATGTGTAAAAAGCAAGAAATGGGAGCAAAGAACTCAATATCAGGTTCTGCTTTCACTTCAAATAAATTGGCAGAAAGGTCCGCTGAGCAATCTCTCTCATACCTTACACATCATTAATATCTCTTTTTTAATCATAAATCTTTCTATTTTGTATTTTATTCTTTATTCGCAGACAATCTCACACCAAGAGAAGCAACATCATAGTCCGGATTTTCATTATCACAACATAAATTTGAATACTTTAAATTAGAATCCATCCGAGCGATACTAATTTTATCTTTTACCATTTCATAATTAAATCTCCATAAACGTAATTGTTTTCCTGTAATCCAATTAAAAACATCATGAATCTCATTAACATTTTTAGAACCAAGTAAATTTTTATAAAAATCTTTATTCTTAGAATTTTTTACAATTTCATCCACACCAACAAATTTTTGATTAATCTTTTCCTGATTTGGCAAACTATAATTATGAATTATTTGATCCTTTCCGGTTTTTTTATAATTAATCATAGTTGTAGTATTAAGCCAGGTTCCATTCATACTTTTATTTAAAAAATTTCTTATCTCTTCAACGTTCTCTTCTTCTGAATCGTATAATGCCTTAAATAATGAATAATAAAATTTAATTGATTCAGTATAAAAATAATTTTCTTCTTTTGCTCTTTTTGTTTGATTTACTGTTTCATCAAAATTTACACTCGGCATTAATTTTTTTAATAAATCCCAACTAGAAATTTGTCCTTCATAATTAACATTTGGAATGGTCCAGAATTCATCAAAAGAAACAACTTTTTTTTCTAAAATTTTTCCGTAATCTTTTGTTCTCTCTCCATAGCTTAACATTAAATCAATAACTCATTAATATTTATAAAAATATATGAACTAAATTAAATAGAATCATATTCTAAGAGTGTCATAACCCTTGGATTTAAATCTTCAAGTCTTGAATTCAACGCCTCTAAATGACCTTGACCAACTATTGCTACTAATTTATCTCTATTTGTGTATAATTGCCGAATATTTCTTCCCATTACTTCATCTCTTTTTAGATTATAAACCTGTTTTAAAACTTGGAATGCCTGAGGTGAAATATCTTTCTTTATTCTTTTTAATATCTCTGGGTCTCTCATAATCTCTGTTCCTGCTAATCTTTTTCTATTTTCGTATGTTCTTTGTATGTTTATTCTTTGAAAATTTAAATAAGCATCAACTCTTTTGTCTAAAATCTTTTTCGTGCCATTTAAAATAATTGGATTTTTTGCGATATCTTTTAAATCTTTTGTGGCTAATTCTATATAACCTTTAACAAATTCTTCCTCGCCATTTTTTAAAAGAGATATATCAATATATTCTAATCTTGAATTTGGATTTCTTTTTATGTAATCTTGTGAAACTGTTAATTCATAACCCATTCTAATATTAGTCTGATAAACTGCTTCAAATAATGTTTCTTTTTGTTTTAAACTAAGATTAAAACCTTGACCATTAATTATATCAAAAATAATTTCTTGTTGTTCTTCTTTAGAAAGTTTTCTTAATGTTTTTTGATTTTCCCTATCTTTATGGAATTCAAGAGCAATAATTGACGGAGAAAGTTTTGTCAAAATGGCATCTAATCTTTCTTTTCCATCTAAATCATGATGTTGTGTCCCAACCAAAAATAAGTTTTCATTCATATTTTTTATGATAATTTTCTATTTATAATTCTTTGCAATATAAAAAATGAATTGCCTCAAGAGATTAATAGAGTTAAATCCTGGAATGAATCATTAAAGATTATTTAGTTTTGCATTTAAACAAAAGTAATAAACAAGATACAAATATTAACGCTATTCCGATAAAAGTAAATATTGATGTTTGGGTTGTACTGCTCCCGATAGCGAACCCTGTAATATTAGTTCCGCTAAAAAAAATCATTAAAATTCCAATAAATGCTGTTGCATAAGCTGTTTTTGGAGAAACATAATTTTCAAGAGAATCTTTTGCAACATTTACTATCTGTTGAGCGGATTTTTGTGTGCTTTGTTTAATACTCTTATAAAGCTCTTTTGGTAATTGAGCTGAACTATACATAATATCTGCTAATTTACTCATTGCTATACTATGTTGAAAACCTTCTGTAGCTTTTGCTAATTGAGGGGCTTCAGAATATAATTCTCTATTTTTATTAATTAAATAGGAAATCTCTTCAGCAGTTTCAACTGTACCATAATGATTTCTCCATGCTTCTTTTCCTCTGGCTCTTCTCTGCTCTTCTGATTCATTATATCTAAAAATATTTTTCCAAAAAGAAGGTTTTTCTTGCACTAATGATTCAAGGCTTCCTTCAAGAAGTCTTTTACCTTTTTCATTAAATGGCTGGTGCTCAACAATATACTTAACTATTGAATCATATAAGAATTTATTTTTTTGTTTAGGTGCTAAATCTATATATTCCTGACTTTTTCTAAGTTCCTGAATCCTATCATTAATCTGATCGATATTAAGATATTTAAATAAATAATCTGCACCAACTTCAAGTCCATGTTCTTGACGTAATTGATTTAGTGCTTGACCTACTGCAGCATTTGTAAAATCTGATTTTTGTTCTGTACTCTCTTTTTTTTCGCCTTTTACCATTATTATCTAAAGATTAATTTAATTTAAATATCTATTGAAATTACATCTTTTGAACATATCCTCTACGGGGTTTGAAGATTTCAGTATTAATTACTAACTTATTAATCGCTTCTTCAATTTCATCCTTGTTCATTTTACCCTCAAGTTCCTTTTCAATTTCTTCTATCGGAATTAATTTTCCAAGTTTACTCTCAAGAGCAGTAATTGTATCTCTGACAATATAAATTTTATTTCTTTGAGAAGAAGAAGTTCGATTATTAATCCTATCAATATCAATAGTCTTTGATTCATAATCATAACCTACCTGAATTAAATAATATTTCATTAAATCAATAGCAATTTGAGCATCACTTAATTCCACTGTTTTACTAAGTCTTAATCTTGCTGAAGCCTCGGCCATTCTAACTAAAGCCTGCAACTGTCTTGCTGAAATTGGAATTGGCTTAACAGCAGTTTCAGACGCGACAGGTTTATTTCTTAATTCAACGTAAAATTTTTTAATTTCTGCAACAGCTTCATCACTTAACTCCGGATTAAATCTTTGTTTTGCATAAGCAACATATTTTCTAAATAAATCTCTTGAAATAAGTGCCTCTTCGCCGGCTTTTTTATGTTGGTTTAAAACATGTGTTGCAACTCTCAAATCATTTTCTGCATTTGGAATATCTCTTAAAGTAAAAATTACATCAAAACGGTTTAATAGTGTAGGAGGTAAATCAATTTGTTGAGCAATGGATTGATAAGGGTCAAACCGTCCAAATTTTGGGTTTGCAGCTGCCAAAACTGAAGTTTCAGAACGTAAACTTGCCTGAACATTTGCTTTTGAAATTGTAACGGTATTATGCAAAATCATATTATTTGAAATGAAAGTATGATGTGGCTCAATCGTTACATCATATACCCATTTAATTCCATTATTTTTTATCCTTGAAACTTTTTTAATTTTCATCCACCTTGCATAACCAAAAGCCAATTTTTTTATATCTTCTAAATCATCAATAATCTTTTGATATTTTAAAATTGAATTAGGAGTTTTTTTCAAAATATCATCCAGTTTTTTTTGGGCAATTAAAACTAATTTTTGCAAAAAAATCCTTTGTTTTTCAACCCCTAAATCAATTGAATGACCAATCTCTTTTTGTTGTGAAATCCTCAATTCCTTGAAAATATTATTAATCTTATCCGTGCAATTTGGAACAATATCTTTAATTGTCCTATAAGTTTTAATCTTCTCAGAATATTCTTTCAATCTTTCACTTTTCTTTTTTGAAAGAAAATTAATATTCACAAAAAAATTTAAAATATTTTCTTGTCCTGAAATATCTAATCTATAAACTTTTGAATGGTTGTCCCAAAAAATTGATGATTGAATGTTAAATCTTAATAGTAAACTTGAAATTTGCTTTACTAACTCTTTATTTTGTGAAACAAAAGAAATTCTGCAACCATTTCTTGCCTGATAAATAACTGAGCCATCACCGTCATAAAGTGCTTGTAATAAAAATTTAATATTCTTATTCGGAAATTGCATAATTTTTTCAGGAATTTTTTTAAACATGCCTTTTTTTAATAAGTCTTCATCAAGTTTCATAAAAAAATCCACAATTTTCTTTGAAATCACTCTCACAGCAAATTGATGTTTTCTTTTAGTGATAATTGGTTTTTTAGAAAAATATTTTTCTATTGAATTAAAATAATCCTTAATCAAAGTTTCATCATTATTCCAAAATTGAATCCCTGTTTTTTTACCCCTATTTAATTCATAGCATCCATCACTTAAATGATATCCCAAGATTTTGCAAAGATAATCATTTTTTTTAATGTACTTTTGAGATTTAATTTTTATATTCGATGGAATTGGAAAAAACATTTTATCATTTAATTGTTCAGCAGGAATTGTAGAAATAATTCCCTCTTTAACAACCCAGCATGGATGTTCAGGGGTAACTGTTATCTCATTTCCATTTGTAAGTTCTATTTTAATAAACTTTTTTGGTGCAATATGCCTGCTTACTCTTGAAGCTTTTTTGTAAAACTGAGAACTAAAATCTGTTGTCAGTAATTCAACATTATTTATTGTCAAAATCTCACAATTTTTTCCCTTGTTAACCTCTTTTTTATTTTTATCCATTAAATTATCCACAAATTTTCCAATCTCTATTTCTTTTCCATCAGAAAGCATTAATTTAAAATCCGGCAACATGCATTGCTGTTCCATTGCTTCGTGCATCGCACTTCTATCTTGTGGATCCATTTTTTCTAATTCATCTATGCAAACTAATCCCTTATTTGCAAGAACCATTGCACCTGCTTCTAGTGACCATCCTCGTAAATAATCATCTCTGACAACTGTGGCGGTAAGACCTGCTCCAGACGCTGATTTACCCACAACATAACGTCCTTTTGGAGAAATTTCTGCCATAAAAGTCAACATAACTGATTTAGCAACACCGGGGTCTCCGATTAAAAGAATATGTAAATCCCCTCTGCTTTTTTGTCCGTCTTTATGTTTTTTTCGAACACCTCCAAATAATTGTAAAACCATAGCTTTCTTAATTTGTTCATGTCCCCAAACACTAGGGCTAATACTTTTAGCCAAATTTTCATAAATATTCGGGTCTTCAGAAAGTTCTAAAATTTGTCTTTCATCTTCGTCGTTAATATCTAACTCTTCGAAAGTTTCTTCCAACGGAATAATATTGTTTACTTCAATTGCAAGTTCGAATCGGGTAGAAAGCCCCCCTGTTTTTAACGGAACCGGAACTTCTTTTAAAATTCCTATAACTTTAACTCTGCTTCCAGGAGTAGTTTTTTCTTCCATTCGCGGTTCAACCAAATCTTCTTTAACAAAAACATTAATCCTTTTTGGCTGTTCACCCCCAGTTAAAGATTCAGGCGATTCTTCAATAACCAACCTTTGGGTATCAACCATTTCCTTACTGATTAACTTAAAACCCCCCCTTCTGCCACAAGAACATTTTGAAGGTTCTCTAAATTTTTTTTCCATTTGTAAAACCCCAATAACAGTCCCGCAACTAGGACATTCAAACTTAGCATTTACAACCTGTGGCCTGACATCAGAAGCTTGCCTGATTATTCCCTCAATTACAACCATCTCGTTTAGATTTTTAGAACGAATATTACGAACCTTAATTTCTTGTATTTTTGATAAATTAAATAGCCTAACCCTTACATCCTTAACAAGACCTGATTCTTCAATTGCAAGTTCAACAATCCTCAAAGTTTCTTCAGGATTTGCCAAAATTTCATCTGAAAGATTATTTGAAAATTCTGTTAATTCCAGAAAATCTAAATAAATAACATTATTACCTTGACGAAGTGAATCCCCTAAATCTTTCTTATGAAAATCAAAAAAACTCTTTGCTTCAATAATAAGTTCTTCGTTCTTTGACCTCTGTTTTCCTTCTTCCTCTTCCATGGCTAAAAAAGACTGATTTTCTTTTTAATCTTTGTTATAAAGTAAAATACTCTTGCAAAAAAGATATTAAATTGATCATGCAAAACCAAGTCTGGTTTATATTCACTTTCAAGGGGTAACAAAAACAAAACATTTATAAACTATTAAATCATCAATAATCTATGACAAAAAATTTATTAAACATTGCAGAAGATTGTAAAACCTTCAAAGATTTGATGAAACGAGCTGTTCAAGAAAAAGTTTCAGTTACTTTTTTAGGTTCAGAAAGTCTTAAAGGAATTAGTATGGTCCCTCTTTTAGATCAAGATGATTATACTATTTTTCAAAACCGTGAGACAGAAAACTTGCAATATGTAAGACGAGATTTCGAAACTGTGGTTTTGGGATACAATTCAAAATTATAAGACTAATTTTTTATTTATTTTTATTTTTTTATAATAATATTTATAAAGGTTAATTATCCTATTTTGAAATGGGAATCAAAAAAAATTTAACAAACCTTTTATTAGCCGGAGCATTAACTTTTGCTGGTTGCAGTGAAACTCCTGATTATAAATCTAATTTTAAAGATAATTTTCAAGGTTCTTTAGGAAATGAACAAATTAAATGTTCAAGAGAAAGTACAAGGAATGAACTTCATGAGATTGAAGAAATTACAAATTATTTTTCTGTTATAAGAGGAGAAAGTGGTAAAAGAATAACATATATTGATAAAGGAAATAATTTATCTGTTGATGAAATTATGATCGATAAAAAAAGATTTTCAAGAAATTCTTTTCCTGAAGAATTTAAATTGGTACAGCAGAAATTTGATATTTATATGATACAAACTTATGACCTAAGAAAAAAACAATTTCTTGAGGGAATAAAATAACTTTTTTTAACGAAGATTGCTTCTTCTGAATATTTCAATATATTCAAAAATTAAAATTACAAAAAAGATTATTGCTGAAATTAAATATTCAAAGAATTTTAAAATTTGAATTATTTCTGCTGGTCCTGAAATTAGATAGAAGATGCTAAATATAAATTTTGTTAATGCAATGCTTCCAAATGCATAAAATAATGGCGAAGGAGTATTAACTGGAAATTTAAAAAATGAAAATAAATCCCCTAAATAGAACAACAATGAAAAAGTAATAATTATAATAATATTATTATTTAGAAAAGTTAAAATTTGAATATAAAATGGATTTTCCCATTTAATCACATTTAGTATGTTAAGAACAACAAAAAATACAATTAAACTTAATAATTTAACTAATGGAATTTTTTTAAATATGCTATACACATCTTTTTGCTCTTTTTTCATAAGAAGATGAAGTCTTTATCATTTTTAAATATTCTATTTTCCTAATCTATTCGCATTATCATTTATAGTCTTATTTAAATTAAATAAACTATATGAAAATTATTATATATTCTACCCCAACATGTCCTTCCTGTAAGAATGTTAAAGAATTTTTAAAAGAAAAAAAAATTAAATTTACTATCAAAGATGTTTCCAGTAAAAAAAATGCCGACGAGATGATAAAAAAATCTAACCAAATGAGTGTTCCAGTAATTGATATTGATGGGAAGATAATTATTGGATTTGATAAAGATAAATTAAATAGGCAATTAAAATAAAAGGAGGTAAAAATAATTCAAAAACCCGCTGTGCCTACGCACAGAGATCAATTAAAGTTGCTAAAAAATCAGGAGTGATTTTTGGCAACTTCAACTTTTGTAAGTATGAAGTTTTTGAAATACATAGAAAATATCTGAAAATATTTTCTAGCATTTTTACTCCAAAAAAAGAAAAAGGAGGTAAAAATATGAAAAAAAAGAAATGTACAAGTTGTAAAAACGATACTTGTTCAAATTGTGGTAAATGCAAGAATTGTGGAACTTGTAAGTGTTAATTAGATTATGATTAATATACCTTATTTTTTATTTTAATAATCTCATGTCAAAAAATTATGATGTAGGAATAATCGGAGGAGGAATTGTAGGTCTTGCCGGTGCAATTTATTCCGGAAGATTAGGTTTAAAATGTATTGTTTTTGCAGAAGAATTATTTGGAACCTTGGCAAAAACAGATATTGTAGAAAATTATCCCGGGTTTAAAAAAATTAGCGGAAAAAAATTAACTAAAAAGTTTTTAGAACATGCAAAAGAATATAATAATGAATTTATTGAAAAAAGAGTAGATAAAATAATAAGAAATGATAATGGATTCAAATTATGCGTTAAAAATAAATGTTATAATGTAAAAAGTTTAATTTTAGCAACAGGCAGTAACTGGAAGAAATTAAATGTTCCCGGCGAAAAAGTTTTTTTAAATAAAGGAGTTCATTACTGTGCACTTTGTGACGGACTTTTGTATAAACATAAAATTGTAGCAGTTATTGGAAGCGGAGACTCAGCTGCAAAAGAAGCTTTATTATTAAAGAATTATGCAAAACAAGTTTACATCATTGCCCGAAAAAAATTTCATCCCGAAAGTTCTAATCTGGAAAAAATAAAGAAAAATAAAAAAATTAAAATTTATGAAGGAGTTGAAATTAAAGAAATCATTGGCGAACAATTTGTTAATAGTATTTTATTAACAAAAAAAATTAATAGTAAATATGTTTTGAATTTAAACGGAATTTTTATCGATATTGGTATGGTTTCAAATAGCAAACTTGCAAAACTTATCGGTGTAAAATTAAATAATAAAAAAGAAATAAAAATTGATAAAGAATCACGAACTAATATTAAATATGTTTATTCTGCAGGTGATTGTACAGATACAAAATTTAAACAAGCAATAACCGGAGTTGGAGAAATCGTAAAAGCTGTATATTCTGCATATGAAGATTTAAAATAATCCTTTGAATCTTATTTCTTCTTATGGCTCATTAATGCAATATAAATATGCAATATTAAAAGAATAATCACAGGAATTGAAAGAGCAATATGTAATTTAAATGAAAGAGCTTTAGTTAAAATTCCAAAAGTTAATTTTTCAATAAGTTGAGATTTGGTTATTCCATATCCTGTAAGAATATGAAGTACAATAACCACTGCAAAAATCCAATGAACTGTTTTTTGCAACCATTTCAAATCGATTTTCATTTTAAAAAACTTTCATTAAGATTTCCTGTATCTGAATAACCTCTGGATTCCCAATATCCTTTATAGTTTAAATCATTTGAAAATTCAATTTCTGTAATCCATTTTATCCACTTATATCCCCATTTATCTTCGGCAACTAATTGGAATGGAAATCCTCGTTCAGGAATAAGTGTTAAATTGTTCATTTTGTAAGCCATTAATTTATCTTGGTTCATAATATATTCAATTGGATAACTGGTAGTATAACCATCATAAGCATGAAAGATTATTGTATTTGCTTCAGGTTTCGGTTTAGCTTCTTTTAATAAATCTCTTAAAATTATTCCTTCCCATAAAATTGTTGCACTCCATCCTTCAACACAATGTAATGTGATAACTTTAGAATAACTTTTTCTGTTGATTATTTCATTATAAGAATATGACTTTTCTTCTTCAACCAGACCAGTAACTTTTAAATTATAATCATTAATGTCAATATATTGTGGACCTTTAACTGAATTTTCTCTAAAATCATAAATTGAGGATAAATCTTTTCCTTCATAATTTTTTATCTCTAATGTTTCTAGTTCTGTTGTTTTATTAAAAAAATTAATACTTAATAGAAGTATTACGATTATTGCTACAATCGGGAATATTATCCCGAAGGTATATCTCTTAAATTTTTTCATTTATTTAAAAAGTTTTTTAGCAATCGTTGCTACATGCTTCCCTTGAAATTTTGCAGCATTTAATTCATTTTTGGAAGGCATTCTTTCTCCTGTATTTCCTGTAATTGTTGAGGCACCATAAGGACTGCAACCGGTAATTTCTGTGATTATTGTTTGTCCTTTGAAAGTATATGGTAAACCAACTATAATCATACCATGATGAAGTAAAGTAATATGCGTGCTTAAAATTGTTGATTCTTGCCCACCATGTTGTGTCCCGGAACTGGTAATGACAGAACCAATTTTTCCAACTAAACCCCCTTTTGCCCAGATCCCACCTGTTGCATCAAAAAATGTTCTCATTTGTGCAGTCATATTTCCAAATCTTGTAGGAGTTACAAAAATTATTGCATCATAATTTTCTATCTCTTTTGGAATGCAAATAGGTATTTTTTCAAATTTTTTTTGAGCAGACATTGCACCCATTTTTTCTAAAATTTCTTTGGAGAAAGTTTCTTCAACTTTTTTTAATTCAACTTTGCATCCTTTAACATTTTTAGCTCCGTTATAAGCTGCTTTTGCCATTTCAAAAATGTGTCCATAAATGCTATGAAATAAAATAAGTATTCTTGTCATATACAAAGATAATAAATTAATATTAAATAAATTCATACGAATAAATTCGTCAAATTTTGTAAAGTTATTTCATGTATAAATATGCTAATCCATTCGTATTATAATTTATAGTATTTTTCGGATTCTTTATTAGATGGATAAAATGTGGTCTTTAATTATTGGAACATTGATTTTAGGTTTTTTAGTAGTGTATTTAATTCAGGATGATTATAATAAAAAAACTTCAGGTTTGATCATTCAAAAATTCCAAAATGCAAGCATAGAAGAATCTCCAAATGTGAGTATTCAAGAATTGCCCCCTAAAAGAATTATTTATGAACATATTATCAAAGTTAATTCTTCCGGATTTTACCCAAATATTTTAGAAATTAATCATGGAGATAAAGTTATCTTTGTAAATGTTGGAGATAAAAATCATTGGCCTGCATCAGCTCGTCATCCGGTTCATGATGTCTATCCCGGTTCAAGTCTTCAAAAATGCGGAACAATGGAACGTGATAAGATCTTTGACTCTTGCGGGCAAATTGCATACAGTGAAATATATAGTTTTACCTTTAATGAAATTGGAAGTTGGAAGTATCATGACCATTTGCATCCAAGTTTAACAGGTACAATAATTGTAAATTAATCTATTTCATCTACTAATATATTCGCATTATTGATTATATTAATACTTTAACTAAATTATTTATGGATTATGTTTTTATTCCTTCAATTATTGCAAAAAATCAGGCAGAATATCTTGAGCGATTCAATAAAATTTCTTCTTGTTTTGAGATGGTTCAATTAGATATTATGGATAATAAATTTGTAAATAATAAATCATTAATGTTTGATTTTCCTACTTTAAAAAGTAAAAAATATGAAGCACATTTAATGATTAATAATCCGTTAATCTGGGCAAAAAAAAATTATATGAAAGTTGATATTCTTATTGCTCATGTTGAAAGTTTTAAAAATAAAAAAGAAATTATATCTTTTTTGAACTTTGTAAAATTAAAGAAGAAAAAAGTAGGATTAGCATTAAACTCAAAAACATCTATTAATAGCATTAAATTTTTTATTCCGAAATTTGACTTAATTTTATTAATGACCGGTTGTCCGGGAAAAGATGGCACCAAATTTCTTCATTCCTCCTATAAAAAGATTAAACGATTAAGAAAAATTTCCCAGGAGATAATTATTGAAGTCGATGGAGGAGTTAATAATAAGAACATTAAAAAATTAAAAAATTCCGGAGCTAATCATTTTGTTATCGGTTCATATTTTCAGGAATGTAAAAATGTTTCTTTAAATTTAAAACGACTAAAAAAGTTAGTAAATTAAATTCCTAGTAAATAATATAAATCCTTTTTTATTATATTATTCATGATAAATCTTCTCTTGTTTTTTGTAGGATTAATTTTATTAGTTAAGGGTTCAATTTATACAGTAAAATATTCTTCTTCACTTGCAAAAAGATTTGGAGTTTCGGAGTTTGTTATTGGTTTGACTCTCGTAGCAATTGGAACTTCTTTACCTGAATTAGTCTCCTCTATAGTTGCTTCCTTAAAAAATGCTCCTGCAATAATTATTGGAAATATCGTAGGGGCAAATATCGCGAATATTACATTAGTTGTTGGTTTAGCAGCAATTATGTCAAGATTAGTGATAAAAAAAGAAATTATAATGAGAGATTCTTATATGCTTTTAACTTGTGTATTGCTTTTCATTCTTGTAATAATTGATAAAAAAATTTCTTTTATAGAAGGAGTATTCTTTATATTATTTTATTTTGTGTATCTAGTTTTTATCTTTCAGTCAAAAAAAACTTTGAAGGGAAAATACGGGTTTAAAGAGTTTATCCCTTATTTCTTTAACTTAGAATATCTTATTACTTTTAAAAATTTCTTTACAAAACATATAAAATATAAATCTTCTTCAAACAAAAATAGGAAAATCAAACACTTCTTGTACTGGTTAATTATAAAAGATATCTTAATCATTATCCTAAGTTTATCTGCTGTAATTTATGGTGCAAATTTAATGATTGAAAGAGCAATTTATTTTGCTGAATTATACTCTTTTCCAAAGTTTTTAATTGGAATACTAATTTCTTTAGGAACTACTGCTCCTGAAATGACTGTCTCCATTAGTGCTGCACGAAAAGGTTTTGGGAATCTTGCAATAGGCAATGCTATCGGGTCTGTTATTGTAAATACTCTTTTTATTTTAGGTTGTGCTTCCTTAATATCTCCAATAAAAATAGCTGAAGGAAATTTTTTATTTGTAATTCTTGCTTTAGTCTTTTTTTCTTTAACTTTTTTTGCTATTATCAATGTTAAAAAAGAAATAAGTAAATTCGACGGAATAATCTTAATTATATTATATTTAATCTTTTTAATTTGGACTTTGATTAGACAGGCTATTTAAGAGAAATTATTTCTTTTTTATTACCTGTTCTTTCACAATTCTTTCAAGGTCTTCAATTTTTAATGGAATTCTGGAGACAATCCCCTGTTGTGGCATAGATAAAATTGTTGGTTCTTCAGTTTCAAGTCTTAATTCTGATCCAAGATTAACTATTGAAGGTTTAATTGCTATATATTTTTCGTCAGTATTTATTTTTACAAAAACTCCTTTTACTGATAAATTTCCACAAATATAAATCCCCGCTTTTCCAATATAAGAATCATAAATTGTTTCTTTATCTTTCTGATTTCCTAAATTAAATCCGATTTTTTTCATAATTTTTATGAATAAATCTTCTTTTTATACCTTTCTATTTTTTACTATTTGTTAGTAACATCAAAAATAGATTATTCTTTTTTTAAGTTTAATAATTTTAAGACCAATATTTTCTATGTACCATTACAATAAATGCAATAATAATAATAAATATCATCGATATTATACCAATCCAGATTAAATCAAATCCAAATTTGTCCCATTTTTCTTTAGCACTCAAATTTTCAAAATTATGATTGAATCCAAAATAATCTTTAGTTTTTTGCATTAAAGATGGCGCAAAGTAAAGAAATGCTGCCATTAAAAATATCATTGCTAAGATAAAAAGAAAATTTAAGAAACTACTTTTCAAAGTCATAACAAATCTAATGTAAATCGTCTTTTTAAGACTTATTAAAATAATAAAAATAATAAAAATTAATTTTTTGATAAATATTATCAAATGTATTTCAACTAGCTAATTATTTCTTTTTAGCAGTTTTTGTAGGTTTTTTAGCTTTTGCTTTTCCAGCCATGGTGGTTTACCCCCTTTTTTAATCCTTTAAATAATTTATGTATCAGTTGTTTTTAAACATTCTTTTTTTTGCAAAAATTTTTTGAAGATTTAGAAATATTTTTTTGATTGATTTAACTCATTTTTAGGCTTTTATCGTCGATGAATCCAAAAATAAGTAATTTTTCAATTTTTATCTTGGATTCTAAACTTTTTTGAATCTCTATTGTTTTTCAAAAATATTTTTGGAGATTTAGAAACCTTTTTTTGATTGATTTAACTCATTTTTAGGCTTTTATCGTCGATGAATCCAAAAATAAGTAATTTTTCAATTTTTATCTTGGATTCTAAACTTTTTTGAATCTCTATTGTTTTTCAAAAATATTTTTGGAGATTTAGAAACCTTTTTTTGATTGATTTAACTCATTTTTAGGCTTTTATCGTCGATGAATCCAAAAATAAGCGATTTTTCAATTTTATCTTGGATTCTAAACTTTTTTCGAATATTTATTGCTTTATAAAAATTTTTTGAAGATTTAGAAATATCTTTTTGATTGATTTGACTCATTTTTAGGCTTTTATCTTTGTTAAATACGAAATTTGTATAAATAATTGAAATAAAAAATAAAAGAGATAAAAAAATAAAATAAAATTTTTTTACATAGCTAAGAATTTCATCAATTCATAGACTAAAAATGCCGGCCAAACGAGTGCTTTTAATACTCCTAAGAATCCTGCCAAAAATGAAGTTGCACTAGCGACGTAGTAAACTACTGCTCCAATAAATCCAACTCCGTAAATTGCATGACCCCCTTGGCATGTTTCATTAAAACCACAGCATTTCATTTGAGTTTTAGAAACACTAGGTTTTTTGCTGACAATCTTTTTTTTCACTTTTTATCACCTCCTTTTCTTTTAAATACTAAGAATAAAATGTTTTTAAAGATTTTTAAATAATAAATAAAAAGCTTTTGTACCGAATAACTTGGATTTGAATTAGATATAGAAAATAAACGCCCCCACCTAACTCACAATCACGCACGAAACTTTTCTTCTTAATATTTGAATCCTTTCTTGAAAAAATAAGTTTCTACCACGTAATTGTTCGGATTCGAATAAAGGACAGAAAGTTTGAATCTCGCCAACCTCGGTTGATTTATATTTTTTGAATATCTGAATAAAAATATAAAATAAACGCCCCCACCGAGATTCGAACACGGGTCACTGCCTTGAAAGGGCAGCATTCTTGGCCACTGAACTATAGGGGCATTAAAATACCTATGCAAATTAGTTTTTAAAGATAACTATCGCTGCACTTTCAAGTGAAAGGGTGAGTAATTACACTTGCATTAATTCTGAAAGTAAAATTAAAAAAATCGCAAGTGTGATTAGGAATAAGCATTCTTGGCCACTGAACTATAGGGGCATTAAAAATATGTGCCGAAGTCTCCTTAAAAATCCTTCGGATTTAAAAATTAGGCTATTTCTTTAAACTTATAAATTAATTTTTTCTGCGTATTTACCGATAATAGGAGTTTCATACATCTTACCAGATAATGAATTAATAAGTCCGATTATCCATAGTATAATATAACCAATCCATAAAGTAGGAATCGCCAAAAGACCAATTATTGTTTTTCCAAGTAAACTAGTTATAGCTTCAACAAACACCCCTGTAATGAATAAAATCAAACTTTGTTTAGCATAAAACATAATATATTTGTTATCTCTTCGTAATCCCAATGCAAGTAAAAATCCAATAACACTTAACAAAACTGCCAAAAATGCAAAAAGTTTATGGTCTTCTATTCTTTTTGGATTTGTTGCCTCTTTCTTTTTCATAAAAATATAAAATCAAATCAGTATTTAAAAGTAATTATTTTTTACAAATATGATGTTGTAAACATCTAGGTTCATATCCTTCCTTTTCATCACCAATTAAAATAATTGGTGCGTTGTATGGAGCAGGAATACCATCAATTAATCTTTGAGTTCGTATGGCATCTTTTCCACAATTATTATACATACACACTGCAGAAAGTTTTGTAACTGAATTAGCCAAACTCATTAAATCAGGCATTATCCCAAAAGGCTCACCCCTAAAATCAGTATCTAAGCCAGAAACCAAAATATTAATTTCTTTTTTCAATAAGCTTTCAAGAACTTTAACAAGACCTTTATCAAAAAATTGAACTTCATCAATCCCTAAAACATTATATCCCTCTATTAAATTTAAAATTTCTTCTGGTGTGTCATAATTAATAATCTGGCTGAATAAATGATCTCCTCCTCGGGATTTAATATCGTCATCTCTGGTATCAAGCGAAGGTTTAACCAAAAGACTTTTACATCCGCTAATGTATTTAATTCTATCCAAACGATTCAACAATTCTTTACTCTTTCCGCTTTTCATTGGACCGCAATATACCTCTAAAAATCCTGGTTTAAAACCCGAGTTAATCATAATAAAAAAATTAACTTTTATTTTAAATAGTTTGATAATTCCTCAAAGGTAATTAATTTTTTAAAATTTCAAGATTTACTTTGTAAATCTTTGAATAAGAATCATAGCATCTTTACCTGAAATCTTTCCATTAAACTCTTTCATGATTAAACCCATGTAAGCATTAGGATTCAGTCCAGGTTTTTCATTAATAATTTTCATAACTTTTTCTTCGATAATACTTGAATCTTCTTTCTCAATCTTTAATGCTTCATTAATATTACTCCCCTTAGCAATTTTATCCATTACATCCTTAATATCTCCCTCTTCAATTTTTTTCTTGTGGAGTGTAATTAAAATTTCAGACAAAACATCCTGATTAAAAATTTCATTAATTTCAAGCAAAGAAATATTATTTTTTGTAGCAATTTCTTTTGGAAGCATTAAAAGAATCTTAGCGATTAATTGTGGTTTATTAACGATATAAAGTAAATCCTTGTAATCATTAAATCTATCCGACTTAAATAACATTTTAATCATATCTTGAGTTAATCCTTGTTTTTTCAAATCTTCTTCAATTTCGCTTTTTAACTTCGGTAAATCTCTTTTAACCTCATTAATCATATCTCTTGAAATTTTTAATAGTTCTAAGTCTGTTTCAGGATACATCCTTGCACTCCCTGGCAGGGGCCTTAAATATTTAGTAGTTTTATCCGGCATCGCATTTCTCACTTCCATTTTTGTAGGAGTTTTGTTATCTGATAATTCCATTTGTCGTATAATTTCATTATCTATTGCTTCAACAAAAATATCCATGTCTTGCATACCTTTAATCTCAACTCTATTTTCTCCACGAATAGAAACATTAACATCTTGTCGGATTGTTCCGATACCCCTTCGAACTTTGCAACTTCTTAAAATATCTCCAATCTTTAACGCAACTTCTTTAGCATGTTTAGAATCTTTAATATCCGGAGAAGTAACAACTTCAACTAATGGAATGCCCAATCTATCCAGTCTGTAAACCTCAACATCTTCTTCTCGGGAAATATTTCTTGCAGAATCTTCTTCTAAAAATAATCCATAAATTCCTACATTTCCTTTTTCTGTTTCAATATAACCATCTCTGGCAATTAAAACAGTCCTTTGAAAACCGGAAGTATTTGACCCGTCAATAACTGTTTTTCTCATAATTTGGGTGATTGGAACAATCTTCATATTCATAAGTAGTGCAATTTGCATAGCAATTTTTAATGCTTCAGGATTAATTTGATGTGGTGGTTCTTCATCTAATTCAATTAAACAGGTTGAATCATATCCTTGATAAACAAATTCTTTATTTTTTTGCATTTGATGTTTTGCAGAAATATCAATTTCCCCACCTTCACCCGCAACAGCATGAAGTTTTCGTTTAACAGTATATTCTGGTTCATCTTTTCTTAAAACAGAATCACAATTACAAAATAATTTTTTAGTATCAAGTTGTTGGTGTATCTCCAATCCTGCTTTAAATTTTAATTCTTTATAATTAATCATAAAAAATTGAAGAATAAATAAGTTAAAAATGTTTGTTTAGAATAAAAATACTTGTAATAAAATAAAAGTGTATACTACAAAGTATATATTAAAGTATATAGATAATCTGCAAAAAAAAAAGATTAACCAAACGAGCATTTTCATCTATGAAAAGATTACTTGTGCTCGTTTGGTTATAATCATCTCATCGAATTGTTAGGGCGGGAGAATTAACTTCCAGAAAAATCCACCACTGAAAAGACCGAATAGCCTTGTAGTTTCAGTTTTTCACTTCCTTTCAGGTCAGGAAGGTCGATTATGAAACTGCATTCAGTCACTTTTCCCCCCAACTTCTCGACCAAGAGGCATGCGGCCATTGCAGTGCCACCGGTGGCGATGAGGTCATCAACGATTAAAACCTTTTGCTCAGGCAAAACGGCATCCACGTGCATTTCTATTGTGTCAACACCGTATTCGAGATTATATTTTTGAGAAAGTGTGTGGTAGGGAAGTTTTCCTTTTTTCCTCATAAGAACAAAAGGTTTTCCTAGTCTATCCGCCAGAATGGCTCCCATAACAAAACCTCGTGCCTCAATGCCAGCGATGACATCAATGTCATTATTTTTATACCTCCTTAAGAGAATTTTAACAACCTTTTTCATTGCTTTGGGACTCTGAAACAAAGTAGTGACGTCCTTAAACAAGATATCTTTTTTCGGGAAATCCTGAACATTCCGAATTTTACTCTTGATGAAATCTAAATCCTTTGTCATAATTTTTTCTCCTTGAGTTTAAACCAAATGAGTAATTTCAGTTTACAAAATTTACTTTTGCTCATTTGGTCATTGGTTTAGATTGCTGTTTGAGTGGAAGCTTTAGGAGTGACGACTTCCGGGCATCGAGGGTAAGCGTTCACAATGAACAGATACCCTGCTATGAATTGATTCTCGAAGAAATATACTGCTTCTCCCTCTTGAATCTTAACCAAACACATCGCCCTAAGCTTTTTTGCTTCGGCTTTGATAGCCCCCCAAGTTTTTTCTTTTGTGGGTAGAATTATTTTTATCTTCCAGCCATTTAGCTTGGAAATTTCTTTGCCTACCTCATAAGGCATTGTCTGATATTCCATTATCTGGAATTCCTCATCGTCTGGAACCAGGATCGATGCTTCCTCTGGAATGGTTTCTTCGCTGTTAGCTTTGTTTACAAAGTTGTTAACAAAAACTGCCAAAAGGATCAGAAGTAAAAAACCGATAAATCTCCAAAAATTTTTATTCATAACGTCCTCTCTATTTTTATTGTTCTTTAATGATTAATTACCATTCTAATTTTGCATAGGCATATCTCCTTTACATTGAATTACTTATTCTTTTTTCATAGTATTTCCTTTAGTTTATTTTCGGAATTAAATTTTTATCTCGTTGTTTAATACTGTTATTTAATTTTGCATTAGCGTGTTTCCTTCTTATGTTAATTCTTTGTCATAATTTTTTCTCCTTTAATGGTTGTTCACGTTTCACGCAATCCTCGGCAATAATAGCATCTATATGCATAAACTGGATTGTTTGTCCACATATATGCAAGTCCTGAGTAATAATCACACAATTTCCCCCCGCAACCATCGCTATTTTTTTCAGGTCAGTTATAAACTCCTCCTGATTATTGTCGTTTAACTCTGACACAACTGGCCTTCTAAAAACCCAACCACTTATGCTGTATTCAGCGATATTAACAACTTTAATTCTTGCAAGTTGTTGAGGGGTAATCCTGTTGTATGCCTCTTTAATCTCTCGAAAGTTATTTTCTTCATCTTGAAACAGCAAATGATTGTTTTGCGTAGCATTTGCTCTAAAATCTGGCATTACAAAAATTAATACTGCTATTCCTATTGCCACTGCCGTTGCAAATAATAATTGAGATAAAATAATTCTTTTCATGGTTTTTTCTCCTTAGTTTATTTAAGACTATTCATCCACGATTGGTTCTGGCAAAGGTTTGCATTCTCCCCAGATAAGAAGTCCATAAATGTATGGATATTTTATTCTAGGAAAATATTCGAACATACCTTTTTTCAATACATAAATGCAATGAAGGTTGTAGGTATTCTTGACCTTTTCAATCCAGAGTCTTTCAATTTCCGCTGGATTAATGTCTTGTCTTGTAATACCCCATTCAGAACGCATGATAACTTCTTGGTTCTTGTATGTTGCTTCACCAAGGTGAAACACCTTAATTGTTTCACCTTTTGAATTTTTGATTTCATACGGCTTTGCCGACACAAATGAAGCCGAAAAGATGATTGCCAAAATGATTACTATAATTTTCATATATACTCCTTGTCAGTGTGTTATTCTACAGGTTGACTTGCTTCTTCGGATACATCTGGGCAAGTTTCAAAACCAATTGCTTTAATTTGATTCAGAAGGTCACCTGTACTTAGCTGAATTATCTTACTTTTTTCAAGGGTCAAAATACATTTTTTCCCGTTGATTTTGGTAATTTTTTGTGCAGTATTAAGAACATCTTTTGATTCTGTATCAACAACAATTATTCCAAGTATTTCTTTTTTTGGTGCAGAGATAAAAATCGAAATTTGTGAAGAGGTTAAATTGTTGAGGTTATAAATCTTAACTCCTTTTGCATCTTCATCAGATATTTTAGCCAGTTCTTCCTGCGTATATTTTCTAATGTGTTTTCCAGAATCTGCAAATGATGTTGCATAAAATCTTTTTGTTATAGTTGAAATATCAACTACTGGGGGAGGAGCTATCGATGCATTGGCTGGAGGAAGGAAATCCCCTAGGAAAAACCAGGAAAAACCAATGATGATAGTTGAAATAACGATGAACCATTCTATGTAACTTTTTAATTTTGTCATGATGTTTCTCCATAACTAATTTGTTGTAGTTAAGGCAACCTCTAACTTAGCTTCAAATTAAAGGTTGCCTTTCTGGTACCGACGGTGTAAAGTTATTTCGCAGGTGTTACAGCATCGACTTTTTTGTGGCATTCCATAGCCAAACCAAAGTAAAGCCAAGCTTTGCCTTCTTCATCTTTTCCATCCTTTAGGCGGACAATACATTTGGGCTTGAACGAGAATTTTTTTGTTTCAGAAATGATTTCTTCCATCATTTCCTCCACAGTTATGCTTGTGTCTTTGGCAAGCATTCGATAGGCTCCAATCTTTCCGGTAATTTCAAGACCTTCTATGCCGTCAAAAACTTGAACCTCTGTCTGCGGTGCTGGTTGAATGTTCTCTTCACTTCTGCCGACTTTACTCACAAAGACATCTAAAAGGATTAGAAGTAAAAAACCGATAAACTTCCAAAAATATTTATCCATAATATCCTCTTTATAGGTTATTTGTTGATGATTAATTACCAATTCTAATTCTGCATTGGCGTATCCTCCGTTACAATAAATTAATTGTTAATTTGAATCTTCATCTTCTTTGGTTAACTCATTATAGGCATTTTCTTCTGTTGTAAAAAACCCCCACTATAGTATAAGTATAATTTTTGTTTATATTGTCTATTTCTATTTGACTTTTTTCCTTTATTACACAGGAAAAACCTAATTCCCTTGCCGTTATTTCTAATTCCTTGTCGGGGTTGGCAAGATATTTAAGGTTTATTTTTGCTGTGAATTGAGTCCCTACTGAAGATTGCAGGATTGTAATTTTTTGTTGCGAAGTATTTGTTTCACTTAAATTTTCAGCTTTAACGCTAGAAATTGAAGTTGAAAAGAGAATTGCCAAAATGATGATTGTAGTTTTCATATCTTCACCTCAAGGTTTAACAAAATTGATTTATTGAATGAATGCACAAGGTATTTCTGATTATAATTTTTAATTTTTTCATGATTATTCCTCCCTAAATAAATTTAATGATTAGGCAACCTCTAATCAAACAACAATTAAAGGTTGCTTTATTTGATTATTTACGAAATGATTCGAACCACATCTTGAATGTCTTAGCACGACTTTTGGTCTTGTTTGGGTCAGCCATGTTCAGGTCTTCAAGTACCTTTTCAGTTTTCGGAGAAAGTTTACAGGCTTCCTCGGAAAAGTCATACTGGCCTCCTTGCGACTTATCAAGGTCCATGATTTCCTTTGATTTTTTAGCAGTTATAACTCTCCAGAGTGCTTGAAGATGCCCTCCGCAAAAACCAAGATACAAGAACCAAATTAATACTCCAGTGATTCCTGCAATAAAAACATAAGATAAAATTTTGACTGCAAGAATCAATACCATTTCTGTATTGCTCATGATCTTTTCTCCAAATTAAAATTTTTGTTGTTCTTGTTAATGCCCAGTCATACAACATTGCCCATTGCCTCTTGAGGGTGGCTCATATTCTTTTGCAATGCAACACTTGTAAATGAGATAAGGCCATGAAAGGTAAATAATCACCATGCTAATCAAAGAGGCAATAAGATTCCAATCAATAAGCAGATTATAATAAATGCTTATTCCGAGCATAAATATAATCCCTTTGTGAAGAACTTTGCTATTATGGTAAAGTACTACCTGCAACAGCAGTGGGATCCATAAATTCTGGATAATCTGCAGGGTAATAATAATCATTCCTACATAAATCGTAGTTTTCTCACTAGAGAATGGTTGATAGAAATAGAGATAACAACCGGTGGTAAACGGAATAGACCATATTCCTGATGCAACTCCTACAGCTAATGATTTCAAAAGATTTTTCATAGCATTTCTCCTTGGATAAAAGTTATTTTTTGCTGTTGTTGATTCTCAAATCAAATTCCTTAAGCCGTATCACAACGCTTTGGAATTCAACGATTGTAGTCCATCTATCAATAAAAAATGACATTGAACTTTGGACTCTCCCGAATGCGTTTAGAACTTGAAATAAAATTCCCAGAGTAATAAGCTCTTTAAAGTATGCCGGTGCCAGAACAATTATAGCAATATTTCCGACAACAAGAGAAAATGATGTTTCCCATACACCAAACCCCATGTACCAGTTAAAGAGCTTGTAATAATTGGTACGAACATTTAGGAATTTTTGTTTCAATGATTTAGTATCACGGATTTCAGGTTTATCCTCTCCAAAGACTAATTCTTTTCGAAATTCAGCTTCAACAACTTGGTTGTTGTATTCCAGCCGAGGTAAAGGAAATCCAATCAGAAAAGACATAAGTGTACCACCAATTGAAACTACAAGAGCAATCCATACCAAGAAGCCAGGAACAACTGTAACATTCCAAATTGGTAAGTCATTGAAGATATTTGCAATTATTGGAACAAAGACAGGCAAATCTTTTGAAAGGTTCCACAAGATTGGCATAAAAGCAATCAGTACCAAAATTGCACTAAATGCTCCAACAAGTAAACTTTCAAGGGTTCGTGCAAATCTTGCCGTATCTTCCTGAATACGCTGGCTGGCACCTTCAATGATTACACCTGTATTTTTCCATTGATGGGTATAATAATAGTTAAGTGCCTCCCTCCATTTAAATGCGTATCTTCGAGTCAGCCACACATTAAATACATTTATTGGAACATAAACTGCCAATATCTCTAAAAAACTAGGTACATGTTCTTTATTTAAAAGTATAAGCTGTTTGACACTCGAAAAGTCCCACGATATCAGAAGATGATAAAATCTATCTTCTTGTAATTTTTGCAGGGTATCATAAAATTCCCTGTTCCACGAATTGTAGATTACAAGGATGTCCACAGTATACCCAGATAATCCAAGTATAAATGCAAACATCAGCCAAGCATACAATGCATATTTCTCATTCCAGAAAAATGGTTTTAACATAATCACCTCACGCAAATTGAACAAAGTTTATTGATTAACTCAAGCTGTTTTAATCAATTAAAAATTAAATTTTCTAAATTATTCGCTGATCAAAACCTCTTAAGGTTTAATCATTTTTTAAGCCAGATAACATCGCAACTAACTATTATCTGGCTTAAAGTCAAGGTTTACCGATATGGCCGATATAAACAGGAGCCTTCATCACTTGCCGTCGGAACAGTCTGTTCTTGTTGTGTTTCAGGAGCTTTCTGCATCACATCTTTTACACCATTTGCAATCAGAAGAGCACCGACAATGATAATGATAACATAAATAAATCTTACCCATTTTTGATTTGTACCATTTTCCATTTTTTTCTCATTTGTTTTTTGTTTTTAAAGACAACCTTCAATCATCTTGCCGTTGGTGGTTGGCGGGCTAGATACCGTGATTGTAGTAATAAATTTCCTGATAGTTTGATTCTTCCATGGCGGGATTTTCAAGAAGAATATTCCCCCAGATAATGATTGTTGCAAATCCTAATACAAAAATCTTGTACATACTTTTACCTCATTTAGTGTTTTGGAATTTTGTTGATTAATCACAATCTTATTTATTCGATAAAATCACCTCCTTTAACTTCTAATTTAGATTCATCTTAAAGAATTTCCACGGGTTTTTTCAGAAGACTTCTGAAAAGATTTAATCCCCTCAGCTAAACCATGAAATGGTTTTTTGCTGTACTGAGCGTTGAGCGTTCTGTCTGAATGGTCTGTTTTTGTATCTCCGGTTTGCAATTTTTCACCCCCTGCAGTATAAGAGCACCGAAGATAAAAATGAGAACTAAATCCACCAACATAAAAAGAATAAATACCTTATCCATAAGTATAAAATTTTTTTTGTTTAACATATCAATTTTTCTCCTTCATTTGAATAATCGTTTAAAGGCAACCTTTAATCATCTTGCAATCAAAGGTTGCCCCCTTTCTAGGCGAAGTTAGTGCCGGAAGCGAATGTTATTTAATCTTTTCCGATGGTGCCGGTACCTTTTTTGTTGATAGCAGAATGGCCATTAAAAGAGTTAAGGGTAAAGACACCCATGCCAGTAAGGGAACAATGATTGCTAATAAGATATCCATGATCGCTTCTCCAAGGTTCTCTGGATTACTTTTTTTAACGAAGGTATCCCAGATATTAATAGGATTTAGAAATTCCTTCAAATTATTTTTAAAAGATTCTTTATCAAAAGAGTATTCCATAATGTTTCTCCTTCATTTGAATAATCGTTTAAAGGCAACCTTTAATCATCTTGCAATCAAAGGTTGCCCCCTTTCTAGGCGAAGTTAGTGCCGGAAGCGAATGTTATTCCTTCCGCGGAAGATCCATACCTACGTTGAGCTGATAATATGTTTCCGGGGTAACTGAGTAAGTTAGCACCATTTTCTGATACAGAATATCGATGATGTATGACTTATAACGAAGAATTTTTTGCATACCGACAATCTTCCCTCCAGGCATCTTTTGCAGATCTTCTATTGTCAGTATTTTCAGGGTTCTTCTTCCCGGCATACTGACAATCTTCCCTCCAGGTATCTTTTGCTGGTCTTCTATTGTAAGGGTTCCTCCGGATGGAAAATTATTTTCTGATGATGATGTTCTAAAAAAGGATGGTACGAATGAAGCCAAAATGCCGATAATGGCAATAACAAACAACAGCTCGAACAGAGTAAAACCTTTTTTGTTTAACATGGTAATTTCTCCATTGGATGAAATGATTTTTACATTCTTGCGAATGTCAGAAGAAAGTGCATTAAACCCCTCAAGTGTGCAGAGCGAAGGAGTTTGGCACTCTTTATCAAGATAAATCTTTCCATCTTTTTCATAAACGATTGTTTGTCGATGATTTCTAAACAACCTCCTCATGAATTTCTCTTGTTTTTTGTCCATAGTTTCACCTGTTTGTAATTCTGCAAGGGCAATATCCTAAACTTCAATTAAATATTACCCTTGCTCGTTGCCGGTGGCAGAGATTATTGAAATGCCTTTCTTGGACAGCCATTTGGATTTCCACGCCGGTTGGCTTTTTCTGAAACTGTTTGTCGAGTGATAAATTCACCTGGAGTAATGATTGTGAATCCCCAGTTCAAGACCATTTCAAAGGTTACACATGGAGTGAAAATGAGAGCCAAGTCATTGCACTCTCTGTCAGAATAAAGGCAGTTCTCGTTCGGATTAAAATAAAACCCTGTAAGATTGTTCTCTTCAATAAGGTTTTGAAGAAGCTTTTGTGTTAAGTTCATGGTAATTTCTCCTTACTAGTTTTTTTAGACTTTTAAAACTGAATCTCCCAGCCCTTTGCCTGAAGTTCCCTAAGAGAAATCGGAAGCTTCTCTAAGTTTATTGCTTTACCTTCTTTTGGAATGAGTTTATTTTTCTTCCAAAGATAAAGTGTTGCTGGGGGGATAATCTCTCGCATTTCTTCCCATTTGGCTCTGGAATTTACTTTTGTCATGGTTTTTTCTCCTTGTAAAAGATATCATCCCAACTCATTGCCAAGAAAAATAACACCAAGGCAAGTGGCCCATATTTAAACAGCAATAAGAAAATAAACTCAAGCATTGTTCTGCTCCTTAGTCAATTTGAATAAAACTTTTGTCCTGGAAGAGAGGGTCATAATCTGAATGGACATACTTCTGCAGAAGTTCCTCTTTTTGGCGAAGTCGATATTCTTCTTTCATCGTAGAACATTCTCGCCATCTTATTGTCAGATTAGCTGTTGTACTCTCAAAAGAATTTTGAAATGTCAGCATGGCAGAGTATAGCCGAAGATCTTTTTCCGGTATAAACTTTTTAGGATATTTGATGTGCACCGGAAAAGGAAATGCCGGATTCGATGGATAATCTGGTTCGTCATCATCATTGAACCAATCATCGCCCCAACCGTCATCGTCACAGAAGTTTGGAGTTTCATCCATGGCAAGGTCTTCTTGACAATTGTTCCAATTTTCCTCCTCTGGGGAATCTTCCAGTAAGAATTCGTTTTGTTGATACTCTTTAATCCCTTGCTTAGTATAATTAGCCATAATCTTCTCCAAGGTTAAAGATTTAATAATAAAATTAATCCCATTCCTGCAATTTCTCCAGTAATTAACATTGAAATGCATGACATCTCTTTTACGAATAGAGATTTAATCCCTGTCGTAATTGCTAATCCACTAAAGATTAAAATAGGTATGGGAATCAGGAACCATTTTTCATGTATTCCCATGAAAACAGTAACACCTATCGAGATTATCATAAAGAATCCAAGAAAAAAGAAAATAATTTTTTCTCTCTTTGTTGCCTCCATTTCTATCAGCTTTATTATACTCCCGCCGATAATCAATACAGCAAGAATACTTCCCGGAATCAACGCCCCAATTATTAAGTTTTGATTTTCAAGTAACATTTTAGTTCCCTCCTTTAATAGACTAAAAAAAGAATTAGGAATAATATAGTGCTTATTCCCAAAATAATTTGAGTGATTAAATTTTGTTTATTCTGAACTTCTAACTCAACTTCCGAGGCAATTTTGGTCCTCCCATATTTCGGTGATTTTTCTCCCAATTTTTTTATTTGTCCAGAACTTACAATTATTAGCTGAACTCTCGAGCAAACAAACAAGAGATTAATTGTAAGTGCAACCAAAATTGAAAGATTGTTCCGAATTTCATCTTTGTAACTTTCCGGGCTTGAAAACAGAATCAATGGAAACATCACGCTGATGATGAAAAATGTCGGACCATTCCAGATTAATTGGTGTTTAATCCCTAAATTAATGTTTGGAGTGTCTTTAATAATAAAAACTCCAACGATTATTCCCCAAAGAATAATCTCACGATATCCTGGGATTTCTACCAAAGCAAAAAAACCAAATAATGCTAAAATTAATAAGTTTATTTTTTTCATGATGACCTCCTTATGGTTTATTTTTATACATTAAAAGTATCATCCCGATGATTACTAAAATGATACCGATAAAATTGATGGGAGTAAAAACCATCTTGTTAAAGTATTTCGGAAGTGCAATTGCTAACATTGGAGCAAGAATATACGCCCAAGCCCCATAGGAATTCATGATTGCTAAAGGTAAAGCAAGATTTGGACAGTTTGGGTCTGTAAGCACTTGAGAATAAAGTATGTTTGCAAGGGTACCAACGGAAAATCCCAAAGATACCACAATAAGTAATGGTATTAATGGATGGTATAAATCTTCCATTTGGAAATTATTAAACTTTCCAAAAGAAAAAATAACCATTCCTAAGATTGCTCCAACATTCCAAGCAAATATAAGGGATTCAGATTTCATTCCCCAACCTTTTCCAAAAAAACTGAATAAGAATGGAAAAGGAAGAAAACAGATTAGGACGATAAATGATTTTGTTAGCCATCCAAGGTTCATGATACTGTTTACTGCACTAATAAAGTAATTCATATTGTTCCTCCTTAATTTAGAAATTAGAATCTTCTGGCATCCATTAATAAAAGAATAATTTTATTTTATGTGGTATTACAGAAGGTTCAACAAAATACCACCGCTCCGCAATTTGAGGAAGTTAAAAAACTTCAAAAGTATCGTCTTTTGAATGTCCCAGAAAATTAATTCTACAAATTTTCTGAGGAAACCAGCGGGTGTCTTTTATGCACGATGGTATTAATCTTAAAAATAATCGTCGTGCTTGTGGTATTGCAGGAGGCTCATAAAAATACCACCGCTCCGCAATTTGAGGAAGCTCAAAAGAAACCAGCGGGTGTCTTTTATTCTTTTAATAATATTTGTCAAAAAAAAGGCAACCCTTGCCAATATAACTTAAAACATTGTTAGAAGGCAAGGGTTGATAATTAGGTACTGATGACATTATCAGTTTTTTTTGTCGCCGTCATCGTCGGTGTTGGTCTGGTCATTCCCGAACAGCTGTCGCAAATCTTCCCTCTGAACCGTACTGTCCGTAATGTCGAGATCTATAAGTATTACTTCTACGGGTTGGAATTGGTCGAGGTACTTTTCTACCAGTGCAATGATCATTTCCTGCTCCGTCGCATATGTATTGACGCCGGATTCAACCCCTTGAGTGAATTGCCGTATGTTTTGGCAATTTTGACACTGACACATTCCTTTCGAAATATGTTTAATTATTTTGTAAGCAGGCCATCCTTCAAAATTCTTTTCCATTTTTCACCTCGTTTATTCTATTCTGCGGTTTTAGGCAACCCTCAATTAAGCAACAATTAAAGGTTGCCTTTTTTTCTTATTCAGGAATTGCCGGTGTTATTTGTTCTTTTTCACTTGACCGGAATTTTCCTTGTCTTTCTTTTCGCCAGTCTGGTCAGATCTTTTATTACAGTTGCATGTGCAACTTTCGCATTCGTTCTTTGGCTTTCGCCAATGAAATTTAAAAAAGTCTCTTCGCGAGATCTTCATCGTGTGTTCCCCTTTCTGTGATTTTAAGCAACCCTCAATTAAACTTCAGCCAAATGTTGCCTTCCACTTCCGAAGTTGGGCATCGAGGGTAGTATGCCTTTAACACATAAAGATACCACTCCTCTTTAATTTTATCTTCATAGAGGTGGACTATCTCCCCCTCCAACATTTTTATCAAACACGTCGCTCCAAGCTTTTGAGCTGATGCTTTGACTTCCCTCCAAGCTTCCACTTTTGTTGGTTTGATGGTTGTTATCCACCCCAGCAGAGTTTCTTTGCCCCCCATCGGCATTGTTCGATTATCATAAATCTCGAACATCTCATCTGCCGGAACCGATGCTTCCATCTGCATTGTCGTTGAGGGGGATTGCGATGCATTGGCTGGGGAAAGAACTCCTCCAATGATCCCGATGGCGAACCAGACAAAATAAAACCCCACGAATAACTTCAAAATATTTTTAAGATTCATGATATTTCTCCTTTTTTGTTGTTAAAGGCAACCTCTAACAAAACTTCAATTAAAGGTTGCCTTCCAATTTACTTGCTAGTGCAAACTTGCACGTTTAACGGCTGAATCAACCACTCTTTTTGGAGCCGTCGGCATCAGCAGGTTTCTGCGGTTTCTGTGAAGGGCAACCCTGGTCCTTCGAGCTACCTCCATGACCTGAACATCCACCTTGATCATCGCAACTTCCGTCCGAACATCCTCCACCTTGTTCATTACCACAACATCCATCATCGTCTTCCTTGTCATGGCATCCACCACACTTGTTTTTGTTTTCACTCATGATAATTCTCCGTAAATAAAATAATCTGCACGATATTGTGCGGTTGCATGGTACAACATTTAATTCTGCATTGGCGTATCCTCCTCTCCATTTGATGTTAACTATTTGGTGCCGGCAACGAAGATTTATTCAGATAAAGGGCATCCACTAAGGCCTGAGAGTTCTTGTAAAAAATGTGACCCTATATATTGTCGGCCATCTTTTGAAATCCATGTGGGGTATGCTTGAATCTTTGCATCATTGCAAGCTTTTGGTGACTGCTTGCATTCCGTATATTCAATATATTGGAATGATTCGCCGAACATTTTTTTTTGGCTTATGCAATGACTGCATGAATTTGATCCGTATATTTTAAAACCTTTATCGGTCAAACACTTTGCGAACTGGTCAAGGTTTGAGTCTGCAGTAACAGTGCCTGCGATGAATAAGGCGAAAAAAATTCCAGTGACTATCGTCGTGATTCTTTTCATTATGTTTTCCTCATTTGTTTTTTGTTGTTTTTAAGGCAACCTTTAATTAAATTTCAACCAAAGGTTGCCCCATTTTCATCTAGGCGTTAATTGCCGGCGAGTTTACTTCTTGAAAACAGTGTAGCCGAAGGCCTTGCCAATCACTTGTGTAGTTAACATTGCCAACGGAACTACTATCTGTGAGAGAAGAAGACCTGCCCCGATAACAATTCCGATTCCGATTGTATTCATTTTGTGCCTCATTTGTTTTTTTGTTGTTTGTTTACTTATCTCTTCATCTCTTACTGGATTTTACTTGCCCATTGGTGCATCCTCCCTCATTTGATTGCTAACTATTTGGTACCGGCATCAATAAGTTTCTGCTAAGTCCTTAATCTTTTACTCGCTGGTTTTCTGGGTCAGTTCCATATTAATAATAATACCTTTGACAGCAAGGGGCTGATTGGAAATATGGAGAATCTGACCGCCGGAGACGTAGTGTTGATGATACACACCTTTTGTGTCCCACCAGTAAAGGTAATCCATCGAATGACCGTAGCTTCCATCGTCTTGAAGAACTTCTCCTGTGTGATGTGTTTTTCCGCCAATATTAACGGGCATTCCCGTCATATACGAACCGACAGATTGTCCATCAGTGGCTGCTACGGTAGTGGGAGTCAATCGCTTACCACCGCTAGTTACCTTGCCACGGACGGTAGAGTAAATAATGACCTGTCCGCTGTAAGCTGAGATAACATAGAGGTGTTTAATTGAACCAGGCTTGTTGTCTTCAAGAAGACGTTCGCCGATATTTTTTTGTTCAGTAGTCAAGCCTTGTGCATCTGTTTGCACCTTTACGCTTGTTTGCTGAACGCCTGAAGCAGATTTCGGTTGCTCTTTTGGGATTATATCACACCCGAAAAGAAAAATAACCAGAAGTAAACTTGTAAAAAGTGCATTTGCTTTTTTCATCGTATTCCCTCCCTTTTACTGTAAGGTGTATGATTTAAATTCTCTTGGCAATGGATTTTCCGCTCCCTTGGGTAAATCGCCGACATTTGCAAAACGCCAGTTGAACTTGGCCATCTGGGAGTTGTACTCAGCGGCGAGCTGATTATAGCTAGCTTTTACGCCCGCAACTTCCGACTGCCAAACGTTGAACTGCTCTCTGTCCTCTCTCGGCCATTTCTCCCTGGAAAGATTCTTGTACATTTCGTTCATCGACTTCGTTCTGCTCTCATAGACCATAACGTCCGCTTGTTTCTTTTCGAGCTGGGCGGAGGCATCTTTAAACCACTCGTACTTTTTGAGCATTGTCGCCGGACCGAATTCTTGCTGGGCGACCTTCGCCGCTTCTCCGAACCATCCGAACGTATATCCGAGAACGCTAACCAGTGTCGACAGAACGAATATCGCCAGTATTACTTTGGCAGCAATCGCCATCGGTCCTTTTTCTGCCGTTTTTTCGTAGTCTTCCCATGACTGTTTCATAGTTTACTCCCTTATGATTTTGTTTTTTATTACTCTTATCTCTTCATCTTTTTACTACACTTTTTTCTTTTCAGGCATCACCTCCTTTAACTTCTGTTTAATTTTAAACTCTAATTCTTAGGCAGTCCCAAGCAGATGTTATTGCTGGAGCGGAAGTGTCATGCCTACGGCAATCTGATGATATGTTTCTGAACTCACAGGAAATATCACTTTGTGTTTCTTGTAAGTCACTTCTATCTCTCTTGTGGGGTTTGTGTGTTTACCAGTAATTTTTCCTCCTGGTAACTTTCTCAAACCATCAAGATCTATCATCGGTTTTTCCCGTGAAATCCAACAGAAAAAACTGTAGGTTAAGCCAGTTACTGCAAGAAGTATCAGTGCATATATCGTGTTTTCCATAATGTTTTCTCCTTCTAATGAAATGATTGTTTTTAAGGCAACCTTCAATTAAACAACAACCAAAGGTTGCCCCATTTTCATCTAGGCGTCAGTGCCGGGCAGAATGGTTACTTAAATATGGTACGGCCGAAAGCCTTGCCAATCAGTTGTGTAGCTCCCATTGCCAACGGAAGAACGATTTGAAAGAAAGGAAGAGCGATAATTCCAACGATAATGAATGTTGTTGCCATGATGTTTTCCTCTTTTTTGAATGAATCTTTTACGCGATTTTTGTTTGTTCTACATCTTACAACTTTTTTCTTTTCAGGCATCACCTCCTTTAACTTCTGTTTAATTTTAAACTCTAATTCTTAGGCAGTCCCAAGCAGATGTTATTGCTGGAGCGGAAGTGTCATGCCTACGGCAAGTTGAGAATATGCTTTCTGGCTAGTGCGGAATGTGATGTTGTTCACAGTGATGTAGCGTCCGAAGAAATTTTCATACTTACTCGTGACCGTCCCGTTCTGAATGGCTTCCAGTCGTTTCTGTGCTTTTGAGTTCCAACAGAAAAAGCCGAAGAATAAGCCAGTACATGCAAGAAGTGCCAGTGTATAAATAGTGGTTTCCATTTTTTTCCTCATGTCTTTTGTTTCTGTGATTAAAGGCAACCCTCAATTAACCTTCAACCAAAGGTTGCCCCATTTTCATCTAGGCGTCAGTGCCGGGCAGAATGGTTACTTAAATATGGTACGGCCGAAAGCCTTGCCAATCAGTTGTGTAACTCCCATTGCCAAAGGAAGAACGATTTGAAAGAAAGGAAGAGCGATAATTCCAACGATAATGAATGTTGTTGCCATGATGTTTTCCTCTTTTTTGAATGAATCTTTTACGCGATTTTTGTTTGTTCTACATCTTACAACTTTTTTCTTTTCAGGCATCACCTCCTTTAACTTCTGTTTAATTTTAAACTAATCATCATAGTTTGCAGGTTGTTGTCGCCGTGTTACTTAAGCGGAAGTGTCATGCCTACGGCAAGTTGAGAATATGCTTTCTGGCTAGTGCGGAATGTGATGTTGTTCACAGTGATGTAGCGTCCGAAGAAATTTTCATACTTACTCGTGACCGTTCCATTCTGAATGGCTTCCAATCGTTCCTTCGCTTTTGAGTTCCAACAGAAAAAGCCGAAGAATAAGCCAGTACATGCAAGAAGTGCCAGTGTATAAATAGTTGTTTCCATTTTTTTCCTCATTTGTTTTTTGTTGTTTTAAAGGCAACCCTCAATTAAACTTCAACCAAAGGTTGCCCTATTTTTTACTCAGGCATTAGTGCCGGCGAGAGATTTACTTAAATATGGTACGGCCGAAAGCCTTGCCAATCACTTGTGCTGCCAACATTGTAAGCGGAACGACTATCTGTGAGAGAAGAAGACCTGCCCCGATAACAATTCCGATTCCTATTGTGTTCATACTTCACCTTATTTTGAAATTTTAATCATTAAACGCAATTTCTTTACTACTTTTTTCTTTTCAGGCATCACCTCCTTTAACTTCTGTTTAATTTTAAACTCTAATTCTTAGGCAGTCCGTAGCCGATGTTATTGCTGGAGCGGAAAGGTAGTGCCGACAGCAAGCTCGGAATATGCTTTCGGGCTGACGCGAAACTGGATGTTGTTCACCTTGATATAATGTCCGAAGAAATTTTCGTACTTACTCGTGACCGTCCCGTTCTGAATGGCTTCCAGTCGTTCCTTCGCTTTTGAGTTCCAACAGAAAAAGCCGAAGAATAAGCCAGTACATGCAAGAAGTGCCAGTGTATAAATAGTTGTTTCCATTTTTTTCCTCATTTTAAAGAATGATTTTTTATTCGCGAATAGTTAGAACGATATTTACTACATCTTAATTGCCCATTGGTGTATCTCCTTTTTTGCGGTTTTTGTTTGTCATCATTGGTCTTGAGCCGGTTGTGTGACCTGTACAGGTGCCTGCTGAATCTCGGGTTCATCGAAATAGATGTTAACTGCAATTAAAACAGGTATAAGTGTTAATCCAATTAGCACTCCCATAATGATTTTGTAATTCATGTTTCCTCCTTTTGTAATATTTTTTTCAGTTAGGCATTGCCGACATAGGCAAGGTTACTCAGATGTGTAAATCGCCAAGTGATAAAATTGAAAAGTGAGAACAGTGTATGTCCTGTTGTCCTTCGTCCCAAGGTAATCTGTGAATCGGTTATAATCTGATACAACATAGGCGTTAGCATCTTTGGGAATGAACGCCGTTGTTTTTGTAAGATGGTCAATTACTCTTCGAATCTTAAAATGAATTTCCACAGTAATCGTTTTCATCCCACTGACCTTGTAAGCATAGGCATTAGGAAACTCTGACCCGTTTTCTCTGCTCAGTTTTCCACCTTCGTCTTCTTGCAGATGTTCTAATTTTCTCATTTTGTTCTCCATTTGAATGATGGTTGTGTTAAGAAGTATAGTTTGATAGTTATGGTGTTTCCTCCTTAACCTTAAGAATCAGATTTAATTCGATTCAGTTGACTCTCTGTTTTGACTTCCTTAAAGATGCCTCCAAAGATTGTGTAAACGCCGTAAACGAAACAGAAAGCGAAGAATATTATCCTAATTACTATTACAATGAATATAATAAATAATATAATAATAAATAGATAAAAGAAAAGTTCCATACTTTTTCCTCCATGAATTTTGTGTTTAGGCACGTTTAAGTTTTATCAGTAAAAAAATCACTGCATAAAACCCGACCAATCCAGTTATTGCAATTATTGAAAGATTTTTAATAATCTCCCATTTATAACTTTCCATAATTGATTTCTCTTTATGATTTTGCTATCTTTTTTTCTTGTTTTATATAATAAAAATTCAAGGTATTCCGTGTTTTTCCGCCTTAAATTTGAGTTTTAGAATTAAATATATATTATTAAATAAAATTAAATGCCAGTACTAATGAAATGCCTTAAAATAGGGTATTCCGGGGTTTTTCGTTGTTGTTTTTATGTTTTATATATTAAATATGATGGTGATTATTGAGTCAAAAGACTAGTTGATAAATTAGGTGTGAGCCTAATAACCTTTTTCCAGCCTTTATCGTTTTTTTCTTCTTGAATGAAAATGAGATTTTTTTCCAAAAGCTCATTCTTAATCTTGTTTCCTTTTCTTGATGAAAATCCAAGCGTTCTGTAAATATTTACAGTGCCTGTATCTTCTTGATTTTCTTCTAAAAATCTCAGGAACATTTTGTGTTCTCTATCAAGATTAATATTATTAAAATTATCTACTTTATAATTATTTTGTTTTTCTAGAGTAGTAACGCCATGAGAGTTTAATCTTTTAACAAGGACTGTATTAATCACACATGCAATATCTTCTAAAGAATAATTCCCTTCATCTTTTCCCTGTTCTAAAATATTTTCAATATGTTTAAGTTCATAACCCTTATCTAATTTATCCTCGACAAACTCAAATAATATTGACTGAGTCTTAGTTAAGTTATATAAACTATCCTCTTTCACGTTCTGTATAGACACAAAATCCACAACATCCTCTCCTTTTAATTCAGAAGATTTTTCAATTGTTGTAAACTGTAAAACCGGCTGAATTGCTTCAGTTTTTTTCTCTTCATATGGTGAAGGTCTTTTTATTGGATTAGCATTAACCACTTCAACTCTATCATGATAATTAATAAATTCAGGCTCTGCAGCAATTAATCTCTCATTAAATTCAGGATCAATACCTTTTTTAAAGCCCATATTCAGAATCATATTTTGTGCCCTTTTTCTAACTTCATTATCAGTAACTTGTCCTTCTCTGAATTTTAATGGAGAAGTTTTAATTAAAAAAGGAGAATTATATCTTTCAGATAATTTAACAATAGCATAACCTATAGGAAGCATAGAAAAATATTGTCTTTGATCTTTTAACTGCATAAGATAACTAATATCCATAATATCTGCTGGCAATTGCTGTTGAAATGCAATATTACAGGCACTATTACCCTTAACAGTATCGCTTAATTTAGAACAATGCTGGTCAAGACAAATTAAACTAGTACCATACTCCCTCATCTCTCGATAAATCATATCTGTAACAGATTCTTTCGAAAAATTAGTCCCTGTTTTTAAAAAAATATTATGAGCCTCATCAACCAAAATAGCATGATCAAACCTTCCCTCGGCATTTTTTTCTTGAGACTTTTTCAATTTGTAAATATAAGTCAAAACAAACTCACAAAAAAACTTTTTTTCAATATTCCCTAAACCATTCAGTTCTAAAATTACTTTCTTATCTAATAAATCTTCAACACTTAAACTATCAGATTCTTTATAGTTGCAAACAGTACCAAAATTACCGAATGTTAAAACACTAGCAATACGTAAAGCACTCTCAATCCATCCGCCTTCACGTCCTTTAGTTTTATTTAATTTCTCTTCTAAATACCATTTAATATGATTCCATGTCGGATAATTTTCAGAACCCTTGTAAACTCCCCATTCTTCATATGCCTCATCTAAAGTCTCTAATAAGACTTTGTGAACTCCATATGAAACGAAAAAACTTTCAGTAAGTAAATCACATAAAACATTAATCCATTCCTTAGGCTCCACACCTTTAGGCGGACAATTAATATTCATCTTAAATAAATTACTAACTTTTTCCTGACCGACTGTAAAACACATAACATCATCGCCGGCTAAAATTAACGGCCTAAAACTTTTTTTCCAATCAAAAACTAAAAACGGTTTATCTTTTTTAATAAAATTATTAAGAATTCTCAAAGCCAAAGTAGTTTTACCACTACCACTCATACCACTAATACAAACATGCCTTGGCCAATCATGTTCTCTAAGGCTAAAATCATAAACTTCTTTATCAGCATAACTAACTTTCGCGATAGGATACTCTCCTTGCATACTTTCAAATTTAGGAGGTTCAAGTAAAACTCTTTGATCCAATAATTCTCCTAAATTTTTGTAATATAATGCGTTTAAAATATTCGCAATTTCTGATTTTTCATCAAGACTTGAAGACATAGCATATCGTAAATAAATATCATCAACTTTCTTTCCAAGTAGGGGTCTTAATTTATTGCATAATTGTTCAATAGATAAAGATTGATTTAACATATTAATTCTCCCTTTTCATTTAATTGTGGAATAAAGTGTTCTGATTTCCATTTATCAAAATCAAAAAAAACTCCTTTTCCATCTTCTGGATCAAATCTAAAATTCCAATAATGATCAGAAGGTTGATATCCCATTAATTTAATTTTTTTTAACTCTTGTTCTACTTCTTCTCCTAGTTTTTCTTTAATGTTTTGATTTAAATCATTAGGAGAAATAAACTCATAAGGATGGATTAATTTTTTTCTTTGCATGACTAAAAATGGTGTATTAGATTCTTTTCCAAAATATATTCCAAACATTTTAGGTGCATTTAATCCATTTATTCGTAAATCATTACCAATTAGAAAATTTTTTAGACAAATATCTATACTTTGTGAAGAACTCTTACTTGATCTTATTGCATGATTCTCTTGAAAATAAATATTGTTATAATTTCCATCTTCATCATTAAGCCTTTGATTAACTCCTTTAGAATACTTTTCAATTTCTTCATCCGTTAATGTTCCCACTAACCCTTTGTCTAAATCAACAGGATAACTTTGTCCTAGATAAGTTATTTTATCTCTCATCTTATTAATTCTCCTTCTTGTTTATTTCTTTGAGGATTTCTAGAAAACATTCTAACAGGATTTTGAGTTATTAATTCTCCCTTTTCATTTAATTGTGGAATAAAGTGTTCTGATTTCCAATCATCAAAATCAAAGAAGACCCCCGATTTCTTTATTATATCAAATTCAAAATTTCTCCGAATGCTTGTATCATTAGAAATATTATTATATCCTAATCCTTGAATTTTCTCTAAGCTATTATAATAATCATTGAATAATATTCTTTTTTCATTAACATTCAAAAAACCAATTTTCTTTAAATTAAGTTTTTCCATTACTAAGAATGGTTTCAATGTTTTTTCTCCAAAATATACCCCCTGCATTTCAGGAGCACCCAATCTATTTGTAATTAAATCATTGCCCACAAAATAATTTTGTAAACAGATATTAGTTTGTTCTATTCTCCATAAAATATTTGATTTTCTATATCTGACTGCATGATTCTGATTAAAAAAAATCAAATTATTATTACCAAAAGATTCATCATTAAGCCTTTGATTAACTCCTTTAGAATACTTTTCAATCTCTTCATCAGTTAATGTTCCCACTAACCCTTTGTCTAAATCAACAGGATAACTTTGTCCTAGATAAGTTATTTTATCTCTCATCTTATTAATTCTCCTTCTTGTTTATTTCTTTGAGGATTTCTAGAAAACATTCTCACTGGGTTTTGTATTATTAATTCTCCCTTTTCATTTAATTGTGGAATAAAGTGTTCTGATTCCCAGTTATCAAAATCAAAAAAAACTCCCCTCCCCTTTTCGGATTCAAATCTAAAATTACAAAAATGATCCTGAGGTTGATATCCCATTAATCTAATTTTTTTTAACTCTTGTTTTATTTCTTCCTTTAGTCTTTCTTGAATCTCTGGATTTAACTCATAATGAAATATTAATTTTTTTCTTTCCATAATTAAGAATGGTTTTTCAGCTTCTTTTCCAAAATATATTCCAAACATTTTTGGTGCATTTAATCCATTTATTCGTAAATCATTACCAATTAGAAAATTTTTTAGACAAATATTTATACTTTGTGAAGAACTCTGATATTTACTTGATCTTATTGCATAATTTTCCTGAAAATAAATATTATTATTGTTTCCATCTTCATAATTAATTCTTTGATTAACTCCTTTAGAATACTTTTCAATCTCTTCATCAGTTAATGTTCCCACTAACCCTTTGTCTAAATCAACAGGATAACTTTGTCCTCGATAAGTTATTTTATCTCTCATCTTATTAATTCTCCTTCTTGTTTATTTCTTTGAGGATTTCTAGAAAACATTCTCACTGGGTTTTGTATTATTAATTCTCCCTTTTCATTTAATTGTGGAATAAAGTGTTCTGATTCCCAGTTATCAAAATCAAAGAAGACCCCCGATTTCTTTATTATATCAAATTCAAAATTTCTCCGAATGCTTGTATCATTAGAAATATTATTATATCCTAATCCTTGAATTTTCTCTAAGCCATTATAATAATCATTGAATAATATTCTTTTTTCATTGACATTCAAAAAACCAATTTTCTTTAAATTAAGTTTTTCCATTACTAAGAATGGTTTCAATATTTTTTCTCCAAAATATACCCTTTCCTGTTCATTTAATTGTGGAATAAAGTGTTCTGATTCCCATTTATCAAAATCAAAAAAAACTCCTTTTCCATCTTCTGGATCAAATCTAAAATTCCAATAATGATCAGAAGGTTGATACCCCATTAATCTAATTTTTGTAAACTCTTGTTTTATTTCTTCATGTAGTCTTACTCTAATATTTCGATCTAAATTAGAAGGAGAGATTAATTTTTTTCTTTGCATGACTAAAAATGGTGTATTAGATTCTTTTCCAAAATATATTCCAAACATTTTAGGTGCATTTAATCCATTTATTCGTAAATCATTACCAATTAGAAAATTTTTTAAACAAATATCTATACTTTGTGGAGAATGATACGTACTTGATCTTATTGCATGATTCTCCTCAAAATAAATATTGTTATGATCTCCATCTCCGTAATTAATTCCTCGATTAACTCCTTTAGAATACTTTTCAATTTCTTCATCCGTTAATGTTCCAACTAACCCTCTGTCTAAATCTATTGGATAACTTTGTCCTCGATAATTAATTTGATTTCCAACTAAGTTTGCATAATTCTCTTCGTTTGTTGTTCTTTCTGTCATTTTCATCTTTGTTGTTTTTCAAATTTATATTTGAAACTTTTGAAAAATCTATGATTTTTCTTATAATTGAAATAAATAAAAAAAATAAAAAATAAAATTTATAGTGCCTTTTCAAGGAAACTACTTCTTAAACTATCTCTCCAAGATCTTTGTTTTCTAACGCTATCCATAGCTTCATACCATACCAAATCTAATACATCTGTTGAAAAACCAGTATTTTTGCAAATTTGATAAATTTTTAAAGCATCTTTTTCAGTTCTGCAAACTCCTGCAGTTTTAAGCACTTTAGAAAGTTCATCTTCCGGAGTAGATATTCTATAGTTAATCATTTTAATTTAGACCCCCTTTCATAAGATTGTCAAGCATAATTGCTCTTCCTTCTTTTTCGCTAAGTTCTTTTTGCTTATCCCGAAGTTCTCTTTTAAGTAAAGCAACATCTCTCCAACAATTTAATTTTTCATTTAATTGTAATTCAGAAATTTCAATTTGTTTTTGCCGAAGACCATTTCTTTCTTTAAATCCATCAGAATCAACTGCAGTATTAATAAGTAAAAAATTCGTAATTTCTGTTTTCATTTTATCGCATTCATTAATAATAATTTTGCTCAATTCTTCTCTTTGTCTAACCATATCTTGAATTTCATCTATGAATTCTTTTAAAGAATCAAGTTTTTCTTTACCAATCCCTTTAACTGAATCTTCTTCAAAAGAAGGGTTTTTCTGGTTTTCCCAACTTAAAAAGGGTTTTCCACTTTGTATCATGTTTAGTTCCATGAAAGTAGTGACATAATCTGATATTTAAATGTTTCTATTTGTTGTCACTTTCAAGTTAATATTTATTTCTCGCAATCTTTATAAAAAAAAGAGTCATTATTTTTTATGAAAAAAGAAATGAAAAAAACTAATAGTTCAAATACAAATCCTTTATTAAAAACTCCAACAAATTTTGGAGAAAAATCTGCTGATGCAATCACAAAATGGGCTGGAAGTTGGACTTTTATAATAAGTTTTTTTGTATTATTAGGTCTATGGATGTCATCAAACGGATATTTTTTCTTAAAATATTTAAAAGATGGCATTATTGATCCTTATCCGTTTATTTTATTAAACTTGATTCTTTCATGTATTGCTGCAATTCAAGCACCAATAATTTTAATGAGCCAAAATCGTCAAACACAAAGGGATAGAATTAAAGCAAATTATGATTATGCAATTAATCGAAAAGCAGAGCGAGAGGTAAAAGAAATTAAAGAATTATTAGAAAAACATCTTATAAAGGATATAAAATATTTAAAAAAATAATTAATTTAAATTCCCCGTCACATTTGGTAATTTTTCTTCAATAAATTCTATAATTTCTTTTTTAAATCTTGGATTTAGGGATATATTAATATAAGTAAGTAACAAAACAAGATCTTTTAAAGCCAGAATCAAACTCTATAAAAAGTTCTGTAAAATTAGTTCATGATTCAAAGAATTAATCTAATTTCTTAAGTAATCTGATTTTTTTTCTTCCTTCTTCTGTTTTTTCTAATTCCAGATAAACTCTTCTTGCCATAATCAATTGGGCATCTAAAAATTTCTTTAATTCCTTTTTCCAATTAGGATTTTCACGAACAAATAATGCCCATCTTTCTATTTGATCTAAATGTGATTTATCTCGCATTTTTTAATCTTACCTCTTTAATTAATCTTTTAAACTTATTAATCCTCTCTTCATCAAATTCTCCTTGATAAACAATTCTTAGATGTTTTGCATCTTCCATATCTTTATCAGATTTAAGCCAATCTTCTTTAAATGCAATATTTCCCTCAAGAGGTGCAAAATAAATATCCAGCTTAGTAAAAGGCATTTTAATCCTCTCCTTAAGTTGTATTTCATCAAGAATATCTTTTGAAAAATGCAATTCCATCTCTGGAAGATACTCCCCTTTCTTCACATATCTTATGCTTAGATTTTCATCAAGATAATTAAAAATCTCTAAAGCTTCATGTGATTGGATACATTCAAAACCTGCTTTAACAAGAGCATTATGCAATTTTATAAATTTTTGTGGGTTTAACTTTTCAATAATCATATCAATATCTTCTGTTCCCCGACTTCTCCCGCTTGCAATTGCACTAAACCCTGAGCAAATAAAATATTTGCAATGCTTTTCTACAATTTCACAAAAATCTTCTGTAAATTCATCCAAAATGGTTCTATCAGAAATTTCCCTTTTCATAAAATATTTAAGAGATTATTTTTTATAAAACTTTACATAAACTAAAACTTTAAAAAATTCTTTATTCATTTCTAATAATGGCAAAAATAGATATAGAAGAAATAGAAACAAAATGGAAAAAGTTTTGGGAAGAAGAACAAATCTACAAAGCAGACTTAACTGTTAAGGAAATCTTCTCAATTGATACTCCTCCTCCAACAATTTCAGGACACATGCATATTGGTCACGCATTTTCATATTCTCAACAGGATTTTATTGCACGATTTAGAAGAATGTATAATGGAAGTGTATTATATCCATTTGGAACAGACGATAATGGTCTGCCAACAGAAAGATACGTTGAAAAAATTCATAATTTAAAAAGCCAGAGTATGTCAAGAGCCGAATTCATAAAACTATGTTCAAAAACACTTAAAGAACTTACCCCCGATTTTATTCAGGATTGGAAAGATATTGGTATGTCATGCGATTTTGAAGTCTATTATTCAACTATTGATAAAAATTCACAAAAAATCTCACAGGCATCATTCATTAATTTATATAAAAAAGGTTATGTTTACAAAAAATCATTTCCAACATTATGGTGTACTGAATGTAAGACCTCAATTGCTCAAGCGGAGTTGGAAGATAAAGAAGGCAAAACATTATTTTCAACATTAAAATTCAAAATACAAAATAAAGACTTATTAATAGCAACAACACGTCCGGAATTATTAGGGGCCTGCACTGCTATCTTTGTAAATCCAAAAGATACTCGATATAAAACTTTCATCGGAAAAAAAGCAATAGTTCCATTATTTAATTTTGAAGTTCCGATAATAGCTGACGATTCAGCACAAATCGATAAAGGAACAGGTGCATTAATGATTTGTTCCTATGGAGACAAGTATGATGTTGAAGCAATTAATCGTCATGGGTTAAAACCAAGAATAATTATTAACCTTGATGGAACATTAAACATAGAACCATATAAAGGATTAAAAATAAAAGATGCTCGAAAAAAAATTCTTGAAGATTTAAAAAATGCTGGTTTAATATACGAGCAAAAAGAGATTAATCATATCGTTAATGTTCATGATAGGTGTTCTAATCCTATAGAATTCATAGCTACAGAACAGTGGTTCATTAAATTGCTTGATTACAAGAAAGAATTAATCAATCAGGGAAACAAAATTAAATGGTACCCTGAATTCATGAAAAAACGTTATGAAAACTGGGTTAACGGTCTTGAATGGGATTGGAGTATCTCTCGGGAAAGACACTTTGGAGTGCCAATTCCTGTTTGGACATGTAAAGAATGTAATGAAATAATTTTACCTTCAGAAAACAAACTACCAATTGACCCTCTGGAAATAAAAAAAATATGTCCAAAATGTAAAAAAGAAGCTATCGGAGAAAATAGAGTATTTGATACCTGGATGACTTCTTCAGAAAGTCCTCAGATTGTTTCTTCATTAACTAATAATAAAATTAAAATTCCATTTTCATTTAGACCGCAGGCACATGATATTATCCGAACTTGGGCATTTTATACAATTGTAAAATCTTTCTTGAATGAAAATAAACTTCCCTGGAATGATATTGTAATCTCCGGGCATGTAACACTCAAAGGAGAAAAAATGTCCAAAAGTAAAGGCAATGTTATCGCCCCTAAAGACATAATAAAAGAATATGGTGTAGATGCAATGAGATTTGCTGCAGCAAGTTCAAAATTAGGAAATGACTCAGATTATTCTGAAAATGATTTAATTACCGGAAAAAAACTCGTTAATAAATTATTAAATGCTTCACGGTTTGTATTCATGAATTTAAAAGATTTTAACAATGCAAGACCAAAAACCCTTGAAAAGCTTGATGAATTATTCCTTGAAAAATTAAATATCCTCGTCAATAAAACCACTGATGATTTTAAAAATTATGAATATTCAAAAGTAAAACAAGAAATAGAACAATTTTTTATGAATGATTTTTGCAATAATTATCTTGAAATTGTAAAAAAAAGAGTTTATCAAGGAGTTGGAGAAGAAAAACATTCAGCACAATATACCCTTTATACCTCTTTATTTACAATAATAAAAATATTTGCACCAATAATGCCTTTTATTACTGAAGAAATTTATCAGGAACATTTCTGGATTTTTGAAAAATCAAAAAGTATTCATGTTACATCTTGGCCAGAAGCAAAAAAAAGTAAAATTACTTTAGATAAATTAAGCAAATACGATTTATTTATCAAGGTTTTGGAAGAAGTAAGAAAAACTAAAACTCAAAGTAAGAAACCAATGAATGCTGAATGTAGTTTAATCCTTCAGGAAAAAACTTACGATAAACTAAAAAATATGCTCGAAGATTTAAAATCTGTAACAAATGCCCAAGAGATAAAAAGTGGTAAAGGATTTAAAATCTCTTTTTAATAGTTGAAAAATATCTCATAAAAACTTAAAAAATAATATGTAATCTCTTTTTATGGTTAATATTGATTTTTCAATGTTTAGATATAAAAATGGTTTGTTTAGACCAGATGTTAAAAAAAAGGTTCTTTTAATTGAAGATAAATTAGAGAAGAATTTCCCCGATTCAGCATTTTTATCCCCTCGGAAAGACTATTCCTTTCTTGATGAAGATAATTTTATTTTATTATTGTATCAACATGACGAATATAAAAAAGAAATTTATTCTTTTTTATTTAACCCTGATTTAGTAAATCTTCTTCCAGATTATATGTTATCAATGAATGAGAATGATTATCAATTAATTGAAGATTTACTAAAAATACAAATTAACCCCTCTTCAAAATTAAAAAATACAGACGGACTTTTTAAGGAAATTGAAATTCCTTATATTGATTTTTTTTACTTTCCTTTTGGATGATATTATTAGCAGTTTTTGGTACAAAAGGAAAGTTAGGGATTAGATCAAAATTTCAAAAATCACTGTACTTTCCTTTTGGATAATATTATTAGCAGTTTTTGGTACAAAAGGAAAGTTAGGGATTAGATCAAAATTTCAAAAATCACTGTACTTTCCTTTTGGATAATTGTCTTTAGTGGTTCGCGACCAAAAGGTAAGTTAGAAAATAATTCATGTAATAAAATTTTATTTACTTTCCTTTTGGATAATATTATTAGCAGTTTTTGGTACAAAAGGAAAGTTAGGGATTAGATCAAAATTTCAAAAATCACTGTACTTTCCTTTTGGATAATTGTCTTTAGTGGTTCGCGACCAAAAGGTAAGTTAGAAAATAATTCATGTAATAAAATTTTATTTACTTTCCTTTTGGATAATATTATTAGCAGTTTTTGGTACAAAAGGAAAGTTAGGGATTTAAATTAGGATTTCAAAATTATTTTTTAACATTGAAAAGTATATAAACTAAATTTGGTTAAAACATCTATGATAGTTCAAGGAGTCAGTGCTAAAGAGATTCTGGACTCAAGAGAAGAAAAAACAATTTTTGTAACGATAAAAACTAATCTTGGGGATTTTTCTGCAAGTGCACCTAATGGGAAATCAAAAGGTAAATTTGAAAAAAAGATTTACAAAAAAAATCTTGAAACAGACATAAAAACCCTTGAAAAATTTAATGATTATTTTACCGAAGAAATTATTGATAAATTTGATGATCTAAGAAGAATAGAGGACATTTTAGAGGGGCATGTAGGAGGAAATACCATTTTAGCGTTTGAATTTGCTTTATTAAAAGCATTAGCAAAAGAACAAAAAAAAGAAATTTGGGAATTAATAAATCCTAATGCAAAAAAATTTCCCCGATTAGTAGGTAATTGTATTGGGGGGGGATTGCATTCAAATATTAAAGGTGCAAAAAAACCGGATTTTCAGGAATTTTTATTAATTCCCGATACAAAAACCGTCAAAGAAGCATGGGAATTAAATAAAAAAGCAAAAAAAGAAGCTGAAGAATTATTAAAAAATGCAGATAAAAAATTTAAAAGTGAAAAAAACGACGAAGATGCTTGGATAACCTCACTAAATGAAAAACAGGTTTTAGAAATTTTATCAAAATTAAATCTTCCAATGGGTTTAGATATTGCAGCTTCAAGTTTTTACGCAAGAAAAAATTATAATTATTCGAATCCTATGCTAAGACGAAGTTCAGATGAACAAGTTGGATATTTAACAAATCTAATCAAAAATTATAACTTATTTTATATCGAAGATGCATTTGAAGAACAGGATTTTTCCAGTTTTGCAAAATTAACAAAATTATTCCCGAACCGTTTAATTGTTGGCGACGATTTAACTGTAACAAATCAAAAGCGTCTTGAACAAGCAATAAGAGAGAAAAGTATTAACGCACTAATTGTAAAACCTAATCAATGTGGTTCTTTAATTGAAGTAAAAAATGTTGTAAAATTAGCCAAGAAAAATAACCTTAAAATAATCTTTTCTCACAGAAGTGGCGAAACAGAAGAGTCAATTTTAGCAGATTTAGCATTTGGTTTTCAGGCAGACTTTTTTAAATCAGGAATAACTGGAAAAGAAAGAGAAGTTAAAATTAAACGATTAATAGAAATCGAAGATTCTTTAAAGAATAAATAAAGATTGTGGATACAATCTTCATAGCTTATTTTTCTTGCCAATAATCAAAGAAGTTTGAAAAATAAGTCTTAAAGATTTCTAAATAAATTTTAAAAAAAGGATCAAATCTTTATAGTGTATTTTGATTGTTGGTCGTTTCAAAATACATCTTAAAGATTTTGATTAATCCTATCAAATATTTTGATTAATCAAAATCTTTATAAAGCAAAATTACCCCTCAATTCATATGGTAAAAGAAAAGAAAGAAGAAATCAAAGATGAAGACAAAGACGAAGAAGTTAGTAAAGAATTAATCAAAAAAGCAAAAAAAGAATCTTTAGATACTGAAAAAGTTAAAAAAACAAAAAAAGAAGAAACTTCTCCAAAAGACGGTGAAAAAACACTTGCAGAAAAGAAAAAAGCACTTTTAGAAAAAGTAGCAAAACTTAAAGAAAAAGTAGAAGAAACAAGTACAGAAGACTTAAAAGAAAAAGTTAAAGCTCAAAAGAAAACAGACATGTTAATCCCCCTTGAGGATTATGTAAAAGCAGGAATTTATTTAGGAACAAAAGCAGTAACACCTGATATGAAACCATTTGTTTATCGAAGAAGAGCTGATGGATTAGCTATTTTTAATACAGACTTAATTGACGCAAAATTAAAAGAAGGAATTGAATATTTAAACAAATTTGAGCCAGAAGATGTTATCTTAGTTTGTAAAAGACAAGCTGGATGGAAAGCAGTTAAAATGTTTTCACATTTAACTGGGATAAAAGTTTTCACTAAAAAATATCCTGCAGGAATTTTAACTAATTCTCAATTACCCGACTTTTTTGAAAATGAATTAACAATTGTAGCAGATTCATGGTTAGACAAAAACGCATTAAATGATACATTAAAAGTAAATAAAAAAGTATTAATGATTTGTGACACAAACAACTTTGCAAAAGGAGCAGACCAAATAATTATCGGTAACAATAAACACGTTAAAAGTCTTGGAGTAATCTTTTATCTTTTATCAAGAGAATATTGCAAAGCCAAAAAGATTCAGGCAGAAATTCCAGACCTTGAATGGTGGACTGGCGAAACAGAATAATTTTTTACAAAATGAAACAAATAGATCTTCATGATTCTTGCACTCTGAAGATGTTTTGTAAAAATCAAGGAGTTTGTATTCATTATCGTAATTCTCAGAATTTGTCCGATATGCCAATAATAAAAACTATTTATCCTATGAAAAATGATTTGAAATTAGTTGTTTATGAATGTAAACATGGAAATTGTTCTTTAATTGAAGAATTAAACTTAATGCAGGGACTTGAGGGAGTTTTATCTTTTTAAAATGAATTACGCTTTTTTTTGTGAATACCAAGGTTTATGTTGTAAAAATAAAGAAACCCTCAATCTACCTTCAGTAGATTATATGGATGGATTTAGCTGTATGTATTCTGAAAAATGCCAATTACTTGAAAATTTAAATAATACAAGAAATACTGAAGAACAAAATAAATTTTTTAAAAGATTAAAAATTTATCCTCAGCTTTATCAAATCTTTGATTAATCAGTCTTAATCAATAACCAGTTTTTCTCATTCCCATTTAACTTAGCATTAACCAAAACATAAGTACCTCTCAAAACTTTTCCATGGACAATAAACTCAATCTTTTCTGAATCCTTATGAATTAATTCAAAAGTCCCTTTATCCCAAATTTTAACTGTCCCTTTGCCATATCCCTCTTTAATTTCCCCTTCAAAATTTGCATAACCCAAAGGATGATCTTCAACCTGCACTGCTAAATGTTTTATGTTCTTGCTTCTAGGAGGAGTTTTAGGTAACGCCCATGATTTTAGCACACCACTTAATTCAAGTCTTAAATCCCAGTGCAAATGTGAAGCCTGATGTTCCTGAATAACATAAATTCTTTTGCTCGACGAAGAAGTTTTAACAATCGCATTAGGTTCACCGGATTTATTCAAATCTCTTTTTAGTTTATAATTTTCTAAAGACATATATTATATAAGACCACTATTTTTATAAATATTTCATTTTCATTAATCTAATGGTTTTAAAGTTTTATTTAGCACATCCTAAATTTTCAATGGATAAGGTAAGAGAATGGCAGTTAAAATGTGAATTAAACACAGGTGTGATATTTATTAATCCTTTTTTTGATAATAATAGTTGGGAAAAAACAGTAAATAAAGGAAAGCAAGATAGATATGATGCAGATGCTAAACCCATCATTGAAGCAGACTTAAAATTAATCTCTAAAAGTGATGGAGTTGTAGCAGTTGTTGACGGGAATTTTAGTTATGGGACAATCTGTGAATTAGTTTATGCAAAAATATTTTATAAGCCATTGTATATGGTTGTAACAAACGGAAATGCAAAACATCCCTGGTTTAGATACCACGCAACACAAATATTTACAAGCTTTTTAGATTTAGAAAAACATCTTAAAATAATTTCCGAGAAAGATAACATCGAGAAATAATTTTATTAATTAGTTAAACCCAAACTTATTTTTAAAGCAGAATCAACTTTATACAATAATTCATTATCTATAGAACAAACTTTTTTCGTTAATCTGGATTTATCAATTGTTCGTATTTGATTTAAAAGAACTGTAGAATCTTTATTTAACTTTGTATCTTTTTTTGAAAGAAACACATTTGTCGGAAATTCTTTTTCAAAGACTTTAGAAGTTATGGCTGCAATAATTACTACTGGAGAATATTTATTTGAAATATCATTTTGAATTATCAAAACTGGTCTTATTCCCCCTTGTTCACTTCCTAAAATCGGATTTAAATTTGCAAAAAATATATCTCCTTTTTTAATAATCATTTTACCACTCCCATCTAGATAAATCTTCTATTTGTTCAAATTCATTTGTTATTTTCAAATTTTCTTTGTTCATAACTTTACAACTTTCAATTAAAAGATCTTCTTTTTTTCTTTGAATCTCTTCAGCGATTTTCATTAAACCTAAAATTACTTCTTCATAAGTTTCTTTTTTTGTTTTTAATCTGTCTAAAGATCGTTTAGCATTTTCATTAATTTGAATAGTTGTAACCATAATTCTATAGAATAACTATAGTTTATAAATGTTTTCAAAAAATTTAATTTTTACTTTTTTAATAATCCGCTCTCGCCGATTCTAATCTTCATAGGATTTAAATCTATATATCCATCATCTCTTTTTACTGCTGCAGAAAGTAATTGCCCAACATTTTTAGTATTAACTCCTCCGGAAATTTTAATTCCCCTAGAAAAATTTTCTCTCATAATTTTTAAGTTTTCAACTGTTGCCCCATATTTGCCAAAACCAGTAGAAGTTTTAATAAAATCAACATCTGTTTCATTATTTGCTAACTCTGAAATTGATTTTATTTGTTTTTTGTTTAATGCTGAAGTTTCAAGGATTAGTTTTATTATTGCCCCTTCTTTATGTACAAAATTTGCAACATTTGTTATATCTTCTAGAGTTTCCTGTGTTTTTCCACTTTTAAATAATTCATAATTTAAAACCATGTCAATCTCATCTGCACCATTTTCAAGAGCAATTGTTGTTTCAAAAATTTTATGTTTTGTTGAATATAAATTACCATTTGGAAAACCAATAACTGAAGCAATTTTAATGTCCTTTTCTTTTAAATATTCTTTAGCCTTTTTAACATCCCAAGGATAAACGCAAACAGCATAAGGCTTAGGAATATGAATAACCCCCTTTAAAAATCCTTCATAAGCCTCTTCTCTTAAATAAACTGCTCCATCTTTTTGTCCTTTAAAAGAATCAACAGTACAAAGAAAAGTATGGTCGCAAATAGAAGCAATTTGTTGAATGTTTAAGTCAACAATTTCAACTAATTTACTGTTCATAAAAAAAATAAACCTTTGCTATTTATAAATCTCTTCAAAATTTAATCTATATATTTAAATAGTTCTTTTACTAAGTTTATATTAGAGAATATATATTTAAAGCTAAAGATATTTAAAAAGAAAATATTCTCAACTTTATTATGGTGAGTGGTAAAAAGGTGAGTTTAGTTCTGGAAGAAAGGTCAAAAAACGCTCATTCCTTAATGTCTCCAAATTCTATCTATTTTGCTCATCCCATTAACTTTTATAATACCCCTCATGAAAGAGATTTAATAAAAAAGATTACTGAATTTTTCCCAGAATATCATGTTGAAAACCCAAATCAAACTCATCATCAGGAAAATTATCTTCTTTGGAGACAAGAAACTGGCTCAGGAATGAATTATTATTTTGATGTTGTTTTGCCTCATATAGAAGCAGGAATTTTTCTTCCTTTCCAAGATGGTATGATTGGGGCTGGAATTTTTGGAGAGATGGAATCTTTATATAATTCCGGGAAAAAGATTTGGCAGATTAATCATGATAAACAAATTTCAAGAGTTTTCAATTTAGATTTAACTAAAAAATTATCTATAGAAGATACAAGAAAAAGAGTTTATTAAAATGGTAAAATATGAACATAAAACATATGTTATAACTGCAGCACAAGGAATCCAAAGTCCTTATTCCGCAAAAATGTATGGAAGAGATGAAACAAAAGGAAGTCCGAATATACCATTAATAAAAAATATTGAGCGTTATGTTGAGTTTAATAAAGGAGAAATTCAGATTCACTCAGTTGTTGGAGCAAGTGTTAATGAAATTGAATTAGATTCTTTTTTTCATAGTAGAAATGACGTTTACATTGAAAAAGATTCAAAGAGTAGAAATGAACAAAACAGAAAAAAAGAAGAAGCAAAAAGAAAATCTTATTATGATAAAGTTGAAAAACGGAAAGCAAAAGAAGATGAATATGACACAAAAAAACAAGATGAATGCAAAACTTTTCCAGTGGATGGAAGTGATTGTCCATTTAATGCCCCAATGCATTATTTTTGGGAAAAAATTCCAAAGACAGATTGGCCATTAATTGGAGAAAGATTAAACACAAATGTTAAAACTCTTGGAATTCCTGTTCGTCCACAAAATAAAAATCCTTTATCCAGTAAAGATACATTCACAAAAGATAATGGTGGAAATTCAGTGATTATAGCATCACCAAAAAAAATGATGCGTCCAGTGGCTCAAGGTCAATCCGGAGAATATCCTCACCTTCTTTTAACAACCGGAGCATGTACTCATCCAAATTATAACTTTGGAGATTTAGGTTTCATGGCTAAAAGAGACCACACTTATGGATTTGCAGTAGTTGATGTTTTAGACGACAAAATTCATTTAACAAGGATTGTATCTGCACAAAAAAATGGAACGTTTGTGGATTTAGGAATAAAATATCAAGAAGGAAAAGAACCAGAAAAGGTTAAGACAGTTGCTTTAGTAGTCGGTGATTCTCATTTTGCAGAGATTAATCCTAAAGTGGATAAAGCAAATGTACAAATGATGCAGGCATTAGAGCCAAAACATACTCATTTAAATGATATATTTGCAGCGTTATCAATAAATATTCATGAAGTAGATGATCCTATTAGAAGAAATAGAATGAAAAAAGCACATACAAACAGTCTTGAAGAAGAATTATATTTTGCTGGAAAATATTTAACTAGAAATGCAAAAATTGCAGGAGAATGGGGAGGGGAAATAGTTGTTAATTTTTCTAATCATGATGATATGATTTATAGATGGTTAGCAACAGAAAAATATAGAACAGATGATGAAAATAGACTTGTTGCATGGAAAATTTTAGCTCAGGATATTAATCGAGGAAATTGTTTTGAAAAATCAATTAAATTATTCAATGATATTCCAAAAAATGTAACTTTCTTAAAACCTGGTGAAGACAGGCAATATTGGGGATATTTATGTTCTGCACATGGGCATCAAGGAACAAATGGTGCAAGGGGAAATTTAAAGAATTTAGAAAAAGCATATGATAAAATTATTTGCGGGCATGTACACCAATTAGAGATTTTAAGAAATGCGATTTCAGTAGGAACAAGTACAAAAATTCCGTTAGAATATCAAATAGGAAATCCTTCAACGTCAATGTCTGGAAATGCAGCAATCTATGAAGGTGGAATTGTTCAGGCAATACCTATCATAAAAGGTCTTTTTGCAAAAGCAAAAACCCTTGAATTTTTAATGAGAAATAAAATTTAACACAATGGTAAAAAATATCTATTTAATTCATCCTATAGAAAATCTTACACAAAAAGAAAAAGATTTTCTTGATGATTATGTTCTTGAATTAGAAGCACACGGTAATCGTGTTCATTATCCAGTTCGTGATGTAAAGCAAGATGATAATGCTTTGAACATTTGTTTAATTCATCGAAAAGTTATGAAAAGAGTTAAAGAAGTGCATATTTATTGGACAAAAAAAAGTCGAGGCAGTATCTTTGATTTTGGGATGGCATTTTTAATGGGTAAAAAAATCGTATTAATAAATAAAAATCAAGTCAAACGAACAAAAAATAAAAGTTATGAAAATTTACTTCTTGACTTGCATGATTTAAGTAATAAAAAATAACTAAACTTATTTAAAATCTAAATCTTTATACTTTCTATGGAACAAATCACATTAGAGACAATTAATAATAAGTTAGATTTTTTAATAGAAAGAGAAATGCAGCATTCAAATGAAATTTTATCTCCAGAAGCAGAAGAAGCTATCAGAATAGGAATGCAGGAATATCGAGAAAGAAAAACAATCTCTAGAGAAAAATTATGGGAAGAGTTGCGTAAAAAAAGAGAAAAAAATGAAAATTGAATTTAATTCTCAAGCTGAAAAATTTCTTAAAAAATGCGATAATTTTATCCAAATAAGGATAGAAAATAAAATTGATTCTTTATTAGATAATCCAAATCCTTAAGATGCTAAAACAATTTATTCAAAAGAAGGAAAGTTGTTTAGAGTTAGAGTTGGTGATTTCAGAATAATCTACAAAATTGATTGGGATAAAAAGAATTTAATTATATTATTTATTGATAAAAGAGGGAAGATTTATGGTTATGTAAAGGATGAAAAAATTGAAACTTTAAATCTTTCAATCTAAACTTATTTAAAATCTAAATCTTTATACTTTCTATGGATGATAAAGAACTTAATTTAAAAATTGCATTATCACAAATGAAGAACGGAAAAGATTTAGTAGATGAACTTAAAAATAAAAATCTTGAAATCCCAAAACAACAAGAATTTTATAAACCAAAAGAAATGACTCCTGCAGAAAAAAAAGCATATTATCAGAATCTTGGAGCAATGTGCTATTCTTCAAAAGATAATAAAAAATTAAGAAAATAATAATTTTATAAAATTTTTTATCCAGATTTAACTTTTTAAAATTTTATTCTAATTCTTCTTTAGAACTATCTATATCCTCTTCTAAAATATCCTGTTCTTCTTCAAGATTAGTAAGACTCATGATTTCCCCATCTTTAGTAATTTCTTCTTCTTCTTCTTTTTCAAATTCTTCTTTTTCTTCTTCAGAAATTTTTACTTCTTTAGCCCTCTTTAATTTTTCAAATTTCTTTTGAGGAAGAGGTTTATGAATTGAAATAGGCAATGCTTCTGAATTAAATTCAACTTCAGCAATTTTTAAAGCATCAAATTTAATCTTCTCTAAATCTTCTTGGCTAATTTTTATCAAAAGTGGTGCATTCATTGAAATCTGTAATGCTCTAGCTCCAAGAACTCTTGCTTTCTCATATTTTGTAAATTGATCTGCTTTCATTTTCTATTTATTTTAAAAATTTTTCTAACTTTTTAAATACTTCTTTATGTATTTTTTCACTAAAATCTAATGCCTCGTAAAATTCTTCCATAGTTAAACTTCCAGATTCACCTTTTTGCATTGAATTAATAGTACTATCATGACCCCCGATAGTAATTCTTGCATCAATAGTATCTTCTTCTTCTCTTGTAGGATCAACAATAAAATGTTTTCCAATTTTATACATTGTCAATGACAATGGGATTTCTTTTGTTAAACTTAATTTTTCATCAGTATATTCACCCCATAATATTTTATTTTCTGCTTCATCATATTTTGGGATTTTAACATCTTTTAATGCAACAACTGCACCAATACCCGCAGCATCAAGTAAATTTCCATCATCATTAATTGCATAAACATCAACAAATAAAGTCCAAACTTTTTCTCCTTCTTTAATGCACAATTTTTTTAAATCAATAAAATGGCTTTCTCTTAAAACTCTATCAGTAACTCTTCCAATTTCAATAGCATTAAATTTTGGAGGTCCATTTTCAAATCTAGGAGAACTAATGGGTCTTAATTCTGCTGAAACCATCAAATTACCCTCATCAGCTGAATCGGGGTATGGTTCACCAACAGTCATTTTAACACCAACTAATACTTCTGTGTTTCCAATTTTTACTCTTGCACTACCATCAGCATTTTTAGCAACACTTCGTTCTATAATTACTTCTCTATAATCATTAGCTTTTCTTCCATCAAATCTTTTGCCTTCATCTAAATATTGAATTATTCTATCCTTGATTATTTTTGGTGTGTTCATTGTTTTTCTCCATAAAATAAATTTTTAATTGATAATTTTGGTGTTCTATCGAATATATCCTGATAAAAAACTGCACCAGTCATACCGAGATATAATGTTAGCTCTCCTAATTCCGGGAAAACTTGTCCAGTGCATCCAATCAATGCTAAAAGCCCACTTCCCATAAGTGCATTATCTGGTTTCATCTCTAATTTCATTTTAAATCTCCTAAACTGTCTTTTAAAGCTTGTTTTTGAATTTCATGAATTTTTTTGCATGCTTCTTTTGCCATTTTTACAACTTCCTTTAATTGTTCTGTTTCGATTTTACCATCAAGTTGAATATGCGTAATTTCACCCTTGCCTGTAAATGTAAAAGGAATATCAGTAGAGCCTTCACCTTCGTGGAAAACACAATCTTCATAACTATTCAGGTCAAGAACCAAATCTTTATCAATTTTACCTGTAGAGACACTTGAAGCTAAATCTTTCATAGGAATTCCTGCATGTGCTAATGCTAAAGCTGCAGCGTTAATTCCAGCACATCTGGTTGAAGCATCTGCCTGTAAAATAAAAATATGAACATCAATAACCATGTTTTTAAATTCGTCGACTAATAAAAGAGGTTCAAGAGCCCACTCAGTAATTTTACTAATCTCTGTACTTCTTCTGTTTGGACCAGTTCTCATTCTTTCATTAGTTGAAAAACTAACCATGCTATAATCGCATCTTAATGTACATTTTGACGGATCCTGAGAATGTTGTGGATGCATTTTTTTAGGACCATAAACTGCAGCAATAGCCATTGTTTTATGGTCACCTTTTCCAAAACTAAACATTGCACTGCCATCAGCATTAGGAATAATTCCAACTTTTGCCTGAATTTCTCTTAATTCATTCAACTTTCTTCCGTCTGCCCTTTTATATCCTGTCATTTTTATTTTTTTCCCCCATTTTCAAAAGGAATAAATCTTCCGTTATAAATTGTTTCAAACTGTCGCATATCATCCCTTTTAAGAAGAAGATTTCTTTCTCCTCTTAATTCTTTTGATGAACTAAAAATACCCCCCAAAGAACTAATTGTTCTTGGTTCATCTTGTATTTTGCCATATATAATCACATCATAATTTCCATCTCTCGAAGGCATTTTTTCTTTTTCTGTATCATAAAATTTTCCATAAAGATAAATATTTTGTGTAAGTTCCATTTTTACTTTTTTTCCTCCTTAAACCATTCTTGAATTTTTTCAGTTAAACCTTTTTTAAAAGAATTTTCTGCAATAAAAAGAATAGCCTTTTTTGCAAAAACTTCGTCATCAATTTTCTTTCCTTTAATCCAGATTATTCCGTTTTGCCCAACTGTAATTTGGCATCCTGTTTCTTCTTTAATTAAACTAATCATGCTACCTTCTTTTCCAATAACTCTCGGAACTTTATTTGAATTAATATGAACTAAAATCCCCTCATCAATCTTTCCAAGTCCTCTGGACTTTAAACTTAAATCAACTCCTCTCTTGTTAATTGCCCAAATTTTTAAAACAACCATCTCCCCAAGATTCAAAACTTCATCCAAAGCATCTTTATTAACAAATCTTGGAACTTCCATTAACGATAAAAAACCATTGTCAGAAGCACCAATATCAATTACCCAGCCATTAAAAGTAATATTCTCAACTTTACCGATAACAATATTTCCTCTTCGTGGATAATAAACACCTGTTAATGGGATAACTTTAATTAAATTATTAGATTCTTCAGCTAAACCATATCTTAATGCAACAATTCCTTCACTAGTCTTTGTTGTGCCTTCTCCAGGTAAATAACTATCTCCTTCAATTATTACTTCACCGGGGATTATAATTTTTCTTTCCATTTTTATTTTAATGCTTTGATTTTTACTCCTTTTTCTAATCTTGAAATGTGTCTTTTTATTTCTTCGTCTTTTCCAATCATTGTTAAAATCATTGATTCTGGCTTATCCTTATCTTTTTCAATCATTGCAACAGTACCATTTATATCATACACGTGTGCATCTGTTAAATTAACTCTACTGAATACTTCTGAATCATCAATTAAAATTCGGTGAATCCAGTAAGATGTTTGGTATTTTTGAATTGTCATTTTTATTCTTTAATATTTTCTGTGAGTGCGCTTCCACGCGTTATTGAGTTTAATTTATCAAAGAAGCTCATAATCATTCCCGCAGGAACGTTAACAATAACTTCAAGGCTTCCATCGTTAAGCCATTTTTCTTGGTCTTTATATTGTGCCATCATACCATAAGCTTGTCCTGTATATATTGCCGGAACAATAATCTTGACTTTTTTAGTCTCAATTTTTATTGGTATAATTTGGCTAACTTTAGCAAGAATATCATTAATTTGATTTTCTATTGCTGTATTTTTTATGATTATATGAGATTGTTCCAGAGCGTTTTTAATCCTTTCGGTTGTAAAAGGATTTCCTGTTTGAGGATCAATAGCATTTTTAACCAGAAAATCTACAGCCTGTTTAAACCGTTTTTCGTGTTCTTCATCACGGTATTCCTGATTAACTTGCACTTCTCCCTCTTTAACAATTTTTTGAACAATAGTATTAACATCTGTAGTCTTGAATGCTTCTTCTAAATCTGCTCGCGACGGAATATCCCCTTTTTTTGAATCTCTAAAAATTCTGTCTCCCTCTGCTTCAATATACGGAATTTCACCTTTTTTAAATTTCAAAGCATTTTCTAAATCTACAATAATCTCGAAATGTTTCCCTGCTTTTTTAATTCGTGCAATAGTGTTTGGCATTTTTTATTATGGAAATTCAATATAATCTTTATATACTGTTTCTTTAAGATAAGAACATTTATTCATCTTTTGAATATTAGTATTTTGACCTATTAAAAGTAAATCATAAATAATTGTTTTGTATTTTACATCTATTCCATCTAACCCATTTTTTGCAAAATCTACAGGATCACGAGAATATGGAAAATTTCCAATTCTTTGAAAAAAATGTTCTAAATTATTTTTATCTCTTTTTGTTGTGACTAAAACAGTTATGGATATCATTTTAAATATTGTCAGGGGTAAATTTTCCTACTAAATTTCCTCTTAATCCTCCTTTTATTCTCATTTCGAAAAGTTTACTTAAAAATTTTAATTCTCTTTGAATATCCTTTGACCACGGAGTTTTATCTAATTCTTCATAAGTCATTCGTGGATTATTTTTTTCATAAAACATTACTTTACGTTTTCCATCCATTATTGAACATTCTACAATATAATCAACCATTTTAAATTTTATAACTCATTTTAAATGTACATTCAGTAAGAAAAGAATTTTCTTTTAAATCTTTAATATTTCTTCCAGCAGAAATATTTAGTAAATCATCAAGCCCCTTAGGGACATTTCCTTGTAATTCAGTTTTAATAAATTCTGATGCTCCAGGATATCTTTTAATACTTTTTCCGTTCCCAAAATAATGCACCATATTGTCTTTATCTCTTATTGTTGTAACTAAAACTGTAATTTCTTCCATTTTATAATCCTTTGATTTTTTCTCCCTCTAAATATTTTAATTTTGCTTCTTCACTTTTAATATAAGTTAATTCAAAATTATCAATATCAAACTCTTTCTCTTTAATCTCTTTAAAAATTTCTAACGCTAAATGAACTCCTTGTTTAATTGTTAAATCTTTTTTGTATTTATCTCTAAGTATATTTTTAATTCTGTTATCATTCTCTCCAATTGCATTAGCATAATATGAGAAATAATTTCCGGTAATATCACTTGTGAAAAGTTCAGGAATTTTACCATTAATGCCTGCAATCATCAACGCTACCCCGAAAGGTCTTGCACCGCCATATTGTGTAAATTGCTGTTTAATATTCGAAATTTCTTTAATAACTAATTCTGGTTCAATAGGTGAATCATAAGTAAGTCTGTTTTGTTGAGCTAAAACTTGTGCTTTTTCAACCAAAACTCTTGCATCAGCCATAATACCGGCAACACTTGTAATAATATGTGAATCAATTTCATAAATTTTATTTGTAGATTTTTCAACAATTAATTTGTCTTTAATTCTTTTATCAGCAATAATAAATACCCCGTCAGTACAAACCATTCCAATACTAGAACTACCAAGTCTAACTGTCTTTTCTGCATATTCAACTTGAAGTAAATGTCCTTCAGGCGAAAACATAGTAGCAGTTCTATCATATCCCATCGCTTGGTGTTGCATATCTGTTGGCATATCCATTTTAATTGTATCTCCCGTTTGGTTTAAAATGGATGCTCAAAAATTTATTTTTTTGAATTTTTGTTGTGTCCATTTTAATTGTTTGTTGTATCCATTTTAATTGTATCTCCCGTTTGGTTTAAAATGGATGCTCAAAAATTTATTTTTTTGAATTTTTGTTGTGTCCATTTTAATTGTTTGTTGTATCCATTTTAATTGTATCTCCCGTTTGGTTTAAAATGGATGCTCAAAAATTTATTTTTTTGAATTTTTGTTGTGTCCATTTTAATTGTTTGTTGTATCCATTTTAATTGTATCTCCCGTTTGGTTTAAAATGGATGCTCAAAAATTTATTTTTTTGAATTTTTGTTGTGTCCATTGTTGTTGTTTTTCCTAATTTTTATTTAGAATTTAATAATAATTTTAATTCTTTCGATTTTCTTGTAAAAATTTAATGGTCTATTTATTTATAAATCTTTTTAAGAACCTTTTAACATCTAGATAGGTCTTTTGGAACATTTAATATCTGTTTAATGTATTTCTTTTGACCAGTAAATTGTTTGCGAATTCTTTCTTCAATTTCTTCTTTATTTAAAGGTTTTTTATAACATCTTTTACTTGCCAGTGCATCATACATGTCACAAATTGAAAGTATCTCTGCTAACTTTTTAATCTTCCCATTTTCTTTTCTTCTCTCAATATTTAGTCTTTGTTCTTGTCTTCTATCGTTATTCGTTCTAGGATATGATTTTGTCTGAAATTCATGATGAGCTACTATAATTTTTCTAATTTCTTGAAATTCTGGATCATTTAATCTTAAAAAACTCAATCTTGGATGTTCCTGAACAATTTTTTTTTCTTCATCGGTTAATTTTCTTTTACGATGTAAAATTTGAATAGGAATATCTAATTTTCCAATATCATGCAATAATCCTGCATAACCTAACATTTTAATCTCTTCTTGAGAGAATGAATTTTTGTATGCTAAATACATAGAAAGAATGCTTAATCTTACGCAATGCTCATAGGTATTTTTGTCAAAATCTTTAATTTTTTTCAAATAATCTTTAACTTTCTTGTCATTCATTAATGGATTAATAATTTTATCCTCATGTAACATCTTTTTTAATAATTGCTCCCTCTTTTCTATCTTCTAAAGAATAACCTAATTTATTAATCTTATCTCTTAATTCATCAGATTTTTTCCAATCTTTATTTTCACGAGCCTTTTCACGTTCTTCTACTAATTTTTGAATTTCATTAGGGATTTTAATTTTTTCTTGTTTAAATAAATCTAACCCAAATACTTTATCCATTTCTTTAATTGTTTTATATTTCCCTTCTGCATCCTTATCTCTAACCAGTTTCCATAAAACCTGCAAAGCATTAGGAATATTCAAATCGTCATCAATTGCCTTTTCAAATTCTTTTAAGTATTTTTTATTTTCTTTTTTATCGTCCTTTAATTCTAAAACAATATTTTTCAATCTTTCAAGAGTATTTTTTGAGGAATTCAAATTTTTTAATGTAAAATTAAGTTTTTGTTTGTAATGTGTAGTTAAAAAAAGATATCTTAATTCAAGGGCAGTATAACCTTTTTCTTCAAGATCTTTTAATCTATAAAAATTACCTAATGATTTAGACATTTTTTTTCCATCAACTAATAAATGTTCTGAATGTAACCAGTAATTAGCAAATTTAACCTCATTTGCCGATTCACTTTGTGCAATTTCATTTTCATGATGAGGAAATAAATTATCCACCCCTCCTGTATGAATATCTAAAGTTTTTCCTAAGGTTTTCATAGCCATAGCTGAACATTCAATATGCCAACCAGGTCTACCTTTGCCGAATTCTGTATCCCAAAAAACCTCTCCATCTTCTTTGGTATAAAATTTCCATAATGCAAAATCACTTACATTTTCTTTATCATATTCATCTGCTGTAACTCTGTTGCTTGCACCAGCTTTAAGATTTTTTAAATCAACTCCGGATAATTTGCCATAACTTTTAAATTTTTTAACCGAGAAATAAATTCCATCGTCTGTTTTATATGCATAACCTTTATTTAATAAAATCTTAATTATATCAACCATTTCTTTTATTGTTTCAGTTGCTTTCGGGAAAATTTCAGCCTTGTCAATATTTAATTTATCTAAATCCTGCATAAAGCCATTTGTATAAAATTCAGTAAATTCTTTTAGCGGTTTATGTTCTTTTTGAGAGTCTCTTATTGTTTTATCATCGACATCTGTAATATTCATTACTTGTAAAACTTCAAATCCTTTAAATTTTAAAACTCTTTTAATTAAATCTGCGAAAATATATGTACGATAATTTCCGATATGCGGATAATTGTAAACAGTCGGACCGCAATTATACATCTTGACTTTTCCTTTTTCAATTGGTTTAAAAATCTCTTTTCTTTTAGTTAGCGTATTAAAAAACTTTAAAGTCATGAAATTTTAAAGTAAAAGTTATTTATAAAATTTGGTTTTGATAATTTAAATAAAAATTTGGCTACTAACCGATGTTAGTTTCAATTTTTGAGTCAGTCTAAAAATAGATGTAGTAAGAAATTATTTTATATCATTATTATATTTCTTGTTAGAATAAGCTTTTTTAAGATATTCAATACTATAACACAAAAAACTTGCTGAGGCCATCGCTCCAGAATATCCAATTATTTTTTTTGGTTCATCAATAATTAATCCAATTCCAGATAAGACTCCTCCAGCACCTACTATACTCATTGTCCATCCTTTAACTTTATCTGATAATTCTGACATTTTGTTTTACCTTAATAATGGATTGAATATCTGCTATTTAAATATTTCTATTATTCTTAACTTATAAGTAGTGAATAATTTCTTACAATGTAATTTTTATTTTATTGAACTTCGTTCTAGATGTAAGGTTGACTCTAAACCTCTGATTGTTTCCTTTCGGCAATGTCACATTTTGTTCTGCCTAATTTTTTCTTCCCACCTTCGGTTAAGTCCAATGTTCAAACTTCTTAAAAACATTTAAATAGTACAATAAATGTACAATGTTGTACTTAAAATGAACAATACATTATTTGGAAAAGGAAAGGAAAAAATTCTTGAATGTTTTTATAGAAACAGAAATAAAGAGCTTTATTTTAGTGAAATACTTAGAGAAACAAAACTCACTCAAAATACAACCTTAAAACATCTTGCTAATCTGCAGAAATTAGGGCTTATTATCTCCACCAAAAAAATAGGGAATACTTTTTATAAAATAAATTCAAAAAATCAATTGATTTTTTCTATCTTCTCTTATTTTGATTACAAAAAAATAAACGAACTTCCTTTTGAAAGAAGAAAAGCAATAAGTGATTTTTTAGATAAAATTAAAGTTAAGCCTTTAATTGCAACCATATTTGGTTCAACAGCAAAAGGTACTTTCGGAAAAGAAAGTGATATTGATATACTCTTAATTTACAATAAAAAAGAATTAAAAGAATCTAAATTAAAAAAAGAAATAGAAGCAGTTACAGGAGTCAAAATACAAACTTTTATAATCGATTTTAATTATTTTAAAGAACAGATATTAAGAGAAGAAGATAAAGTTATAAATCACGCAATTAAAACTGGCTTTCCTATTACAGGAAATGATAAATTTTATCAAGAGGTATTAAATGGCTAAAGAAATTTGGGAAATCTGGATCGAAAATGAAAAAAGGCGACAAAAAGATTTTGAAAAATATCTAAAATCCAAAAAAATCAAGCCAGAATTAGAATTAAAAGAGTTAATTGAAGGGCATATAAACAAGGCAGACCATAACTTAAAATTTGTTAAGAAAACTTTAGAACTAAAAGAATTTAATGACTGGGCAATTGTAAGTGCTTATTATTCTATTTATCATGCTTCTTTAGCTTTATGTGCTTTGAAAGGATATTCAACAAAAGACCATTTAGCAACATTACTTATTTTGATTAAAGAATTTTATAAAAAACAACTGGATAAAGAAGAAATTGAAATGGTTAGTAAAACCACAATAGAAAAAGGAGAAGTTCTTTACTATATTGAAGCAAAATCAAAAAGAACAAAAGCAAGTTATTCAACAAAAATTTTATTTGATGAAAAAGAAGCAGAAATCTTACAAAAGAAAGCAATAGGTTTTGTGAATAAAGTTAAAGAAATTATTGATTCTAATTTTTAAAAAATAAGGTCGTATACTCAAAATATTTATATAATTTATAAATTTATTTTAAAGGATGGTTATAAAAATTGGTCACAGAGGTGCTATGGGTTATGCCCCAGAAAACACACTTAAATCTTTCAAAAAAGCTCTTGAATTAAATGTTGATGCTGTTGAGTTAGATATTTATGTATGTAAATCCGGTGAATTAGTTGTCATTCATGATGATAAAGTGGATAGAACTACTAATGGAAAAGGATATGTAGTTGAAAAAACATTTGAGGAATTAAGTGCTTTAGATGCCGGAGAAGGCGAAAAAATTCCAAAATTATCAGAAGTTTTAGATTTTATCGATAGAAAAGTTAAAGTTAATATTGAATTAAAAGGAGTAAAAACAGCAAAACCAGTTCAGGAATTAATTGAAAAATATGTGAAAAATAAAGGATGGGAGTATGACGATTTTTTGGTATCCTCTTTTAATCACTATGAATTAAAAAAATTCAGAAAATTAAATCCAAAAATTAAAATTGGGGTTTTGATATCCGGAATTCCGAGGGGTTTTTTAGAATTTGCTGAAATGCTGAATGTGTATTCAATTAATTTATGTTTTAAATTTATTAATCAAGAATGTGTTAATGATGCCCATAATCATAATTTGAAAGTTTATGTCTGGACTGTAAATGATTCAGAGGATATAGAAAGGATGAAAACTCTTGGTGTTGACGGGATATTTTCTAATTTCCCTGATAGATTATAAATATAATTTTTTTTTATTCTATTCAATAAATTCACTAATACTCGTCCTAAACTCTTCATATTCTCTTAAGGTTTGTGAGTCTAAACTATTTTTTGCATAATTTTTATCATATTTCATAGAAGTTTTGTGTGCATCACTTTTAGGAATCTTTTGGTGCAAGAATAAATCTGCTTCAATAACTTCGTGCAAAATTATTGGACGTCTAAATTCACGTCTTACTTTATTCCATATATAAATATCAGCACCATTATAAGTTCTCGACGGAAAAAATTCTGCTTCAGGGCCTTCTCTTCCATTCGGTTCAATAAAATAAGTTTTGTTTCGATATTGAATTTTACTCCTCTTAGTAAGACTAATAGCATTAATAAGTTTTGTGAGTTCATCAAACTTAATTTCCATGTTAAACTTTAAATTTTATTTTTTATAAAACTTCTTATAATTTCAAACAGTATCTCCGATGACTTTTCGTAATTCTAAAGTTTAAATAAAAAATGAAGTAGGGCAGAGCCCTACTTTCTCATGTAACAAATGAGAAATATAATAAAAACATTCTCAAATAAATGTCTTTCGCTT
>Ga0208373_1000242_pt1 | contig 103302 bp, 96 predicted proteins | sample RifOxyC2_FD_184036 | JGI IMG/M metagenome (GOLD analysis project Ga0208373, IMG submission 184036) | Soil microbial communities from Rifle, Colorado - Rifle Oxygen_injection C2 (SPAdes) | ecosystem: Environmental > Terrestrial > Deep subsurface > Rock core/Sediment | place: Rifle, Colorado... | reverse complement strand
TTCTCTATGTCCTTGATTGTTATAAGGCCTTTCAGGTTGAAGTCTTTATCCACAATCGGCAGTTTCTCTATTTTATATTTGTGAAGAATCGCTTTTGCTCTCTCAAGGTCTGTTCCAACGGATGCTGTTATCAATTTTTTCCTTGTCATAACGTCTGAGACCTTTTTGCTCAACCCTGTCTCAAACTTCAAATCCCTGTTTGTGAGTATCCCAACGAGTTTTCCTTTTACCGTGACAGGTACGCCTGATATCTTGTATTTTTCCATCAGGGCCATTGCCTCTGAGATTGGCTCATCAGGCGAGATTGTCACAGGGTCTATTATCATGCCGCTCTCTGATTTCTTTACCCTGTCCACTTCTGACGCCTGTCTCTGCGCAGACATGGCCCTGTGGATTATTCCGATTCCGCCTTCGCGCGCTATTGATATTGCAAGATCTGATTCTGTGACTGTATCCATGGCAGCGCTGAGCAGGGGGATATTTATTTTTATCTTCTTTGTAAGGCTGGTAGATATGTCAGCGTCCATTGGAAGGATATCTGATTTCGCAGGAATAAGAAGCACATCATCAAATGTTAAACCTACAGGTATTTTCTGTTCTATTATCTCTGGCATCTCTCGCCTCTCTACGAGTCTACGACTGAAAAATTTCTTATCATTTTAGCATTTCTTGCTTAGCTAAGGCAATGCCGCATACCCGCGACTGCGAGAAGGGAATTTTTATCGAAAATGAAACATGGGATAGGGAGTCTATTTTCAGACTCCCTATCCCATGTTTAATGCATTAAAACTTAAAAAACAAATCTTTCTTAGCTCATGTGTTTGCTGACCAGCTTGGTCATTTCAAACATTGAAACTTTGCCCTTGCCTCCGAATACCGCTTTCAGGTTTGCATCGGCATTTATCATCCTTCTGTTGACTTTGTCCTGTAGGCCGTTCTTCTTGATGTACTGCCAGAGTTTCTTGGTAACCTCTGTCCTTGGAATAGGTTTGTCTCCTACAACTAAGGCGAGGGCGCTGCTGATCTTCATGGGTTTCATGAACGCAGCATTAGGTTTCCTCTTTGTCTTAGCCTTTTTTACAACCTTTTTCTTTGCGACCTTCTTTACTGCTTTCTTCTTTGCTGCCTTTTTCTTAGCCATACGTTACCTCCTTCTATAATTCTTCCCGATAATATCGGGATTGATACCAATCCTTAACTATCAAAATCCTACCAGACGCAACACATATTGTCAATAAGTTTTATCAATAAAAGTTACCCCGTTAAAAGGGCAAGGCCTTCTAACGGGATTTACCTGAATTTTCCGTCAGCCATCTCAAGAACCCTGTGGCATTGTCTTGACAGCGATTCGTTATGCGTGACTATCACAAAAGTGATTCTTTTCTTTTCGTTGAGATGCAGCAGAAGCCTGAAAAGTTCTTCGCCTGTATGTGTGTCAAGATTCCCCGTAGGTTCGTCTGCGAATACGACCTTCGGCTCATTTATCAAGGCCCGTGCAACGGCAACGCGCTGCTGCTCTCCGCCTGAGAGTTCTCCGGGATGATGGTTCTTCCGTTCAGATAACCCCAGTTCGCCTAAAAGCCTTTCCGCTCTGTCTCTAATTTCTTCGTAAGCGGACATGTTTATCAGCCCCGGCATCAATACGTTCTCAATCGCCGTAAACTCAGGCAGAAGATGATGAAACTGGAAAACGAAGCCTATTGATTTATTCCTGAAACCGGCAAGGGAATAATCATCCAGAGAAAGTATATCCTTGCTTTCGTATAAGACATTGCCTGATGTTGGTTTATCCAGCGTGCCCATAATGTGCAGAAGAGTGCTTTTCCCGGCGCCTGATGCGCCGACTATTGCAACCAGCTCTCCCTGATTTATAGAAAGGTCTATGCCGTTCAGAACCTTTACTTCTCCCGCAGGCAGGAAAAAAGATTTCTTTAAATCCTTTACTTCAATCATATTTGAACTTTTATACCTGCTTTCTTCATTCATACCTCAATGGTTCCACAGGATCCAGTTTCGCGGCCTGCCATGCAGGATAGATTGTTGCAAGAAAGCTTATTGTCAATGCAGATAGAGATACGGCTATGAAATCAATGAGTTTCATTTTTATAGGCAGGTGGCTGAGATAATATACATCCGCCGGCAGCCTGATTACATTGTTAAACATATAACCGAGTATGTATCCGCCGACAATCCCGATTAATGTGCCTGCAAGCCCTATGACAAGCCCCTGCAGCATAAAAATGGCCATAATGCCTTTCTGGGTAGCTCCCATTGCCTTGAGGATTGCTATCTCACGGCTTTTTTCTATCACGTTCATTATAAGCGTGCCGACTATATTGAATGAGGCAACAAGGATTATCAGAACAAGTATGACAAACATCGCAAGTTTTTCAAGTTTCAGCGCTGAAAAAAGGTTCTTGTGCATCTGCATCCAGTCCCTCCCGTAATACGGGAATGATAGTGTTTTCTGAACCCGTTCCCTTACCTCCTTTGCGAGGTATACATCCTTAACCTTGAGTTCTATGCCGGTTATGCTGTCACCCAGCCCGAAAAAATCCTGCGCTTGAGAAAGCTCTGTAAGGACAAGGTTTGAATCATATTCAAACATTCCAACCTCAAATATCGCAGCCACTCTGAATTGCTTAACTTTCGGCAGCATTCCCATAGGCCCGATTTCTCCGACAGGAGATATGATGTTTATTATGTCATTCCTGAGAACACCGAGACTGCTTGAAAGCTCTTTCCCTATTACAATGCACGGGATGCCGTCTTTGGATTTCAGGTCGTCAAGTTTCCCGTCTTTTATGTATTTGGCTATCTCTGTGGTATTTGCCTCAAGAGAAGGGTCTATCCCCCTCATAAATACGCCATGCGCCCTTTTGCCTGATGAGGACATGACCTGTCCGAGAACAAAGGGCGAGGCAGAGACAACATCTTTTTCTCCGCTGACCTTCTCTAAAACCTCTTTGTAGTCACTCATGGCCCCTCTGTAGCTGAGCACTATAATATGGGCGTTTACACCAAGTATTTTCCTCTGGAGGTCTTCATGAAAGCCGCTCATTACCGAGAGGACGACAAGGAGCGCCATGACGCCGACTGCCACGCCGCCGACAGAAATTACCGTGTTAAGAGAAATTCCCTTATGTCTTTTTTTTGATTTAAGATAGCGGAATGCTATAAAAAAGTGATATGGCATATTTTTTCGCATGCAAATGAATATATCATGAATCAGCAGCTTTCAACAAGAATGAAATTGAAGATCAATGCGTTGACCCCCCATGGCGTATATGGCATAATACCGTCATGTATAGAAAAATCCTGTTAATACTGCCGGTGCTCTTTGTCTTTTCATGTGCTCAGATATTTCGTACAGAGCCTCCCAAATCTCCTGATATTCCAAAAGAGGCTTATTATCATTATATCATCGGCTATGAGGCAGAACTTTCAGGGAAATGGGAAACTGCGCTGAATCACTACTCAGAAGTGCTTAAGATAGGCCCTTCATCTCCTTACATCAGAACCCAGATAAGTTATGTGCTTCTGAGAACGGGCAAGATTCCTGATGCTATCGCAATGACAGAGGAGACGGTAAAAGCAAATCCTGATTATGTTCCTGCGCTCATGCTGCTCGGCGAGCTTTATAACAGCCAGAAAAATACAGACAAGGCAATAAAAATTTTTGAGAGGGTGCTCGAACTTGATAACACACAGGCAGAGGTATACCTTTTTCTTGGGGTTTTGTATGCTGCGGAAAAGCGGTATTCAGATGCAAAGGAAATCCTTGAGTCTTTTCTCAAAACAGACCCCGGCAATGCTATGGGCATGTATTACCTCGGCCTTATAAATATGGATTTGGAGGATTATGATAAAGCGGCAGAATATTTCGGCAAGGTCACAGAGATACGGCCGAATTTTGACGCCGCATACCTTAACCTCGGGGTGATAAGCGAACTAAAGGGAGATTTGAAACAGGCTGAAAAACATTATAAAAAAAGCATGGAGCTTAATCCGCAGAACAAGCTTGCGCAGGAACGGCTTACTCAGATTTATCTGAAAGATAAAACGGTTGACAAGGCCATAGAACAGCTCAGGAATATGAGCATTCAGGAGCCGGCAAATCTTGATATACACAGAAGACTAGGATTTCTCTATATAGAAAGCAAACAGTATGACAGGGCCATAGAAGAATTCAGGATTGTCCTTGCAGCCAAACCGGCGGACGTGCAGGTTAGATACTACTTAGCTGTTACCCTTGAAGAAGCAGCCAGATATAAAGAGGCGGCAGAAGAACTGAGAAAGATTATTGCCGTGGACCCGAAAAACATAGGGGCATTCCTGCATCTCGGCTTTATCTATTCAAAAGAAGGGCAGCACACTGATGCGGTAAAGATGTATGAAGAGATACTGAGCTTTGAGAAAGGCAAGCCTGAAGTGTACGTATATCTCGGTGCCAGTTATATACAGTTAAAAGACTACAAAAAAGCAGAGGGAATATTCTCGGAGGGGCTGGGGCTTTTTCCGAACGATACCGAACTCAATTTCAATATGGCAGTGATGCATGAAAAGGCAGGCAGATTTGAAGAGATGGTGAAATATCTCAAACGCACTATTGAGATAAATCCGGAACATGCCGAGGCCCTGAACTACCTTGGATACAGTTACGCTGATAAAGGCATAAACCTTGAGGAAGCCCTTTCTCTTATACAGAAGGCGCTTGAGTTAAAACCTGACAACGGATATATGATTGACAGCCTTGGCTGGGTGTATTTCAAGATGGGCAGGCATGAGGAGGCTGTAAAGGCATTGCAGAAAGCCCTGAGCATAGTAAACAATGACCCTGTAATCTATGAACACCTTGGAGATATCTACCTCTCTCAGGGCCTGAATAAGGATGCGCTGGATGCATGGGAGAACGCGCTTAAATTCCACGAAAAAGAAGAGGGGCTTAAGGGAAGAGTAGAAAAGAAAATTCAAGATTTAAAATTAAAAATTCAAAACAAATGAACTCCGTAATTTTAAATTTTAAATTTTGAATTTTTAAGTTATGTTCACACTTAAAACGCCCGCAAAGATAAACTGGTTCCTGTCGGTTCTGGGAAAAAGAGAAGACGGCTATCATGAGATATTAAGCCTCATGCAGAGCATCTCGCTCTATGACCATCTCACTTTTGAACATTCTGACAGAATTGAGATTAAAACAGATGCTGATATACCCCTTGAGGAAAACCTTGTTTATAAGGCGGCAGTTCTTCTTAAGGAAAAATTATCGGTCAGCAAAGGGGCAGTCATAACATTAAGGAAAGATATACCTGTATCCGCCGGTCTGGGAGGAGGAAGCAGCGATGCGGCATACGCCCTTTCAGGGCTGAACAGGCTGTGGGAGCTCGGCTTGAAAGATGAAGAGTTGATAAAATTCGGCGGAATGCTGGGCTCTGATGTCCCCTTCTTTTTTAAAGCCCCCATCGCCGTGGTCAGGGGCAGAGGCGAGATAGTTGCGGGACTTGAAGTCGTCAGCAGACATATTATTGTTATTGTGAAACCTGCTCTCGGCATATCATCAAAATGGGCCTATTCAGAGATGAGCAAGCTGCTTCCGGAGTTGACAAAGAGAGATAATAATATTAAACTTTTCTGTCATGCCCTTGAGAGGCAGGATTTTAAATCAATAGCCTTAATGATGAAAAATGACCTTGAGCTTCCTGTGATAAGGGAATTTCAGGTAATAGGGGAAATTAAGGACAGGCTGCTTGCCATGGGCGCAGAGGCTTCACTTATGAGCGGAAGCGGGCCGACTGTCTTCGGCGTATTCAACAGCAGAGAAAAAGCTGAGGATGCCGCAGAGGCGATGAGGCCGTTCTGGAGCAGGGTTGTTGAGACGCTAATTTAAAAATGGTGAATGGGGAAATGGGTTCTTACGATTCACCGATTTACCGGATAGCGATTCACCAGTTAGAATTGGGGCGTCGACAAACGGCAAGTCAGGAGATTTTGGATCTCCCATATGGAGGTTCGAATCCTCCCGCCCCAGCCAACTTTAATTTTTGTATGGAGGAACAATGCCAAACGGCATAAAGCTTTTAACAGGGAATTCTAACAGAAAGCTCGCGGGAGAGGTTGCGGAATATCTCGGCATTCCTGTCTGCGATACGCTGATAACCACATTCAGCGACGGCGAGATCATGGTTCAGATAAACGAGAATGTAAGAGGCTACGATATATTTGTGCTTCAGTCAACTTGCACCCCTGTAAATGATAATATTGTAGAGCTCCTGCTTCTCATTGACGCATTGAAAAGGGCTTCGGCAGGGAGGATAACCGCGGTTATCCCTTACTATGGATATGCAAGGCAGGACAGAAAGGTTCAGCCGAGAGTCCCTATATCCTCAAAGCTTTTGGCTGACCTTGTGACTGTAGCCGGCACTGATAGGGTGCTGACGGTGGACCTCCATGCAGGACAGATACAGGGATTTTTCAATATACCTGTGGACCATCTTTATGCTTCGCCGGTTATCCTTGAGTACATCAAAAAATGCAATATTAAGGACATTGTTATAGTTTCACCTGATGCTGGAGGCGTGGAGAGGGCAAGGGCCTTTGCAAAAAGGCTTAACGCATCACTGGCAATTATAGACAAGAGAAGAGAGAGGGCAAACGAGTCTGAGGTGATGAATGTAATAGGTGATGTAAAGGGGAAGAACACAATAATACTTGACGATATGATAGATACGGCAGGCACAATCGCTCAGGCTGCAATTGCCCTGAAGGAAAAAGGAGCAGACAGGGTGCTGGTAGCATGCACGCACGCGGTCCTTTCAGGCCCGGCCATAGACAGGATTAATAACTCAGTCATAGAAGAACTGATTGTAACCAACACAATACGGCTTGACAGCAAGCAGGAGAAGTGCAAAAAGCTCACAGTCCTGAGCATAGCGCCTCTGCTTGGCGAGGCTATAAAAAGGATTCATGAAGAATCTTCAATAAGTTCGCTTTTTGTGTAACCCCCGATATTATCGGGGGATAAAGGAGGAATAGGATAAGATGGAAAGGGCTACACTAAATGTGGAAAAAAGGGATAAAGCGGGGAAAGGTATCGCAAGGACGCTGAGAAGACAGGGTATGATACCTGCGATTATCTACAGGGGAGGCGGTTCACTGCCGATAGCAATATCAAAAAAGGCTATGGCTGAATTTATTGACTCTACGGCAGGCGAGCATACAGTTGTTAATCTTAAGTTTTCAGACGGCGACAGAAAACTGGCTATTCTTAAGGAATATCAGACAGACCCCTTAAAGGGAGATATCCTGCATACTGATTTTTTTGAGATATCTCTTAAGGAAAAGGTGACTGTGCATGTCCGTATTGTGACTCATGGCGAGCCGATAGGCGTGAAGCGGGACGGCGGCATCCTTCAGCATGTGCTCAGGGAAATAGAGATAAAGTGCCTGCCTGATAAAATACCGGGGCATCTTGAGGCTGACATATCGAAGCTTGAGATAGGCCAGTCCATTCATGTTAAAGACATACAGGTGGGAGAGGGGATAGAGGTTATTACCACAGCTGATGAAATTCTTGTGAATGTTGTTGCTCCTGCTGTTGAGAAAGAGCCTGAAGCGCCGGCTGAGGGCATTGTTGCTGCTGCTGCGCCTGAGACGGTTGAGCCTGAAGTAATAAAGAAAGGCAAGAAAGAAGAAAAGGAAGCGGCAGAGGGGAAGGCAGAGAAAAAATAATTGTGGGCTATAATCGGACTCGGCAATTATGGCAGTAAGTATTCAAAGACCCGGCACAACCTCGGGTTCATGGTTATTGAGGTTATGGCAGGGAATTTTGATATAGACTTTCACGAGAAAAAAGATTATCTGATTGGCAAAGGCCCTATCGGCGGACATGATGTCCTGCTCATAGAGCCTTTGACTTTTATGAACCTGAGTGGCAATGCCGTTAAAGATATCTTCAGAAAATTCAATGTCACTTCTGAAGACCTGATAGTAATCCATGACGACCTTGACATGGACACAGGAAAGCTCAAGATAAAACGGAACGGCTCTGCAGGCGGGCACAGGGGCGTTGAGTCAATAATTCAGAGCATCGGCACAAAAGAATTTATCAGGGTCAAGATAGGGATAGGGAGGGAGCACGGAATATCTCCTGAAACCTATGTTCTCAAAAAATTCCGGAAAGACGAACTCCCCATGATCAAAGATGCCATTGAACGCGCAGCTGATGCCGTCACTGCTATTGTCTCAGGCGGCGCTGCAAAGGCGATGAATAAGTTCAATGTTTGATGCAATTACTACACGTACTTCTCGACTGTTTTAACTGTGGATAACTGAAACTTTGCTGGTGAAAAAACTAACCTTTACTTTTACGGTGTAACAGTGCCTTAACCGTTTCAATTAATTTTACCGGTGAGGTTGCTGTTTTTAGTAAAAACTCATCTGCACCACCACTAATGAGTTTATCTATTGTATCCTGTGTGATAGTAGAAGAAAACACTAATACCGGTATATTCTTCCATTTGGGTGACGCCTTTAACATCGATAGCACTTTAAATCCGTCCATGTCTTCCATATATAAATCAAGGATTATCAAATTCGGTGTGTGTTCATTGAGCATTTTAATCCCTTCCATCCCATCCCGTGCTTCAATAACCAAAAAACCACCTTCAACCAGATTAATCCTATTTATTTTTCGGGACATATCATGATCTTCAATTAACAGAATTTTATCTTCCCTGTCTGCCTTATAATGAGACATTATGCTCTCAATTATTTCTTTGATGACTGCCCTTTGACTGTCACTTACATCAACAAACTCAATTCCCACTCCAACTCCCGGCTGAAAATGTCTGATTTGTGCCTTAACCGTTACCTTCTTATTTTTATAAGGAATCGTAACGTCAAAAAAACAATTTTCCGCAAATATGTTTCCTGTAGATAAGTAGAGGCCGCCTTCACTGATATCGATACATTGAAAATTCTTCTTGATATCAACTAAAAGCTTCTCTGTGAGGAGAACTCTCTGTTGTTTCCTGTTATCTTGTTTCTCTTCGGCGTCCATACAATTAACCTATTGGTCCTGTTTGAGTGTTTTGAAAAGTTTTTCAACAGTTTGCGCCATCTTTTACTTCCAGCCACAACAATTCTGGTGGCGGTGCAGGGAATCGAACCCCGGACACTGCGGATATGAGCCGCATGCTCTAACCGACTGAGCTACACCGCCTACAAATAGGATACAGGGATGCAAGATGCAGGATACAAGATAAAAAATCGTGAATCATGCATCTTGTATCGCAAAGCAAGTATTAATTATAACAAAACAGATAGTCTTAATAAAAGAGTTCAAATCTTCTTGTCCTGATGTTTATGAGAATGCCGGCTGCGATAAAGTTTGAGAGAAGCGCTGTGCCGCCGTAGCTCATAAAAGGCAGGGGAATGCCGACTACAGGCATAATGCCGAGAGTCATGCCTACATTTATAAAGAAGTAAGTTGAAAACATGGCGGTTATTCCGGCAGCAAGGAGCCTGCCGAATTCATCCTTTGCCTTTAATGCAGTATCAAGCCCCCTGAGAATTAAGGCGAGGTAAATAAGCAGAAGGAAAATGCTTCCAACAAGCCCCCATTCCTCTGCGAATACCGCAAAGATAAAATCAGTCTGCTTCTCCGGGAGAAACCTGAACGGCCCCTGCGTTCCCTTCAGGTAGCCTTTTCCAAGAATACCGCCTGAGCCTATGGCAATCTTTGACTGGTTTATGTGATAGCCGATACCTGCCGGATCTGCCTCAGGCTCCATGAACGCAACAATCCTGTTTTTCTGATAATCTTTCAGCCCTTCCCACATTATGTTGCCGATGAATGGGATTGACAGCGCTCCGATTATAATAAGAAGTATGACAACTTTTTTTTGCAGTCCCTTTATAATGCTGAGCGATAAAAACATTATTAATAGAACAACTGTGGTGCCGAGGTCCGGCTGCTTGAGCAGGATTATCAACGGAATAAACATGAACGCCAGAAAAATTTTTATAATAGAGGCCAATCCCATTGTGCCGCTGAGTTCCATGAAATGCCGCGCTATGACTATTATAAACATCAGCCTGAATATTTCGGACGGCTGAAAAGAAAGCGGCCCGATAGACAGCCATCTTTGCGCTCCCATGCCTGTTTTCCCTGCGAAGAGGACGATCAAGAGCAGGCCTATGCCTATAGCATATACCGGATAAGCAAACCTGCTTAGCCAGATATAATCAAAGCTCACAATAGAAAATAGCGCTGTGATTCCAAGCAGCAGCCAGTAGATTTGCTTCATGTGATAATTTGGCTGTTCATGAGGAAGCAAAGGACGTGTGGCGCTATATATTGTCATTATGCCTATAATAGACAGAAGGATCACTATGAAGAAAGTGCCCCAGTCAAAATTTTTAATCAACCGCCTGTTTATCTGCATATGCATGGAGAATGCCGCCTCTCTAATTTTTAGCTTTTAATTTTTCACTTTTCAGATACGCTTCGATTGCCAGCTTTGCAATAGGAGCTGCGGCTCCGCCGCCGTGGCCGCCATGCTCAATAAAAACACATAATGCAATAGCGGATTTTTCTACAGGCGCAAATGCCACAAACCATGCGTGGTCACGATGTTTTTCGGGCAGGTTATGTGAACTTTTTCTTATGCTTACTACCTGTGCTGTGCCTGTTTTCCCTCCAACGGTTGCAATGCTTGATTTTGCCGCGCCGCCTGTCCCGCCGCCTTCATTTACAACACCGTAAAGGGCGTTTCTTACAAGGTCAAGAACCTGAGGTTTTATATCCGCACTCGCAACGGGCTGCAACGGAGCCTCTGCCTTAACCATCATAGGCCTGTATATTATACCTCCATTGGCAACCACGCTCATAAGTTGAGCCATCTGCATCGGGGTAGCGGCTACATAACCCTGACCGATGGCTGCATTGAATGTCTCGCCGAGATACCACTGCTGGTTTTTCTTCTCATGCTTCCATTTAGTATCAGGTATCAGTCCTGAGCGCTCTTTTACCAGTTGTAACCCTGTCTCGCTTCCGAGGCCGAGTCTTCTTGCATACTCTGCAATTTTATCTATTCCAAGCCGTTTCCCTACTTCATAAAAATAAACATCGCATGATTCAACTATGGCCCGGTGCAGAGAGACTGTTCCGTGCCCGCCCTTTTTCCAGCAGCCGAACTGCCACTTCCCGTAGGTTATTCCTCCGGTGCAGGTAACTTTTGTGTCGGGCGTGATTACTCCCTCGTTGAGCGCCGCAATTGCCGTGACAATCTTGAATGTTGACCCCGGCGGATACTGGCTCTGGAGCGCCCTGTTAAGCATAGGCATTTTTTTATCCTGAAGCAATGCCGTCCATTGGCTGTAATTTACGCCGCGTGCAAACAGATTAGGGTCAAAAGACGGCCTGCTCACAAGCCCGAGTATTTCTCCTGTGTCAGGCTTCAAAGCAACCACTGCTCCTGCTCTTCCTGCAAAGGCCTCTTCCGCAGCTTTCTGCAGGTTAATGTCAATGCTCAATTTTAAGTCAGCACCCTTAACAGGGGGATTCTCCTTCAGAAGTTTTATCTCCCTTCCAAGGGCGTCAATTTCTATAATCCTTTCTCCGGGTATTCCGCGCAGAGTCCTGTCAAAAAGAAGTTCTGCTCCCCATTGCCCGATAAATGCCTCCGGCGGCACATCTTTAAACTCAGGATTTTTTGACTGGGAAGGGTTTAGTTTACCGAGATACCCGATGAGATGGGCTCCGATATCTCCGTACAGATATTCGCGGCTCATATCAATGTCAATTATCAATCCCGGAAAATCTGAGCGTCTTGCTTCCATTGCCGCTATCTCTTTGAACGTGAGCCCTTCCTTAAGTTTTATAGGCTCAAACGGACTCAGTCCTTTTTTGTTTATTCTGGCATAAATATCACCGGCGTTAATTCCAAGAATATTAGCTAAATACTGTATGTTTACCTGTTTTAAATTCTCGGGCATGAGCGAGGCGTAAAAATACGGAGAATTTTTTACAAGGGGCACGCCGTTTCTGTCATATATTATTCCTCTGGGAGCGGGGATTTTAATTATACGGAGCATGTTCCCCATGGATATTTTACCGTATTCTTTTCCCTGAAGAACCTGAAGCTGCCACAGCCTGATTGCAAACAGCGCGAATAACCCGGCGATAACATAACTTGCCAGCAATATCCTGTTTCTGCTGTTATTGCTCATTTTGAGGCCTCATAAATATGCCGAGTAAAGAATTTATGAGTGCAGCGGTAAATATTATGGACATTGCGCTTGGAATAGAAGTAGGCATATGCTCAAATATTGTTTTAGAAAGGAATACAATTATGCCGTTGATGGCAGTCAACAGGGAAATGCCTATTACTCCGAGAACCGGCGTCCACCTGAAAAAGCTTCCGCCAGAGGCGGATGACATAAAAGCTGAAAGAAAGCCTACCATGCCTTTCCCTAAGATATTGGGGCCGAGAATACCTCCGGAAAGACTGTCGCCTATAAGCCCTACAAACGAACCGAACAGCAGGCCCTTGGTTTCTCCGTTCTTTAATCCGAAATAATAGGCAATAGCTGCTGCCAAATCGGGCTGTGCGCCAAAAATTGATATTCTGCTCTCAAGAAGAAACGCTGAGAATATGATGAGTAGCAGAAGGATTTTCCTCATCGTCCTATTATCACGACTTCTTCAAGTGTTGTGCTGTCCTGAAACGGAGTAACCTCTATGTTCCGGAAAAGGCCCATGCCTTTTTTTGCGGTTCCGGTTACAGCGCCGACAGGTATGCCCGGAGGGAAAAGAGAGTCAAGCCCTGATGTAAGCGCCATTTCGGTTTCTTTTACTTCATATTCGTGAGAGACATATTTCAGCATACAGGTTTTTGAACCCGTTCCGGAGATTATTCCTTCAGTTCTGCTTTCCTGAAGCCTTATTGCCGCCGAGAAATTCACATCGTTGAGCAGAAGGACATATGAGTAAGAGTTCAATGCGGAAAAAACCTTGCCTACAAGCCCTTTGCCGGTTATCACCGTCATATCCTTTTCCACGCCGTCATGCCTGCCTTTGTTTATTATAAGCGTGTTGGTCCACTGGTCATTGCCTCTGGAGATAACCCGCGCAGCAGTGACGTATTTTTTTTCTTTTTCTTTCAAGGCCAGCAGTTCTCCGAGCCTTGCATTCTCAAGAACTGCCTCCTTGTATTTATGCCGCTCCATAAGCAGCTTATCAAGCTCCAGCTTCAATCTCCTGTTTTCTTCATCTCGCAGTTGTATCTTTTTGAAGGCGCCTTTTATTTTTGAACAGACAGAATTGATGGCGTTATTCGCAATGTTGACAGGGTAGTTTATAAGGCGCAGAGGATTAGGCAGTCCCCTATTGCTCTGGTATGTCATCAGAATGAATGACGCAATGATAAGAGAAAAAAAAAGCAAAAACCTCTTCTTGGGCATTAATTAATAGATATCTTCCTTAGAAGTTCAAAATCGTCAAGCATCTTTCCGACCCCTCTCACAACTGCGGTAAGAGGGTCATCAGCCACTATTACGGGAAGTCCTGTCTCTTCTCTTATATATGTATCCAGCCCCTTTAAGAGCGCTCCGCCGCCTGCAAGCACGATCCCGCGGTCCACGATGTCTGCCGCAAGTTCAGGCGGTGTGTTCTCAAGGGTGACTTTTATCGTGTCAAGAATTGTATTTACAGATTCGCTAATGGCCTCCCGTATTTCATCCTCGTTTATGGTTATGGTTTTCGGAATACCTGATATAAGGTCTCTTCCTTTTATCTCCATTTCACAGTGGCCGTCTCCGTCTGAAGGGTATGCGGACCCTATCTCTATCTTTATATGTTCTGCTGTCCTCTCGCCTATCATGAGGTTGTAACGGCGTTTCATATAAGCGATGAGTTCTTCATCCATCTTATCTCCGCCTACCCTTACAGCCTTGCTGTATACGATACCGTCAAGCGAGATGACCGCTATATCAGTGGTGCCGCCGCCGATGTCAACGATCATATTCCCTGACGGCTCACCCACAGGCAATCCCACACCGACTGCCGCAGCCATCGGCTCTTCAATCAGGTAAACTTCCCGCGCGCCCGATGCCTGCGCCGCATCTTTTACGGCGCGCTGTTCAACTTGTGTAATGCCTGACGGGACTCCTATGATTATCCTCGGCGATACAAAGCTCCGCCTGTTATGCACCTTTGCAATGAAATACTTGAGCATCTCTCCTGTGGCGTCAAAGTCTGCTATAACGCCATCCTTCATTGGTCTTATAGCCATGATATTTACAGGGGTTTTGCCAAGCATTTTTTTTGCTTCGGTGCCGACCGCAATAGTTTTCTTAGTGTCTTTCCTTATAACAACGACAGAGGGTTCATCGCATACGATCCCTTTGCCTTTAACAAATACGAGAGTATTTGCAGTGCCAAGGTCTATGGCAAGATCATTTGAGAATAAACCAAGAATATTATTTAAGAACATTTCTTCTCTCCTTCTGTATTGTAACTCTTAATTTCTTCTATGACAGTTGTCCTGGCAATCTCATCGCCAAGCCTCATTCCTTCTTTGCTCCCGAGAAGCATTACGAACTCGAACGCAATTATTAGCAGCGTAATAACCCATCCGATTAATGGAATTCTCCATAGCGCGGCGCCGATGCACAGCACAAGATTTCTCAATATTGACTCTCTGACAGAACACGCCTTGCCGGCTGCAATGGAAACAACCTTTAATCCTGTAAGCTGTTTCCCTATACTCTTGCCGTTAAAAAGCCCATCGCTGATTAACAGATAAGCAAGTCCGGCAAAAAATCCTGCCTTTGGTATTATCTCTGTTGCTGCAGCGACAATTATAATATCAATCGTCTTTGCAACACTTCTGAGAAGCAGGCTTGCTCTTTTGGGTTCTTCCAACATTTTAAATTTTAACAAAAAATGGTTCATTTTTCAATTATAATTAACTATAGATGGTTAAGCTTGAACAGGAACTCAAACATGCGGAAAAAAATAAAACTTCAAAGATGCGGATTTTCCTCGTGCTCCTGTCTGTTTTTTCTGTGGCTGCCGGCATAATTATAGGTTCCATCTATTGGATGTTGTCCGAACTTCCGCAGATAAAGGCGCTTGAAGCGTATAAGCCGATAGAATCTTCGCGTGTTTATTCTTCCGAAGGAGAATTGCTTGCAGAGTTATATCTTGAAAGAAGGACCTTTATTCCCCATTACAGGATACCGGAGCATGTGAAGAAGGCCTTTGTATCTATTGAGGACATAAGATTTTACAAGCATCATGGAGTTGATGTTACAGGGATTATAAGGGCGCTTTACCATGATGTTAAGGCAGACAGCATTGTTCAGGGAGGAAGCACGATAACCCAGCAGCTCGCAAAAATGCTTTTCCTTAAGCCGGACAGGAGCATAAAAAGAAAGGTCAGGGAGGCAGTAATTTCCATACAGATAGAAAAGCGCTACACAAAAGATGAAATACTCGGCCTGTATCTGAATCAGGCCTATTTCGGGACACGGGCCTACGGCATCGAGGCGGCTTCACAGACATATTTCGGGAAATCAACAGATGAGCTTAATATAGCTGAAGCGGCGCTCCTTGCATCCCTGCCCAAAGCTCCGTCGCTGTATTCTCCTTTTAAAAATCCTGATAAAGCTAAGGAGAGGAGAAGAAAGGTTCTGAAAGAAATGCTGAAGAATAAATTTATAACAGAGGCTCAATTTAAAGAGGCTGACAGGTTTCCCCTGCCTGTGACCCCCAATTTTAGAAAATATAATGCGCCGTATTTCATAGAAGCCGTCAGGCAGGAACTTGAGAATAGATACGGAGACGAGTTGTACACTTCAGGATACAGGATATATTCCACCTTAAGTTCCGCTATGCAGAAGGCTGCGGAGGACGCGGTTAAAAAGGGGCTTTCCTCTATAGGAAAAAGGGCAGGGACAGGTGTAGAGGCAGCGCTTGTTGCCATAGACATTAAAACAGGCCATGTAAAGGCTATGGCCGGCGGCTCTGATTTTTGGAAAAACCAGTTTAACAGGGCCACTCATGCATTAAGGCAGCCGGGTTCTGCATTTAAGCCGTTTGTTTATGCTGCGGCAATTGAAAAGGGGATGACGTCGCAGGGAAAAATAGATGATTCTCCTATTTTTCTGAAAGGTTCAAAACCCGGGAAACTATGGTCCCCAAAGAATTATGACGGCAGATATTATGGAAGCGTTACTCTTAAGACTGCCCTTGCCCAGTCTCTGAACACCGCTACTATAAGGCTTGCAGATAAACTGGGGATAAAAAATGTTGTAGAAATGGCAAAGAGGCTTGGCATAAAGAGTGAGCTTCAGCCTTACGCATCTCTTGCGATTGGGGCTTCTGATGTTACTTTGCTTGAGATGGTATCGGCATACTCGGCGTTTGCTTCCGGCAAAAGAGTAAAACCTGTTTTGTATGAAAAGATAATTGGCAGGGATGGAAGAATCGTAGAGGAAACAGCGGCAGCGGCCCCGAGCGGCTCGGAGCTTTCAGAAAAAACCGTAGAAGAGATGAAAGTGCTTCTCAGGGCTGTTGTTGAAGAGGGCACCGCGCAGAGCGCGAAGGAACTGAAAAGGCCTGTTTACGGCAAGACAGGCACTACAAACAATTATACTGACGCATGGTTCATAGGTTTTGATGACAGGCTTGCGGTTGGCGTCTGGGTCGGAAGGGATAACCACAAGCCAATCGGCAAAAAAGAGGCCGGTTCAAAGGCTGCGCTTCCGATATGGATTGAGTTTATGAAAAAAGCGCCTCTACAAATTCCTCAGGAACAAAATCCCTGAGGTCGTCAATCCCTTCGCCGATTCCTATAAGCCTCACAGGTATGCCGAGTTCTTTCCTTATCGCAAATACGATTCCGCCTTTTGCCGTGCCGTCAAGTTTTGTGAGCGCAACACCTGTAACGCCGACTGCTTCGTTGAAAATCTGCGCCTGCCTTAACGCATTCTGTCCTGTGGTTGCATCAACAACAAGCAGCACTTCCTGTGGCGCATGAGGCATGGCTTTCTGCACAACGCGTTTAACCTTTTTCAATTCCTCCATCAAAGGGCTTTTTGTGTGAAGCCTGCCTGCTGTGTCAATAATAACAATGTCAATCTTTTTATGTTTTGCGGACTCTATCGCATCATAGGCAACGGCAGCAGGGTCAGAACCGCTCTGGTGTTTGACGATAGAAGCGCCTGATCTTTCAGCCCATATCTCAAGCTGCTCTATTGCAGCAGCCCTGAAGGTATCAGATGCTCCAAGCAGGACTGAATGCCCCTCTGACCTGAACCTGCTTGCAAGTTTGCCGATAGTAGTGGTCTTGCCCACGCCGTTAACGCCAACTGTCAGGATAACAAAGGGCTTCTCACCGAACAGGACCACAGGCGAAGAGGAGCCGAGCAGGGAAACCATTTCCTTTTTTAGAAATTCCTTTGCTGAAGCGCTGTCTTTGACTGCGCCTTTTTTTATCTTGTCTTTCAAGGAGTTGACAATTTCTGCCGCAGCATGCACTCCGATGTCAGATGTTATAAGTATTTCTTCAAGTTCATTGACAACTTCTTCATCAATCGCTCCATACATGAAAACAGATTCAACTTTTTCAATAAAGCCTTTTCTTGTTTTTGCAAGCCCTTCTTTTAATCTGTCAAAGAAACTCATCAACCCTCCACTGATTTTCTTTTCTACTGATATAATACACCATGAACTTCTATCAATTCATAATCTCCCGCCTTAACGGCAGGGATATTGAGAAGGAAGTTGACTATTATCTGGGGCTTGTTAGAAAGGGCATTGCCGGGTTCATTATTTTCGGAGGGGAACTCAATACCGTAAAGCAAGGCATAAAGAAACTTCAGAGGGAAGCAGATAACCGTTTGATAATTGCCTCTGACCTTGAGCGGGGATTAGGACAACAGCTTGAGGGAGGTACGATATTTCCGCCTGCAATGGCAATTGCGAAGGCAATTAAAAATTCAAAATTAAAAGTTCAAAATTCAAAATTGAAAATTTTAAGAGATGTCTTCAAAACGGTTGCAATTGAGGCAAGATATGCAGGTATAAATACAATCTTTGCCCCTGTTCTGGACATAAATACTAATCCCAAAAATCCGATTATCTCGACAAGGGCGTTCGGAGAAAGCGCTGAGAGCGTTTCTTTTTTCGGCTGCGAGATGATAAAAATATTTCAGTCCTATGGCATTACTGCCTGCGGCAAACACTTTCCGGGACACGGCGATACGGAAACAGACTCGCACATAAAACTCCCGAAGATAAAAAAAGATATCAAAACCCTGTCAAAGACAGAGCTTGCGCCATTCAGGAATGCAGTTAAAGCAGGCGTAAGGATGATTATGCTCGGCCATCTGAATGTCCCTGCATTAGACCCGTCTGGCGTCCCTGTGTCGCTCTCGCAAAAGGCGGTCAGTTATCTCAGAAACAAACTCGGGTTTAAAGGCGTCATAATTACGGATGCTATGAATATGGGAGGCATAGGGAAATATTCGGAGGAAGAGGCATCGTTTATGACGCTTAACGCAGGTGTTGATATACTGCTTCACCCGACTGACCCTGACAGGGTTGTTGCTTATCTTGAAGGAAAAGATGCACGATGCAGGATACAGGATACAAGATTTAAAAGGACAAAGACTCGGCAGTTTATCCCTGATTTCAGTGAGCACAAAAGACTTGCTGAAAAGATTACAAAGATGGCTATAAAAATTGACGGCCGGTTAAAACCTTTGCATTTTTTCGCCCCTTTGCTGATAATTCTCAGCGACGATGCTGATAAGAAGGGAATTACACTATATACCGGGTTAAAATCCGGATACCACTCTTTGAAGTGTTTGCATTTCAAGCAGGGGGAGGATTTAAAGTTGGACAGTGTTTTGAAAGGCAGAGATGTAATAGTTGCTGTTTTTTCATGTATCAGGGCGTGGAAGGGAGGGGCAAGCCCTTGGCTTTTAAAGTGTATCACGGAATTAAAAGACAAGGCTGAGATATTTATATCTTTTGGAAGTCCTTACCTAATTGACAATATCAGAGGAGATGTGATAAAAATATATGCCTATTGGGATTCTGATTCTGCTCAGAAGGCAGTGGCAGAAGTTATTATGAAGGGGTAACATTTTGGGTAAGTTGTTACTCAAAGACAATCGTATGGTTATCTAACCGCCTGATTTTAAGGTATTATTTTCAGGCATGGACATTGCTTATTAAACACATAGTCTTTTTAAAAATTTTTGTTATAAGGGAGAAGCAAGATTATGTTAAGAAACGAAAAAGGCTTTACGCTCATTGAACTGATTATGGTTATAGTCCTTCTTGGAATTCTGGCAGCTATTGCTGTTCCCAAATATGCAGACTTGCAAGGAGAAGCGAAGGATGCTGTAACAAATGCAACGATTGGAGCTGTAAAATCTTCTGCAGTAATATGGTTTGCTAAAAAGCAAGGGGTAACGAGCACACACACTGCAATTTTTGCTTCGACGGAGTACGATCCCGTTGTCACCCTTGGCGGGTCTGCCTGTAATGCCCTTACAGCAACATATACAGGTCGTCCAGTAATAAATTTCAGCATAAGCTCTACATTCTGTTCTCCATAGGAGAATAAAAAGATAAATTAGGCAGCAAAATAAAAATAAAAAGGAGGGAAAAATGTTAAGAAACGAAAAAGGCTTTACGCTGATAGAGCTGATTATGATTATCATCATCCTCGGGATTCTTGCGGCAATTGCTGTGCCCAGATATGTTGACCTGCAAACAGACGCAAGGAACGCTGTACTTGACGCATCAGTTGGAGCAATCAAGTCCGCAGCTATAATTCAATATGCAGCGGGGATACCCAATCCGGCTGCAAACACATTGGCTTCAATTATTGCGCAGACTGATTTGGACGCTGCTGTGCTTTCTACTCCTATCAGTCCGACCACGTGTGCTGATGCCAATACATTAACAATAACACATTCAGGAGGGGGCACTAGGACATTTAGCATACAGTCTATCTACTGTTCAGGCTAAGAGAATTGGGAAAATGAGCTAAATGGCACGATTATATCTCTCAAAAGGGGCAGCAATGCCCCTTTTGATTTTTCTTGTCGGATTTATATTTATCCTTCTTATATCTATCATTTCAGGATGGATACTCTGGTGGGCAGGCGCAGCATGTCTTAGCCTGCTTTTTTTAAGGAAAGCAGGCCACCCTTTTCCATTCACCCCTTTATCCATTGCATTCACGATATATATCCTTGTCCTCTTTATTAACGGTATTGTCCTTAACGATATTTACCACGGGGAGATCATATTTTATATCCTTTTTTTTATTCTGCCTTTTACTGTGTTTTCGCGTCTGGATACCTTAACTGTTGAGCGTTTTTTTAAAGGCGCGGCATTTATATTTGCCCTGCTGGTAATATGGGGGCTTATTCAGCATGTTACAGGTTCATGGTATATTGTTTCTGCGGGGACAAGGGCGAATGCGATTTTTTATACGGCTAATACCTTTGCAACCGGAATCAATCTTTTTTTGCTTTCATTCATAGCGCTCTATCTTTCAGGTGTTAGTCCTCGTCTTACCTATGGGCTTTCCTTATTGTTTTTTGCTGGGCTTATGGCCACTCAGAGCCGCGGAGGTTACTTAGGGCTTACCTCTGGAGCGTTATTTTTAGCATTGTTTAATTTCATCGGACACGGGCAATTGAAGTGGAATCGAATTCGCTGGGCAAAACTGGCGCTGGGGCTTTTAATTGTTATTCTTATTTTTCAGTTTTCCCCTGCATGGAGCGGTGATAATGTGAGGGCAACAATTATGGAGGGGCACACTTCTGATCGCCTTGCGCTATACAGTAGTGCATGGCAGGCAATCAAGAACAATCCATTATGGGGCTATGGTTATTTTAATTTCGGTTATATTTTTGAAAGATATAAAATACCGCCGTTTACTGACAAGATAGCATTATTTGTCCATAATGATTATCTCCAGATATGGCTTGAGACTGGACTGATTGGTTTTATTGCATTACTTGCTGTGATTGGTGTGTTTTATCTAAGCCTCTGGAAAAAGCGTTCGGATATAAATTTAAATTCCATGCGGAATCCTGAATGGCTGCCTGTGACTGGCGCTGCCATGACCTCTCTCTTTGCTCATGCGGCAGTGGATTTTCCTCTTTATATTCCGGCATTGCAGTTCCTATCAGGCGCCTATCTCGGCGCTCTTAACGGTTTTTTTCGAGATACGTCTATTCCAAAACCGAAATTTATTCCCCCTATAACTCCTTTTTTAGAACGCATAGGCGTCAGATTAGTAGTAGTAAAGGGGATGGCGGTATTTGTGCTTTTATTTTGGCTGCTGCAGCCTGCGATTGCTCAGTTTGCCTCTGAACAGGGACTCAAAGGCTTAAAAAAAGGAGATGTTAAATATGCGCTAAATAAAATTACACTGGCACAGCGGTTAGTTCCCTTGAATGCATCTTATTACTGGTATGAAGGGATAATCATGAGGGATCAGGCAGTTGAACTTCAAAACCGTGAGTTAGCTGTTTTTGCTGACAATGCCTTCGCAAAAGGTACAAAAATAAATAAATACTATCCGGATAATTGGATTGAGCGCCTGCGTCTTCATCGCGACCATCGCGCGTTAATGGAGAATCCGGCTAATCCCGAAACGCTTTTGCAATGGGCGGAACATATGCGGACATGGAATCCGCACCTTTTTCCAGTCAAACTCGAATATGCCCGCACCCTGGCCTTTGCAGGCAAAAAAAAGGAAGCAATGCTGTTTGCAAAGCAAATGCAGCATAAATACCCCGACTCTAAGTTGGTAAGGAAGTTAATAAGTGATATAGAAAAAGGGGTTTTTTAAGTTACATTTTTATGGCTGGCATGATTAAAGAGACCACGTCTGTGTTTTTACAATATTAAACTGCCAATATCCCTCCTACGCCTCACGTATCCAAAATAGAAATTGCAGTATAAGAGACTAAATATCATTGTCATTTACTTGACACAAGTTGACTCACTTGTTATTATATGAATAAGCTAATTAAAGGCTGCTTGTTTTTGGGTATTTAAATTAGGTTTAGGGTTTGATAAGGTTATTGTAAGGACAAAATCGGAGGATAGATGGCACCTGCAGTTAAAGACTATTATGAGATACTCGGCGTAAACAAAACCGCCTCTCAGGACGAGATAAAAAAGGCGTACAGAAAGTTTGCGCGAAAATATCACCCTGACCTTAATCCCGGCGACAAAACCTCAGAGCATAAATTCAAGGAGATAAACGAAGCATACAGTGTGCTCGGCGATGAAAAGAAACGGGCTGATTATGACCAGTTCGGCAAATCTCCTTTTGAAGCGGGCGGACAGTGGTATGAAGGAGCAAGGCCTGATTTCGGCGAGACCGCTGATTTTGGCGGATTCGGAGATGTTTTTTCCGACATCTTTGGAGCAGACAGAAGATATGAACAATTCGCGAGAAAAGGCGCTGATATGTTCATGGCTATTGAACTTTCCCTGGAAGATGCATTCGCAGGCGTTACACGTTCTGTTGCCATTACAAGAGAAACCCCGTGCAGGATATGCAATGGAACAGGCGCTGAGTCTTATCAAACATGCGATAGGTGCAAAGGAAGCGGAAAGCTTCAAACATCAAAAGGTTTTTTCAGGATGTCCCAGTCATGCACATCCTGCGGAGGAAGCGGCAGAAAGATTACGAAAACATGCAAGGCGTGTAACGGCAGGGGGAAAACACTCCGGACAGATACAATAAAGGCTAAGATACCTGCCGGTGTTGATACCGGTTCCATAGTGAAACTTAAAGGCATGGGAGGAGTTGGCGAGGCAGGCGGCCCTCAGGGAGATTTGCGCATAGAGGTGACTGTCAGGCCGCATCCTGTATTTACGCGAAAGGAAAATGACATTTATGTGGATTTGCCAATCACATTTGGCGAGGCAGCGCTCGGCGCAAAGATTGAAGTCCCTACAATAGACGGAAGCGCAGTGATGACTATTCCATCCGGAACGCAGGGGGGACAGAAGTTTAAGCTTTCAGGGAAAGGTTTCCCTTCACCAAGGACGGCAGGGAGGGGCAATCAATATGTGATTGCAAAGATAGTTGTGCCGAAAGATATAAACAGCAAGGCAAAAGAGGCGATAAAAGAGATAGAAGCATTATATAAAGAAGATCCGAGAAAAGATATTATCGGGAGAAGGCAATGACCGAAAGGGACAAGAAACAGCCTGTATATGTGATAAGCGTTGTGGCTGAGATGCTCGGAGTGCATCCTCAGACACTGAGGATGTATGAAAGGGAAGGGTTTGTAATACCCCGCAGGACAAAACGGCTGAGGCTTTATTCAGAGGAGGACGTAGAAAGGCTTAACTTTGTGCTGAGCCTTACCAAGGAACTCGGTGTGAATAAGGCAGGCGTGGACATTATTTTGAGGATGAGGCATAGGGGCGAGGCGCTGCAGCATGAGATGGAGGAGATGATGCGCCTGCTTGATGAAGATATGAAACATGATTTTGAAGAAAGGATACGAAGGATTTTTCAGGAGGAGGAATAAATAATGAGGATGGATAAATTGACAATAAAGAGCCAGGAGGCTGTGCAGGAGGCGCAGAGGCTTGCCGAAAGAAAGGGGAATCAGGAACTCCAGCCGGAGCATCTCTTGATTGCTCTGCTTGATGATAAAGAGGGGATTGCCCTTCAGATATTGACAAGGCTTGGAGTTGATTTAAATGCTCTTCAGAAGGATGTTGAAGATGAGATAGAAAAATTTCCGAAGGTTCTCGGCGCAACTCCCGCGGGACAGATATATATTTCACAGAGATTAAAGGATGCAATCGAAGGGGCTTTCAAAGAGGCAGAACATCTTACAGATGAATATGTGAGCGTTGAACATCTGCTGCTTTCTCTTATATCAGCAGGAGGCCCATGCTTGGAGCTGTTAAAAAGATACGGCGTTACCGCTGATAAGGCAATGTCTGTGATGCGGGAAATCAGAGGCGCGCAGCGCGTAACAGATCCGAACCCTGAGGATAAATATCAGGCTATTGCCCGTTACAGCCGCGACCTGACAGAGCTTGCAAGGAAAGGAAAGCTAGACCCCGTTATCGGAAGGGATGATGAGATACGGCGCATCATACAGGTGCTTTCAAGAAGGACAAAAAATAATCCCGTTTTAATAGGAGAGCCTGGTGTTGGCAAAACCGCTATCGCTGAAGGACTTGCGCAGAGGGTTGTGGCAGGCGATGTGCCTGAGACATTAAAAGATAAAAAGGTCGTTGCACTGGATATGGGAGCGCTTGTTGCCGGCTCAAAATACCGTGGCGAGTTTGAAGAAAGGCTTAAGGCAGTCCTTAAAGAGATTGAACAGGCAGAGGGCAGGATAATACTTTTTATAGACGAACTGCATACAGTTGTGGGCGCCGGTGCGGCAGAGGGAGCGATAGATGCATCCAATATGCTTAAACCCGCACTTGCAAGGGGAGAACTGAGATGTGTCGGAGCAACGACACTTGATGAATACAGAAAACATATAGAAAAAGACCCTGCTCTGGAAAGAAGATTTCAGCCTGTTTACATAAAAGAACCCACTGTTGAAGACACAATATCAATACTCCGCGGGCTCAAGGAAAAATACGAAGTGCATCACGGAGTCAAGATAAAGGATTCGGCGCTGATATCTGCCGCTGTTCTTTCTCACAGGTATATTGCCGACAGGTTTCTTCCTGATAAGGCGATAGATTTAATTGACGAGTCAGCGTCAAAGCTCAGGATGGAAATAGACAGCATGCCTGTTGAGCTTGACGAAATCGAGAGAAAGCTCCGGCAGCATGAGATGGAAAAACAGGCTGTTATGAAAGAGGATTCAAAAGACACAAAGGAAAAGTTGAATAAGATAAAAAAGGAGATGGCGGAACTTCAATCAAAAAGGGACGAACTCAGGGCGCAATGGCTTAGCGAGAAAGAGATTATCGCGAGGATAAGAGACATTAAAGAGCAGATGGAAAAGACAAAGATAGAATCAGAGCGCGCTGAACGCGAAGGAGACCTGACAAAGGCATCGGAGCTGAGGTACGGCAAGCTCCTTGAACTCCAGAAATCGCTTGAGGGTGAAAACAAAAAACTTGCCGGTGTTCAGGCAAGAAGAAAGATGCTCAAAGAAGAGGTTGATGAAGAAGACATAGCAGAGGTTATCTCAAAATGGACAGGCGTGCCTATATCAAGGATGCTTGAAGGAGAGATTCAGAAACTTCTTAAAATGGAAGAAAGGCTCAGGCTCAGGGTTGTGGGGCAGGATGAGGCAATAGTGGCTGTTTCAAATGCGGTCAGGCGTTCAAGGGCAGGGATTCAGGACCCGAACCGTCCAATCGGTTCGTTTATATTCCTCGGCCCTACAGGCGTCGGCAAGACAGAACTTGCAAGGGCATTGGCGGAATTTTTGTTTGATGATGAAAATGCAATGGTGCGCATTGATATGTCAGAGTATCAGGAAAGGCATACAGTATCAAGGCTCATCGGAGCTCCTCCGGGCTATGTCGGATATGAAGAAGGGGGACAGCTTACAGAGGCAATCAGGAGAAGGCCTTATGCCGTGGTTCTCTTTGACGAAATAGAAAAAGCGCATCCGGAAGTCTTTAATCTTCTTTTGCAGGTGTTGGATGACGGAAGGCTTACAGACGGGCATGGCAGGACAGTTGATTTCAGAAATAGCGTTCTGATAATGACGTCAAATATCGGGAGCACGCATATACAGGAACTCCTTACAGAGAGGACGAAGAGGCCTGTTGCATACTGGGGTTCTGCCGAAGAAGAGGATAATAAAGAAATGAAGGATAAGGTAATGGCAGACCTTAAGGCATTCTTTAAGCCGGAATTTATCAATAGGGTTGATGAAATTGTGATATTCAACCCCCTCTCAATGCAGCTTCTGAAAGAGATTGTAGAGATACAGGTAAGCAGAATGAAAAAATACATTATGGAGAAGAATATAGATATAACTCTGACAAACGCAGCAAAAGAGCATCTTGCAGAAACAGGATTTGACCCTGTTTATGGTGCAAGGCCGTTAAAGAGGGCCATTCAAAAAGAGATACTCAATCCCCTTGCACTCGGGATCCTGGATAAGACGTTTAAAGAAGGGGATATTGTGGGGGCTGATTTTAAGAACGGCAAATTTGTATTCAAAAGGGCTGTGAAAACAAATAAGGAAAAAACAGCTCTATCTTAGGTAGAAAATAGAGGAGAGGCTTTTGCCCCCCTTCATTCCCTCTCAAGAAGCTCTCTGTAGATATACGGCTTTGTGGATGAAGGGACGTCTGGCGCTGCATAAAGTTCTTTGAGGTCTGTTGTTTTCATATCCTCAAGAAATTTCACGACACAGGCAAGCGGAGCATGTTTGTTAATGATAAGCGCCCATCTGATCTGATACCGCGCCGACCATCTGGGATGTTCCGCAATCATCCTGATTACCTGTATGGATACTTTTTTCATGCTTATGATTTTGTATATGTCCCCCTCTGTCATGTAGGGGCTGTCAAGGCAGACAGCAACAACCTCTCTCAGCCCTTCTTCAATAAGTTTCATGAGCACATTGCTGCTGGCCCTTTTTGCGAGGGCTATCTTGATGCCGAGGGCCATTGCCGGAATCTTCTCGCCGATTTCTCCCTCAATTCTAACTCTCACATTTACAGGAAGCACATTATTGCGTGTTAAGCCGGCAAGGTCAAAAACCCTCAGAAACTTGATGAGGGAGAACGTTATCTTTTGCGGGGTCTTGGGGTTCTTGCAGAGTGCAAGCCGGACTTTGTAGCTGTCTTTCCATCTGATATGATGAGATAAAAATTCAAGTATTCCGGAGTCAATATTTTTCCTGCCTGCTATTACGGCGGCGAGGTCTTCAGTGAGGTTTTTGTTGTTGATGAGGATTGCAATAACCTCAGAGGATTTGTGATATACAAGCGGTTTTAGTTCTTCTTCTCCTGCGGCAGATGCAAGCTGCCTGTCTCTGCTTAAATCGCTTCCCATGAATATATTTTAACTCAATATAGCCCATTTATCTTTCCACATTAAAATGCTCTCTCAAGAGGATGAGGCTGTCTTTCGGCAATATTGAACTATCTTTGTAAAAGTGCAGAGCGTTAGTACGAGATATCAAGTTAATAGTAGGTTGTTATGCGGGGCTATCCGCTCCACTGCGTGGAGACTTCAGCCCCTATTCTGACAGACTCGTGAATCTTGCCTCAATTCAGCCGCAGCCTCTTACATATGTGCGGAATGAAGGTTGTATTTGCGGCAAGAGGAAAATTATAATAAGAGAAGGCTCTGAAGACAAGATGGTAAAAAGATATTTCGGCCATATAGAAGTCCCGCTCAAGAGAATCCATATAGAACTCACAAACATCTGTGATTTTAACTGTGTGTTCTGTCCGAAGTCTGCAATGGAGAGGCCGTATGGCTATATGGACACGAAACTTGCCAAAAGAATAATTGATGAGATTCAGGAAAACAAGCTGAGCGATAAGATTACCTTTCATGTGATGGGAGAGCCGACACTGCATCCTGATTTTTTTGAGATACTGTCTTACAGCCAGGATAAAGGAGCGAAGGTGGGACTTACCACTAACGGAAGCAGGCTTGGAGGCGAGACGGGAAAACGGCTTCTGGATTATAACCTGCATCAGATAGACATTTCCCTTCAGACGCCTGATGCAAAATCTTTTTCCCTCAGAAAGGCTAATGCGCTTACGTTTGATTCGTATCTCAGCGGCATTCTTAATTTTTTCTCCTCCTATATGGCAAAGAGAAGGGGCACCGTCTTTAAGTTCAGGTTTCTGAATACAAGGTTCCCGCAGAAAAACATAGAGAAAAAAGCCGGTCCCGTAAGGGTTATATCTTCAACAGAAGAATTGCGGGATACCTTCAGCTACTGGGCTCGTAGCATATACGACATTTTAGGAGTTGAAGCAGAAAAGCGAGAGAAAGCAATTAGGCGTATAAAATCCCTTGTTTCGTATAAATGGAATGTCGTGGAGATTTATCCTGATGTTTTTTTTGAGACATATATGCTTGAAGACTGGGGACACGCCTTTGACAGCGGAAAGGTTTACAATGCATGGGGAGGGTATTGTTTCGGAATGAGAGACCATTTCAGTATTTTACATAACGGCGATGTTGTACTGTGCTGTGTGGATTTTAATGGACGGACAAAGGTGGGCAATCTAAATAATTCATCCCTTAAAGAAGTCCTTTCGTCAGAGGAGGTGGGCAAGATTGTGAGAGGGTTTAAGAAGTTTCAGCTTGTTCATCCGTATTGCAAACGCTGTCTCGGAAGCAGTTCGGCCTTATCGTGGCTTTTGAAGCCTGTTATGTCAGTCACGGTTCTCAAAACCCTTAAGCCTTTCTTCTATAAGCGGACAAAGGTTTTTTGACATTGCTGTTTATATTCTGCTATTTTAGTATCGGCGATGGAGTTCGCCATTAACTCCGTTAAAAAATACGGAGTAAACCGTCCCGATCTTATCGGAACTGATGACTCCTACTCTCACATTTGTTGAGGGCAGGAGTTTTTTAGCTTATGGAGGTGCTGAGTGACAGTAAGCCTTGCATGGATTATCCTTCTAGGGCTGTTTTCTGATTATCTGTTCAGAAAGCTGCGGCTTCCGGGTCTTATCGGTATGCTGTTTGCAGGAATATTACTGGGGCCTTATGTCTTTAATCTTATAGACCCTGTTTTGATGAAAGTATCATCTGACTTAAGGATGATAGCGCTGATAGTTATCCTTTTAAGGGCAGGGCTGGCTACAAAAAGAGATACGCTTAATAGAGTAGGCAAGACAGCCATTCTTATGGGGTTTCTTCCTGCTGTATTTGAAGGTGCGGTCATTACACTTGTAACACCATTCTTTTTCAAGATGAGCATTCTTGAATCTGCCCTGCTCGGTTTTATTATCGCTGCTGTGTCGCCTGCGGTTGTTGTGCCCGCAATGCTGAAATTTATTGAAGATAACAAAGGGACAAAGAAGGGGATACCAACTTTGCTTCTTGCATCGTCATCTCTTGATAATGTGTTTGCAATAGTTGTTTTCTCTGGACTAATCAGCTTATTTGAAGGGAAAGGCGGGAATATTTTCCTTAAACTTCTGGAAATCCCCATCTCTCTCGTGGCAGGCATTACCCTCGGAGCGGCAGCAGGTTTCATGCTTTATTGGGTATTCAAAAAGTATCAGCCAAGGGCAACCAAGAAAGGCATGATAGTTATCGGCACAGCCATTCTTCTTACCTGGCTTGAAAAATTCTTAAAGCCGTTTATCCCTGTTTCTGCGCTATCAGGTGTAATGACTATAGGATTTATCCTCCTTGAAAAATCAGAACCCATTGCGCACAAGGTGTCACAGAAGCTCGGAAAGATTTGGGTCTTTGCAGAGATTATCCTTTTTGTGCTTGTCGGAGCACAGGTCAACATCCATGTTGCAGGTGATGCAGGGTTTTCAGGCATTGCAATAATACTTATCGGTCTGGCTGCACGGAGCATCGGGGTTTATGTCTCTCTCATCAAGACTGATTTTATCCTGAGGGAAAAACTCTTCTGCATAGTATCATACATTCCAAAGGCAACTGTTCAGGCTGCGATAGGCGCAGTTCCCCTTTCTGTTGGTGTTAAGGGAGGGGAAGTAATACTTGCTGTCGCTGTCTTGTCCATACTCTTTACCGCGCCGATAGGAGCAATGGCAATGAATGCTATCGGAAGGAAATTTCTGAAAGAGAGCTGACATTTATCCTGAACTTTGAAAGCAATGCCTGATAAAAAAATCATTGGCTTAGAACGAAATGTCTTTTTCACAGGGCTTGTGAGCTTTTTTATGGACATGAGCTCTGAGATGATATATCCGCTTGTTCCAATGTTTTTAAGTTCTGTCCTTGGCGTAAATAAATCTGTTATAGGCCTCATAGAAGGGATTGCAGAAAGCACCGCAAGTTTATTAAAGGTCTTTTCAGGATGGTTCTCTGACAGAATCGGCAAGAGAAAAATCCTCCTTATTGTTGGTTATGGCATCTCAACATTGAGCAGGCCGATAGTTGCCCTTTCTACTTTATGGAGTCATGTCCTTGTATTCCGCTTTACCGACAGATTTGGGAAAGGCATAAGAGGCGCTCCGAGAGATGCCATAATTGCTGAATCAACCCCGCATAAAGACCTCGGGCGCTCTTTCGGATTTCATAGGGGGATGGATACGCTTGGAGCAGTTATCGGCCCTGCGATAGCATTCATCCTGCTTTTGCTTTTCACAGGCAATTACCGCCTTGTCTTCTGGCTTTCTATGATTCCGGGAATAATTGCAGTGCTGATAATTGTCTTCTTCATTAAAGAACAGAAGGGCAAAAGAGCAGAAATTCAAGAGTCTGACGCTTCCGAGCTTCTCGCCCCGGGCGAGTCGCCGAGGAGACCAGCCTCCCGAGCTAAATTCGACTGGCGTTTCAAGGCATTTGTGGCAATTACAACGCTATTTGCAGTAGGCAACTCAAGCGATGTGTTTCTTATTCTCAAGGCGACAGATTCGGGCGTTAAAGAAACGCAGATACCAATAATCTACCTCTGCTTCAACCTTGTTTATGCCTTTACCGCAATCCCCGCCGGGATATTATCAGACAGGATTGGAAGAAAAAGGATAATCCTTGCAGGCTTTATTCTTTTCGGATTTATCTACTGGGGATTTGCTTCTGCATCAGAACAAAAACATATCTGGGGATTATTTCTTTTATACGGTGTCTTTATGGGATTGACAGAAGGGATTCAGAAGGCATATCTCGGAACTATAATCCCGGATAAATTCAGGGCTACGGGATATGGAATCTTCAATACATTTACAGGCATCGCAATATTTCCCGCAAGCGTTGTAGGAGGATGGCTCTGGGATAAGTACGGCTCGCATGCAACTTTTTATTACGGCTCTATCACGGCATTCCTTTCCGCATTTCTCTTTATTCTTTTCATCATCACGGCAAGAAGAAAGGGTCAGAGATGAGGTATTCCTGAGTGCGATGAGGAGGGGAGGCTTAGACCGATACCCTCTCCACTACCTCTTCCACTTTCACCTTCACTGCCTCTTTTGTCCTTCTGTCCTTAATCTCAACAAGCCCTTCTTTGAGATTTTTTTCGCCGAGGATGATTTGGGTCGGGATGCCGATTAAATCAGCGTCTTTGAATTTAACACCTGCCCTTTCATTACGGTCATCCATCAAAACCTCAATGCCCTTTTCTTTCAACTCCCTGTAAAGCCTCTCTGCAATTTCCACTGTCTTTGAATCATTCATATTCAGGGGCAGAAGTTCTATGTCAAATGGCGCAATGCTTTTGGGCCAGATTATTCCGTCCTTGTCATTGTTCTGCTCTATAGCTGCTGCTGCTATTCGAGCAGGGCCGATGCCGTAGCTTCCCATGATAAGCGGTTTTTCCTGTCCGTTTTCGTCAAGAAAAAATGCCTTTAACGGCACTGAGTATTTTGTCCCAAGCTTAAAGATATTCCCTATCTCAATGCAGCGTTCTATTCTTAATTCCGCTCCGCACTTGGCGCATGTATCGCCACTTTTCGCAAGGTGTATGTCATGCCACTCTGCTTTAAAGTCTTTCTCAGGCTTAATGCCTTTTGCATGGCAGTGCTGTTTGTTTGCTCCGCTGATATAAACGCCTTCTTTCAAATACGAATCAGCAATGATTCGTATCTTCTGGTTCATGGGCCCGATGAACCCTGCCTCAACGCCGAGAATTCCCTTTACCTCTGTTTTTTGTGCAGGCCTGTGACTGCCGATAATCTTTGCAAGTTTTTTTTCATGAAGTTCCTGATCTCCCCTTACAAGCGCAAGCACAGGTGTTTTGTCAGCTATAACAAGTATGCTTTTTATAAAGTATTCAGGTTTAATTTTTAGAAAGTTTGAAACTTCCTGAACTGTTCTTTTTTCAGGAGTGTGGACCTCTTCAAATCCCCAGTCTTCACTCTTGATTTTTGAGGGGACTGATTGTGCAAGCTCAACATTGGCAGAATATCCGCATTTGTCGCATAGCGCTACCTCATCTTCGCCTGCGGGACTTGGAGCCATGAATTCATGCGATACTGCTCCGCCCATCATGCCCGGGTCTGATTCAACCTGATGAAATTTCAAGCCGCATCTTTGGAATATCTTATGATATGCATTTGCATGAAGCTGATAGCTTTTTTCAAGGGACTCCGCGTCAGCATCAAAACTGTAGCTGTCTTTCATTATGAATTCCCTTGTCCTTAAAACACCGCTCTTGGGCCTTGCCTCATCCCTGAGTTTTGTCTGAATCTGATACCATATCTGCGGCAAATCCCTGTATGAACGAATCTCTCTTGATGCAAGCCATGTCATTATTTCCTCATGCGTCATGCCAAGGCACATGTCCCTGCCTGTCCTGTCTTTAAGCCTGAACATCTCATCCCCGATTGTATTCCATCTTCCGGTCTGCTGCCAGACCTCTGACGGATGAAGCACAGGCATTGATATCTCCTGTGCGCCGATTGACTCCATCTCCTCTTTTAAAATTGCATCTATCCTGTCAAGCGCCCTCCAGCCCAATGGAAGAAATATATACAGCCCGGCAGCAAGCTGCCTCACATAGCCTGCCCTGAGCATCAGCCTGTGGCTGACTGCATCTGCGTCTGCAGGAACTTCTCTCAGTGTAGGGATGAACATTTTTGAAAAACGCATCTATTCCTCCTCATTACGATACATGATACATGATTCACGATTCATGTTTTTTATCCTGTATCTTGCATCCTGCATCTTGTATCTTGTATCCACAGCATTTTGTTAAGTTAGAGTAATTCATAAAGCTGGTTTAGTCAAGAAGGAAGACAGCGGATTCTGCCCCTCCCCCTCTATACTTCCATAATGGTTTCTGTATGGTGTAAAATTAAAACATGGCAGCCAAATTAGGGCAGATACTCATAACATCGGGTGTAATCACCGAGGAGCAGTTGAATGAAGCATTAAAGCTGCAGAAGAGGGGCGGCGGAAGGCTCGGGACGAATCTCGTGAAATTGGGGCATATGACCGAGGACAATCTTATGACATTTCTGAGTAAGCAGTATGGGATGTCAGCGATAAATCTGGCTGAATTCAAGATAGACCCGGCTGTATTAAAGCTTATACCTGCTGCCATGGCAAAGAAGTATATGATAATGCCGCTTACGAGGGCAGGCGCTAAATTGACGGTAGCGATGGCTGATCCTTCAAATGTGTTTGCTGTGGATGACATAAAGTTTATGACGGGGTATAACGTTGAGGTTGTTATAGCAACGGAATCTGCGCTGATAAATACCATAACCACATATTACGGAGGCAAGGGCGAAGGCATCGTTGCGGCAAAGGCAAAGGCGCAGACACAGACTCAGGGGCAGGCAACAACAGCCACTACCGCGGAGATACTTCAGGCAAAGGACTATACCCTGTCAGATGATGGAGGCGTTGAGGATGCCTTTGGCGCAGATGAAGGGCCTACGGTTGATGTAGATGAGTTTGATCAGGTTGTCGGCAATGCGCTTGGCGATGTTGAGGTTATAGAAGATAAAGGTGATTCAGAGGTTATAAGAGAGATTGCAGCGCCCATTATAAAACTTGCTAACGGAATCCTCTTAAACGCAGTAAAGGCCGGCGCAAGCGATATTCATGTGGAGCCTTATGAAAACTCTGTAAGAGTCAGATACAGGGTTGACGGTGAGTGCCGTATAGTCATGAACCTGCCTGCCAAGATAAAAAATGCCCTTACATCAAGGCTCAAGATAATGGCGCGCCTTGACATCTCAGAAAAAAGGCTTCCGCAGGACGGCAGGATTAAATTAAAGCTCGGGAAGAAAAGGGAAGTAGATTTCCGCGTCTCCACTGTTCCGTGCCTTTTTGGCGAAAGGACTGTCCTGAGGATTCTTGATAAAGCAAATCTGCAGGCCGACCTTACAAAACTTGGGATAGGAGGCAATGCGCTGAATGATTTGATGGCAGCCCTTGATAAGCCTAACGGCATGATACTTATAACAGGGCCTACAGGCTGCGGAAAGACAACAACCCTTTATTCCGCGTTGAACCATCTGAACAAGATAGATGTGAACATATCAACTGCCGAGGACCCTGTTGAATATAACTTTATGGGCATAAATCAGGTGGCTGTGAAAGAGGATATCGGACTTACATTTGCCGCTGCCCTGCGGTCTTTTTTAAGGCAGGACCCTGATATCATCATGGTTGGAGAGGTGCGTGATTTTGAGACAGCTGAGATTTCAATCAAGGCAGCTTTGACAGGGCATCTTGTTCTCAGCACCCTTCATACAAATGATGCCCCGGGCACTATCAGCAGATTATTGAATATGGGCATTGAGCCTTTTCTCGTAGCAGCTTCGGTTATTCTCATTGCATCGCAGAGGCTTGTCAGAAAGATATGCCTCCAGTGCAAGGAGGACGAGAAAATTCCAATGCCGGCATTGATAAAATTAGGGTTTTCAGAGGAGGAGGCAAATTCTGTAAAATGCTACAGGGGAAGGGGCTGCCCTGCGTGCGGCAATACAGGGTATAAAGGCAGAATAGGCATTTATGAAGTGATGCCGATGAAAGATGAACTAAAGGAACTTACGCTGGAAGGGGCGTCGTCGGATGAGATACGGCGGACTGCCGTAAAACTCGGCATGGAAACATTAAGGATGAGCGGTTTGACAAAAATAAAAGATGGGATTAGTTCTGTGGAAGAAATAGCGAGGGCAACATTTGGAGACTAAGAGATGGCTGCTAAATTAGGGCAAATCCTCATAGCATCGGGTGTAATCACCGAGGAGCAGTTGAATGAGGCGTTAAAGCTGCAGAAGAGGGGCGGCGGAAGGCTCGGGACGAATCTCGTAAAATTAGGGCATATAACCGAGGACAAGCTGGTTACGTTTCTGAGCAAGCAGTATGGGATGTCAGCGATAGATCTGGCTGAATACAAGATAGATACAGCCGTCTTAAAGCTTATAACAGCTGACATGGCGAAGAAGCATATGATGATGCCTCTTACGAGGATAGGCGCAACATTGACAATAGCGATGGCAGACCCTTCAAATGTGTTTGCTGTGGATGACATAAAGTTTATGACGGGGTATAACGTTGAGGTTGTTATAGCAACGGAATCTGCGCTGATAAATGCCATAACCATATATTACGGAGGCAAAGTTGCAGGGGTTGTGGCTGCTGCCCCCGAGCGGCTCGGTGCAGCGCAGAAGGCGATGAAGCTTGAGGCAAAGGATTATACCCTCTCTGACACCGACATTGCAGGCGAAGAAGAGGCAGGGTCTTTCGGAGAAGGGCCTACGGTTGATGTTGATGAATTTGACAGGATTGTCGGTGATGCACTTGATGACGTTGAGCATGTCACTGAAGATGATATGCTGGGCGCAAGAGGTGAGATTGAAGAGCCGATTGTAAAACTTGTAAGCGGTATTCTTATAAATGCGATAAAAATAGGCGCAAGCGATATTCATATCGAGCCTTACGAGAACTCTGTGAGGGTCAGATACAGGGTTGACGGCGTTCTGGCCCTTGCAATGAATCTGCCCTTACGGATTAAAAACTCCGTAGTCTCAAGGCTGAAGATAATGGCTAAACTTGATATCTCGGAAAGGCGGCTTCCGCAGGACGGCAGGATTAAGCTCAGGCTGGGCAAGAAAAAAGAAGTGGATTTCCGTGTTTCTATCCTCCCCTGTCTTTTCGGAGAGAAGGTAGTTATGAGAATTCTTGATAAAGCATCATTGCAGGTAGACCTTACAAAACTTGGCTTTGAGGAAGAGGCGCTGCAGAAATTTCTGGAATGTCTTAACAGGCCTTACGGCATGATACTTGTTACAGGCCCCACAGGAAGCGGAAAGACAACGACCCTCTATTCAGCATTGAATTATCTTAATAAACCCAATATAAACATAATGACTGCCGAAGACCCTATAGAATATAATTTTCTCGGTATAAATCAGGTTCAGATGAAGGAGGAGATAGGGCTTACATTTGCATCTGCCCTGCGATCTTTTTTAAGGCAGAGCCCTGATATTATACTTGTCGGCGAGATACGTGATTTTGAGACCGCTGAGATAGCGGTTAAAGCTGCCTTAACAGGGCATCTTGTTCTGAGCACCCTGCATACAAACGATGCTCCGAGCAGTGTAAGCAGATTGATGAATATGGGTATTGAGCCATTTTTAGTGTCATCATCTGTTATACTTATAATGGCTCAGAGGCTGGCAAGAAAATTATGCAAGGAATGCGAGAAAGAGGAAGAGAAGTTCCCTTTGCCGACCCTTATAAGCCTGGGGTTTTCGGAAGAAGATGCAAAGACTGTTAAGTGTTACAGGGGCAAGGGGTGTTCAGTATGCAACAACTCAGGTTACAAGGGAAGAATAGCGCTTTATGAAATAATGATTGTCAATGAGGAGATAAGAAAACTTATACTGGAAGGGGCATCGGCGATTGAACTTAAAAAGGCTGCTATAAGAGGCGGCATGAAGACGTTGAGGATGAGCGGGCTGACAAAAGTAAAAGAAGGCGTTACTACAATAGAAGAGGTGTTGAGAGTTACTTTCGGAGATTAGGAGGAATAGATGGCAACACTGTATGACCTGCTTAAGGTAATGATAGAAAAAGGGGCGTCTGATCTTCACATAACAACAGGAAGCCCGCCTCGTATAAGGGTTGACGGTAAACTCGTTCCCCTGGACCATCCGCAATTAGCCCCGGCTGAGACAAAAGCGCTTTGCTACAGTGTTCTCACAGACGCACAGAAACATAAATTTGAAGAAAGCAATGAGCTGGACCTGTCATTCGGGGTGAAGGGGCTGAGCAGATTCAGGGGGAATGTCTTTATGCAGAGGGGAGCTGTTGCCGGCGCATTCAGAACTATTCCTTTTCAGATAAAGACATTTCAGGAGTTAGGACTGCCTGAAATTGTCAACGATCTTGTCAAGAAGCCGCGCGGCCTGATTCTTGTTACAGGGCCGACAGGGAGCGGCAAGTCTACGACTCTTGCCACTATGGTTGACAGGATAAATTCCGAGAGGCAGGACCATATAATAACAGTAGAAGATCCCATAGAATATATTCATAACCATAAGAAATCCCTGATAAACCAGAGAGAGGTAAATGCTGATACATCATCCTTCAAAAATGCATTGAAGTATGTCCTCAGACAAGACCCTGATGTTGTGCTTATAGGCGAGATGCGCGACCTTGAAACCATAGAGGCAGCCCTTACCGTGTCGGAGACAGGGCACTTAACGCTTGCAACACTCCATACGAATTCTGCCGTCCAGACGATAAACCGTGTAATAGACGTATTCCCGCCGCATCAGCAGGAACAGATACGCACTCAGTTGTCATTTGTCCTTGAAGGAATACTGGCGCAGCAGCTTATAGCCAAAAAATCCGGACAGGGAAGGGTTCTTGCAATGGAGCTGCTTATACCAAACCCCGCTATAAGAAATCTGATAAGAGAGGACAAGGTGCATCAGATATATTCCATGATGCAGACCGGACAGGCGAGGTTCGGAATGCAGACGATGAATCAGTCTTTATTTGATCTGTATACCAGAGGATTTCTATCCTACGAAGATGCGATAGGGCGTTCGTCTGTTCCTGAGGAGTTGATACAAATGCTCCAAAGGGTGTCTGGAACTGCCGCAAAAGGAAGGGGGTAATAACAAATGGCAACAGTATTTCAGTGGTCAGGTAAGACTGCGAGAGGTGTTATAGAATCAGGCGAGATTACTGCGGCTGCAAAAGAAGAGGTTGTAGCGCAGCTCAGAAGAAAAAATATAACAGCCACTTTGATTACTGAAAAAAAGGCCGGGAAAAAATTATTCGGCGGCTTTGGCGAGGGTAAAGTAGGCGACAAGGACATAGTTGTATTTACGAGGCAGTTCTCTACAATGATAGATGCAGGGCTTCCGCTTGTGCAGGCGCTTGATATTCTTTCAACGCAGGTTGAAAATAAAACACTTGCCAGAGTGCTGGGAGAGATTAAGGAAAATGTTGAGGCCGGTTCTACTTATGCCGATTCATTGAAGAAGCACCCGAGGGTCTTTTCAGAACTTTATGCAAATATGGTGGCGGCAGGCGAGGCTGGCGGTATCCTTGATACAATTCTTAACAGGCTTGCAGCGTATATAGAAAAGGCAATGAAATTAAAGAAGAAGGTTAAAGGCGCGATGGTATATCCGATAGTTGTTTCTACTGTTGCTATTTTGGCAATTGCAATCATAATGATATTTGTGGTCCCGACATTTGAGAAGATGTTCGCACAGCTTGGCGGGACACTTCCGCTTCCCACGCAGATGATTATCAGCCTGAGTAAGTTTCTGGCAGGGATAGGCGGTATTCTGACAGGAGGCGCAATAGTCGGTTCTGTTGTTGCGCTAAAGCAGTTCAGGCGCACAGAAAAGGGCACGCATATAACAGACAGGGTACTATTGAAACTGCCGATATTCGGGGCTCTTCTGAATAAAGTTGCCGTGGCAAAGTTTACGCGGACACTCGGGACGCTTGTCAGCAGCGGCGTGCCGATACTGGATGGGCTTGAGATAACAGCGAAGACCTCAGGGAATAAGGTGATTGAATATGCAATCATGGAGGTAAGAAAGCAGGTTACAGGAGGAAAGACCCTTGCTGATCCCTTGACCAAAGCCAAGGTATTCCCTCCGATGGTTACCCACATGATTTCTGTAGGCGAATCAACAGGCGCGCTTGATACAATGCTCAATAAGATTGCTGATTTTTATGATGATGAGGTTGATGCGGCAGTCAACGCCCTGACATCCATGATGGAGCCCATGCTGATGGTATTCCTCGGCGGGTCGGTAGGTTTTATAGTAGTTGCAATGTATCTGCCGATATTTAAGCTCATTACGCTGATAAAATAGAAAAGGAAGCTGTCAGCTATCAGCTGTTAAGCTGAATGCTGAATGCTGAACGCTGAATGTCAGATGATATCCTGCTTAAAAAGGTAAAAGCCCTTATTTCCATAAGGGTTGTTTTTATCACAGCCCTTCTGGGTTCGTTTTTCTTGCTTCAGGTCGGATACGGGAGTTTTCCTTATCCACGCGCCACTTCAAACCTTATAGTAGCGCTTTATTCCCTGACAATAATTTATGTTTTTCTAATTGACAGAATAAAAACGTATTTTACATTTGCATACTTCCAGATTTTTATGGATGTTGCGGCCATAAATGTCCTTATATATCTTACAGGCGGGATTGAAAGCTGGTTTTCGTTCATTATGCTTCTAACAGTGATGTCGGCAAGCGCAGTCCTTAACAGGAAGGCAGGTTATGTTATTGCCACATTCAGCAGTATTCTCTATGGAGTCATGATAGATCTTCAGTATTATAAACTCCTCCCGATAAAGTACGACTCTGCGCTTAATGAAAAAGATTTTCTTTACAATATTTTTGTGCACATAGCTGCTTTTTATATGATGGCATTCCTGAGCGGTTATCTCTCTTCAAGGCTTGAGAAGACAACGACAGCCCTTGAGCAGACTGATTCTGACCTGAAGGAGCTTTCGCTTTTCAACAAGGAGCTTATTGAGAGTATTCCGAGCGGGATATTTACAACTGATATTGATGGGCGTGTCTTAATATTTAACAGAGCTGCTGAAGACATAACAGGCATCACGAGAGAAAGAGCTCAAGGAGTCGGGATTGCTGAGGTGTTGCCATTCATGGGTTCTATCAGTGAAATAGACATGATAGAAAACACGATAAAACACCATCGAGATGGGGAGAAGGTTATCGGATTAAGGGTTTCATCGCTTGAGAGCATTGCTGGAGAGCTAACAGGCTTTATAGGCGTATTTCAGGATATCACCATGCTTAAAAAGATGGAGATGGATATAAAGCATAAGGAAAAATGGGCAGCTATAGGCGAACTATCTGCGAATATAGCGCATGAGATAAGGAATCCGTTAGCCTCTCTTAAAGGGGCGATAGAAATGCTGAGAGAGGACAGGGCGGCAAAGGAGCAAAAAGAAAGGCTGACAGAAATAGCATTGAAAGAGATGGATAGGCTGAATGGGATAATCACAGATTTTCTTATGTATTCAACGCCGAGGGCTGCCGAGTTCAGCGCTTTTGACCTCAATCTTGTGCTTGATGACACGCTTGAATTGCTAAAAAATACAGCATCCGCAAGGAAGGATATTTCTATCACAAAGCATTTCGACGGGCCGCTTTTTGTTAATGCCGACCGTCAGAAAATGCACCAGGTTTTCTTGAATCTCGGAATGAATGCCTTAGAGTCAATGCCTGACGGAGGAGAGTTTTCTGTCAGCAGCAGGCGCACAGGCAGTTTTTTTGAAGTTGTTTTTAAGGATACAGGCATCGGTATTCCACAGGAAAATATCGTAAAGATATTTTATCCTTTTTTTACTACAAAAGATGAGGGCACAGGGCTCGGGCTGGCTATTGCATACAGAATTATTGAAGAACACGGGGGAAAGATGACTGTTGTAAGTAATCCAGGCGGAGGCGCAATTTTTAAGGTTATAATACCTGACAATGGAAAATCTTAATAAAGGCAAAATTCTGGTTGTAGAAGATGAAAAAAGCATGAGGGAGGTGCTCGGCATCCTCCTTGAAGGGGAAGGGTATGAGGTAACCCTTGCCGCTGGCGGCATAGACGGCATGGCTCTTCTTAACAGGGACATATTTGACATGGCAATCACAGACATCAACATGCCGAAGGTTAATGGTTTTGAGATACTCAGAAAAGTGCGTGAGACTTCTCCTGACACACTTGTAATCATGATAACGGCATTCGGCACAACAGAATCTGCAATAGAGGCAATGCAGCTTGGCGCCTATGATTATATACACAAGCCGTTCAAGATAGATGAAATAAGGCTTGTAGTTAAAAAAGCGCTTGAAAAGCGCAGGCTGAGAGAAGAGGTTTCGATACTCCGCGAAAAGATAAAGACAACATACGAATTCGGCAATATTTTCTGGAAGAACCCTAAGATGCAGGAACTGCTTGGCATCATACCGAGGATTGCGCAGAGCAATTCCAATGTCATAATAACGGGGGAAAGCGGCACTGGCAAGGAATTGGTTGCGACAGCTGTTCACAACCTCAGCACGAGAAAAGGGAAAAAGTTTGTTGATATAAACTGCGCTGCATTTCCTGAAGGCCTTCTGGAGAGTGAACTCTTCGGGCATATGAAAGGCGCATTCACAGGCGCGGCATATAATAAACAGGGCCTTTTTGAGATAGCTGACGGCGGGAGTGTTTTTCTTGACGAGATATGCGAGATGTCAATCAACCTTCAGGCAAAACTGCTGAGGGTGCTTGAGAACAGTATGTTCAGGAGGGTAGGCGGCACTGGTGATATAACGGTGGATGTGCGAATAATATCCGCTACAAATCAGGACATTAAAGAAGAAATTTCCGCAGGCAGATTCAGAGAGGATTTATATTACAGGTTAAATGTGGTCCCACTGCATATTCCTCCTCTGAGAGAGAGAAAGGAAGATATCCCGATGCTTGTAGAGCATTTTCTAAAAAAGTTCTCATTTGCAGAGCGGAAGGTATCTCCCCAGGTCATGAAGCTTTTCATGGAATACCCGTGGAAAGGAAACGTCAGAGAGCTTGAAAATGTAATAGAGAGAATAGCGCTTTTAACGGATAGGGATGAGATAGCAATTGAGGATGTGCCACATGAGATGTTTATGTTTTCTGAAGACGCTAAATATATGCAGGATCTCACTAAAGACGGGGTAGACCTTGACAGCATCATTGAAGGTATGGAAAAGAAATATCTCTTGAATGCGCTGAAGATTACAGACGGAAATAAGACAGAAGCGGCAAGGCTGCTGAACCTTTCTTTCCGTTCATTCAGGCACAGGCTGTCAAAGTATGGTATAAAATAAACATATGAAACTTGGCGAAGTATTAGTTAAAGAAGGGCTTATTACAAAGGAGCACCTGAGGCTTGCGCTTGAAAGGCAGGTTATCTTCGGAGGCAGGATAGGGACCAATATTGTTGAACTTGGCATTCTCACAGAAGACGAATTCACAAAATTCCTCAGCCGCTATCTCAAGATTCCGGTTATTGAGCCTGCTCAGCTGGCAAATATAGATGAAGAGACAATTTTTTCAATAAGCAAAGAGCTGGCGGAGAAATACAAGGCGATCCCGTTTAAAAAAGATAAAAACAGGCTTCATATGGCAATGCTTGACCCGAAGGATATGAAGGCAGTGGACGAGTTCAGGTTTATCAGCGGCTATGACATAATCCCTTATGCCGCATCTGAACTGAGGATTCTCTATGCTCTTGAGAAATATTACGGGATTAAAAGAGATCTCAGATATATAAGTATTTTTGACCGGATTGAGGAAGAAAAACAGGTCGTTGTCACGGATTCAGAGGAACTCAAGAAAATAAAACAGGCATTTGCAAATGTAACAGAAAAAGAGGAGATTGCAGGCATTCTCATAAGCGAGGCTCAGAAAGTTGTAAAAAGAGCAGCGCTGTTTGTAGTGAAGGGCAGTGGGGTTTCAGGATGGAAGGCCAAAGGATTAACAGTTGAGGGAGTTGATATCAGCGCATTGTCTTCAGGGGGGGCTTCATCTATATTTAATGATGTTCTTGTGAAGAAGGCTTATTACAGGGGCCCTGTGCTCAAGACGCCCGGCAATGAAGAGCTTATAAAAATACTGTCAGGAACGCCGCAGGACAGCCTCACAATCCCGATAAGCATAAGAGAGAGGGCAGTGGCTCTGCTTTATGCGGACAACGGGGTTGATGCGGTTCTGGACGCTAATGTGAATTATCTTAACACGCTGGTTTCAATGGCTTCCATGGCTTTTGAGATATTGATACTGAGGAAGAAGATGATGGAGATGTAACCGCATTTTTCAGCTTGACAAAATATATTCTTCTTGATAGTGTTACTGCATTCAGTTATTAATCCAAGTTGAAAGTGAAAAGTTTTAAATCATTTAACTCTCAACTTTAAACTCTTAATTTTTAACTTTTACAATGAAAGGGGGTAAGTTAATGACAAAGGCGGAGCTTATTGACAAGATAGCTTCGGGTGCGGGGCTGAGCAAGACAGATGCTTCAAAGGCGCTGGATTCAACTTTAAATGCGATCAAGGCATCATTAAAAAAAGGGCAGAAAGTTACACTTGTCGGTTTCGGAGCATTCTCAACCGTGAGGCGTAAAGCCAGAAAAGGGCGTAATCCAAAAACAGGACAGGTTATCAATATTCCGGCTGCAAGAGTGCCGAAATTCATATCAGGCAAAGCGCTTAAAGATGCAGTGAAATAATTTACTATTTACCCTGTTAGAGAAGATAATTTCTAACGGGGTATTATTTTTTTAGATATTTTTCTATGATAAATCTTTCTTCGTCTTCTTTATTTTTCAGCCTGCCCCTTAGTTTTTCGTCAAGCAGTTCTGAAAAAAGTTTAGAGTAAACCGGTCCGGGTTTGACGCCTATTTTTTGCAAATCCTTACCTTTCAGAATCGGTTTTACTTTTCTTAACTCGATCAGATATTGAGATATAGCTTTCTGTTTCTGTTTGCTTTTGCTCTGAGCCATTGAGAACAGAAGGATTTCAAGGCTGACGCCATTAAGAACATGATACAGCTCCGCGGGGTCATTTACGGGAAGCTTGTTCAGTATATCCTTTGACTGTGTTATGCCTTTTATTATCATCTCTCTTATCCTGGGCGGCGGTGACAGCCTTTCAATTGCCGCGTTCCTTTCTTCCTCTTTGAGGGTGGACAGCAGAGCCGTAAGGTAAAGCGCTCCTCTCTCAGGACTTTCCTCAAGAAAAAGCAGATTAAACCATGCGAGAGTCTCAAACATAGACTGCAGTGTTGATTCAAGCGCATCATTGAATAAGAGATTAGGATGAATTACCTTTAACAGCCCGAATTCGGAAAGTCTCTTAAGTGTCTTTATAGGTGCTGTTTCGCTGAATGCAAGCAGAAGTTCCTCGTAGAGCCTTGCTCCTGAAAGCCTGCTGAAGAGATCCAGTTTGAGAGCTGACCTGATAAGGGTTTCCGTGTGTTTGCTGAGCTTAAAGCCGAATCTTTCTGAAAACCTTACTGCCCTGAAGGCCCTTGTCGGATCCTCAATAAAACTCAGATTGTGTATAACCCGTATGATTTTTTCTCTGAGGTCGCGCTGCCCTCCGAAGAAGTCTATCAACAGCCCGAAATCCTTTAGATTGAGTTTTACGGCAAGCGTGTTGATTGTAAAATCCCTCCTGTAAAGGTCTTTCTTTATTGAAGATGTCTCCACTTTCGGAAGCGACGCCGGAGATTCATAATACTCTGTCCTGGCAGTTGCCACATCTATTTTGAGTTTTGAGTTTTGAGTTTTGAGTCCTGCCCCTGAACTCTGAACTCCGAACTCTGGGCTCAAAATAACCTTGGCTGTGCCGAACCTCTCATGCGTTCTTATCTTTGCATTCAGTTTCCTGCCAAATGCTTTTGCAAAGGAAATTCCGTCTCCCTCAACAACAATGTCAATGTCAAGATTTTCTTTGCCTCTTAGCAAATCTCTTACCGAACCGCCGACAAGATATGCGTTAATACCGAGCTGATCCGCAATCTCTCCTGCAAGTTTGAGGATGGAGTATATTTCAGCCGGAAATTTTTCCTTAAGGAGTACGGCTATGTTTCTCCCTATAGATGGCGCCTCCCTTGCATCTGATTTATCAAGCCTGCGCCGTTTTAAAAATTCCTCGTAGATGGTTCTTAAAAGGTCAGTTCTTGTTATTGCGCCGGCGATATTGCCTTTCTCTGTTACCGGCATAAATCTCTGATTATGTTCTATCATCATCTGTTCTATTTGCCTGATAGATGTGTCAGGGCTGACGGTTGCCGCATCAGTTGTGCAGAAATCTATAGCTTTGCTTTTGCCAAATCCGTGAAAAAGCGCTTTTTCAACAATTTCCCTTGATATTAAGCCTGTATACTTTGCGTTTTTTATAACAGGCAGGACGTTCACGCCGTATTTGGTCATTATTGTTTCTATTTCCTTTACACTGCTGTCCCAGTTTATGCTTACGACAGGGCTTGTCATAATATCCGATGCAACTTTGCCCGGCTTTACATTATCAAGTATAATTCTCGTCAGCTTTTCTTCAACTATCTCAAGAGATTCCTCTTTTACAGTAGCCGCGGCTGCCGTAGAATGGCCTCCGCCGCGGCCGTTGAACTCTCTCATTACATCTGCGACATTGAGTTCAGGCGCACGGCTTCTTGCCACTATAAGTATTTTCCCTTCCATCCTGAGGAGCACGAATAATGCATCAATGTCTTCCATATCCATTATCCTGTGTGCGAGATGCGCGGCATCACCCAAATAACTATCACTGGAGGCTTTAGCTATTTTTATCCGTATCCCGCTGATGACGATTTCTTTTGACGACTGGATAAGTTCATTGAGGATGTTAAGTTCTTCATGGCTCATTTCCAATCTGAGAAAACTTGAGACTATGTTCAAATTTGCGCCGCGTTTGATGAGATAGGCGGCGGCAAGGAGATCCCGCTCTGTCGTGGATGGGAAAAGCAGCGAGCCTGTCTCTTCATATATGCCGAGACACAGGATGGTTGCCTCCATTGGCGAGGGGTGAAGTTTTTTGTCTTTCAATATCTCTGAAAATATAGTCGCTGTAGCGCCTACTTCCTCAATAATCTCAAAACTGCCGCGTATATCTCCTTTTGCAAATGGATGATGGTCGTATATGTGTATGCTTATCCCGTGTTTGGAAATCAGTTCTGCAAACTGCCCTATCCTCGGAGGATTCTTCGTATCAACAATAATCAGCCGCGTAATCTTCGACAGGTCAATGTCTTTAATCCGCTTGATCTCGACAGGCTCAAAGGCCTCTATGAAATCCCTTAGTTTTTTTTCCTGGGAGCCCGCAAAGACTATCTCTGCCTCAGGGTAGAGTTTCTTTGCAGCAACCATTGAAGCGAGGGAATCAAAATCAGCGTTTATGTGGGAAGTTATTATATCCATCTTATTTATGCCCTGTAGTTAACGCTCTGCCAATTATTGCGGACCGCAAAGAGGCGCCGGCTTTACAGAGGGCTGTTGTAGAGAACCGTTCTATTTCTGCCGTCAGCCTTTGCTTTATAAAGAGCATTGTCTGCTGCTGTGATAATATCTTCTTTGTTTTTTATGGTGCGGGCAGGAAAAGATGATATGCCAATACTGACAGTAAGCCCGTTCTTATCTTTAATTCCGCGAAACCTGTGTTTTTTGATAAAATTTTTTATGGTTTCAGCTTTTGAAACAGCTGCCTCTATCGATGTCTGCGGGAGAAGCATGATGAACTCTTCGCCTCCGTATCTTGCAAGCACGTCGCTTTTTCTTGTATGTTTTTTCAACAGTTGTGCAAATTCGCCGAGTACTATGTCTCCGGCTCTATGCCCGTAGTTATCGTTTACTTTTTTGAAGTGGTCAATATCAATCATAAGACAGCTTAAGTGGAGTTTATACCTCTGTGCCCGGCTGATTTCCTCGTCAATGCGGTGATAAAAGTATCTGATATTATGAAGTCCTGTCAAGTAATCGGTTATGGCAAGCTTTTCGAACTGAGATTTTTCGGTTTCTATTTTTTCGTGGAGAAAGGCATTATAGAGGGAATTTGCAGATGAGTTTGCAATGGCTGAGCAAAGCCGTATCTCCCTCTCTGTAAAAATATAGCTTGACTTTGAAGTCCTCAGGAATAAGGTTCCTATAACCTCGTTTCTGAAGATTATAGGGATAACAACAATAGACCGAATTCCGATTGGCGCTATATGATGCCTGATTTTTTTCAGCAACGGGTCTTTTAATGCATCTCTTATAACCACAGGTTTTCTGCTGCTGAGTGCTTTTCTTATCTCGGGGTATTTCTTTAGATCTAACTTTATGTTTGCTATCTTCGGGTCTTCAAATGTCGAGATAACATAAGCGTGCCTTTTCTCTTCAAAAGGGATGCTCACTATGGAGCACCTTGTAACATTTATGATTTCTGCTATCTTGCTTACAACAAAATACAGCGCTTCTTTAGGATCAAGAGTTGAGGATATAAGGTATATCAGTTCAAGCACTGTTTCAAGGTCTTTTTTCTCTCCGTAGATGTTTTCCAATAAGCCTTTTTTGCGGAGGGCTGTTTTAAGTTTGTATTCAAAGTCTTCCTTGTAAAATGGGCGGACAAGGTAGTGCTCGATATCGCTTTTCATGACAGAATGTATGCCGATGGTGATATTCCCGGACACCATCGCTATGACAGGGCATTTTATATCCTCGGGTTTGATTTTTTCGAATACGTCAGGACTGCTGACAATGACGTTAGGGTCTTTTTTAAGAGTTTTTAGGAGAGTTTTTTTGTCTTTTATAAAGGTTGCAGAGTAATCGTCTCTCCTCCTGAAGAAACGCCTCAGAAACTCAAGGGTTTCCTTGTTTTTGTCATATACGAGTATCTTATTTTTCATGATGCTCTTACCCCTAATACTACCAGCAATTGAATTATAAGTTCAAATTAAATAAAAAATTCAAGCTTTCGATTATGCACCCATCCGGGCGCCTATTATGGCGCCAGCAGATATTTTATTTTTACTGTAGGGAATAGCTCAGAGAGTTCTTTGGGAAATTTGCCTCTGAGGAGGTCAGTTATGGAAAATCTCTCTTTTTTGGTTACTACCTCCGGCTCTCCTTTTATGCCGGCAAGCCTGCCCGCAATGGTGATAGCGTCTTCAAGGGTGCCGAGTTCATCAACGAGCCGCACTTCCATTGCCTGCCTGCCGGTGAATATCCTGCCGTCAGCAAGTTTTTTAGCTTCCTCAAATGGAATCTTTCTGCCGTCAGAGACAGCCTTGATAAATTGTTCGTGCACATCATCAAGCACACCCTGCAGTATCAGCCTTTCCTCTTTTCCCATTTTTCTGAACGCAGATGCAATATCCTTGTGCCTGCCGCTTTTGATGACCTCTGTTTTTACGCCGATTTTATTCATAAGCCCCTCTATGTTGGGGATCTCCATTATTACACCGATAGAACCTGTTAATGTCCCGGGATTTGCAATGATCCTGTCAGCAGGCGCCGCGATATAATACCCGCCGGAGGCTGCGACAGAGCCCATTGATACTACGACCTTCTTTTTCAGCGTTGCTTTTTTAACCTCTTCGTATATTTCCTGTGACGGCGCAACAGCTCCGCCGGGACTGTCCACTCGCAAGACAATAGCCTTTATTGATGCGTCTTTAAGGTAGCCCTTTATTTCATCGGTAGTGTTTTTTGAATCCATTATCGGGCCCTCAATGCGCACAACTGCGACTTTTTCTCCGAGGGGGACATTTTTCTGGAATACGGCAAATAGCACGCTTATCACTAGCAAGAGTGTCAAAAATCCCGTGATGATAAGACAGGCTTTTTTCATTCCTCCCCCCTTTTAACATTCTTCATGCTGAGACCTATTTTTCTCTCTTCAAGGTCAGTCTTTATTATCCTGGTCCACACAATGTCGCCCTCTTTAAGGGGTTCTTCTGCTTTTACTATCTCTGATGTGTAAATCAGCCCCTCAACTTCATCTTCTATTTCTACGAATATCCCAAAGTCGGTCAGCCTCAGCACCTTGCTTTTCACCTCATCTCCGAGCTTGAATCTTGCCGGTATATCGGTTAGCCAAGGGTCAGATGTGAGCTGCTTTACGCCTAACGCTATTCTCTCCTTCTCAGGCTCTATGCTCAGGACCACAGCATCGATTTTCTGTCCTTTTTTTATGACCTCTGACGGATGTTTGATATGCTTGGTCCATGAGATGTCTGATATGTGCACAAGCCCGTCCACGCCTTCCGGAAGCCCGATAAAAACCCCGAAATCAGTAATGCTTTTTACCTTGCCTGTTATCTGCTGTCCTGCGCTGTAGCGCTGTGAAACAAGCTCCCAAGGGCTTGGTTTAAGCTGCTTTATGCTTAATGAAAGGCGGCGCTCATTTTTATCAGCCTTCAAAATAACCGCCTCTACGGTTTCTCCTATAGAGAGGTATTTTGACGGATGTTTTGGTTTCGGCAGCCAGTCAATCTCTGATATGTGGACCAGCCCTTCAAGTCCCTTTTCAAGCTCTATGAATACGCCGTATTCCGTTATGTTTACAACATTGCCCTTTATTTTCTGGCCTGCAGGGTATTTCTCGTCTATGGTGCCCCATGGATCAGGTTTTTTCTGTTTGTAGCCGAGGGTGACTCTTTTTTGTTCTTCGTCATATTTGAGCACAAGGACTTCAATCTCGTCGCCTATCGCAAAGAATTCCGAAGGATGAGCTATTCGCCCCCATGATATGTCCGATATGTGAAGGAGCCCGTCAAGCCCTCCGAGATCCACGAAAACTCCGTAGTCTGTAATATTTTTTACAGTGCCCGTAAGGAGAACTCCCTCCTTCAGCTTTTCAAGAGTCTCTATCTTTTTCTTCTCTCTTTCTTCTTCCATGACAGCCCTGTGTGATACTATGACGTTTGAGCGCTTGTTATTCAGTTTCAGAACTTTAAAAAGCATCCTCTTGCTGATAAGGCTGTCCATGTCCTTGACTACCCTTACATCTATCTGAGAACCCGGCAGGAAAGCAGTGACCCCAAGTATATCTACTGAAAGCCCGCCTTTTGTTTTCCCTGAGATTACGCCTTCAAGAGCGTCGCCTTTTCCCATTGCAGATTCAATAATATCCCATGCCTTTATCCTGTTTGCCGCTTTCCTTGACAGATTAACCATGCCATTGGAGTACTTCATGGTGTATACGTACACTTCAAGCGCAGTTCCCGCCTGCAGGTTTGAAAACTCTTCAGGAGAAAACTCTTCAGCTGGAATAAAGCCGTCGGCTTTATATCCTATGTCAATTATGGCTCCTTCCTGTTTTACGGCTATAACCTTTCCTTTTAATATTGAGCCTTCTTCAATGCGGTGAAAGGTCTCGGCATAAAGCTGTTCCATCTCATTGTTTTTAATTTCCATCACCCTTTTATCCTCCCATTTCCCTTACTTTTTTTATGATATCCTCAATTATCCAGTCAGGCGTTGACGCCCCTGCTGTTATGCCCACGCTTTTTACGTTGTTCAGCCACTCAGGAATAAGTTCGGCGTCTGTCTCTACATGATAAGTCGGAACAGAAAGCGACCTGCACAATTTCGCAAGCTGGGTCGTGTTTGCGCTGTTTTTGCCTCCTACAACAAGCATAATGTCCACCTTTTTAGCCATAGCCGCTGTTTCTTTTAACCGCAGCGCCGTGGAGCTGCATATTGTATTATATACCTTTACATTCTTTGCCTGTTCTATGACCCTAGAAAATAGTTTTTTAAGCGCTTCGACCGGTTGTGTGGTCTGAACAACAATCCCGACATTATGCTTTATTTTAGGAAGCGCGCTTTCACTGTCAACAACTATTGCGTCATCTCCAGCATAGCTCATCAGGCCCTGCACTTCAGGGTGTTCCCTGTCCCCGAGTATTATTACCTGATACCCTTCTTCTCTGAGCAGTTTAGCATAATGCTGGGCTTTTTTCACAAAAGGGCAGGTTGCGTCAATTATGTTGAATCCTGCCTCGGAAATCCTGTCCATAACCTGTAAAGGAATACCGTGCGTCCGGATTATAATATCTTTTATCCCGGGAGTAGTTATGTCTTCAATCGGCAGAATCCCTTCCTGTTTGAGTTTTTCTATGACCTGGGGATTATGTATTATAGGGCCGAGAGTGAAAATGCCTTTCTGTTTTTTCTTCGCAGTCTTAAAAGCCATATCAACGGCTCTCTTTACTCCGAAACAGAATCCGGCTGTCTTAGCTGCTATTATTTTCATAACTTTTAACTTTTCACTTTCAACTTTAAATTTTTAATCTCTTTCATTATATCATTACCGATTCTTTCCTGAAAATCCTTGCCTGATTCTCTGTCTCTGCCATAGGCGGATGTTTCTATCGGGCTGCCGAATATAATTCTAATCTTTGAGAGGCTTATGAACTTAGCTCCGGCAGGCAGAGCCGTGTCCGTGCCGTCAATATAAGCGGGAATAACTTTTGCCCCGGAAAGCGCTGCTATAAGTCCTGTCCCTCTCTTTGCATCAAGAAGACTGCCGTCTCTGCTCCTGCCGCCTTCAGGAAACATAACAATGAGTTCGCCATTTTTTAACCGTCTTACCGCTTCTTTTATCGTAGAAGGCTGCGGAGCATCTCTGTCAATAGGGAATGAGAATGTTTTTACAAAGGCGCCGACAAACGGTATCTTAAAAAGCCCTCTTTTTGCCATGAAAGTTGACTGCCTTTTCCCTATTGCCGCTCCTATCACCAGGGGATCCAAATGGCTGATGTGGTTTGACACGACAATAACGCCGCCTTTTTGGGGAACTTTTTCGATGCCGTCAATCTTAAACCTGAAAAAGATTTTAAAGAGCAGGAAGAAAAAGGTTGTGGCAAACCTGTATGCTAAAGTCAATGGCTCGTCCTTACGACTTTCATGATATTTTCCAAAACCTCGTCTATGGTAATGCTTGAGGAATCTATAAGTGCCGCATCGTCTGCTTTCCTGAGCGGGGCAATGTCCCTGCCCGAATCCCTCGCGTCTCTTTCAACAACATCTTTCCTTGCCTCTGATTCGGTTATGTTGATTCCTTTTTCTTTTAACTGGAGGTAGCGCCTTTTTGCCCGCTCTTCAACAGATGCGTCAAGATAAAATTTTTTCCACGCGTCAGGAAACACGACTGTTGTCATATCCCTTCCCTCAGCTACAAGGTCGGCATTAAGGGAGGCATTTCTCTGGATCTCAAGAAGAAAGTCCCTTACAATTTTTCTTGCGGAAAATACAGATGAGTAATGCCCTATCTCAGTAGTGCGTATCTCTTCTGAGACATCCCTGCCGTTCAGGAAGATTGTCCCATTTTTAAAGCTGACATCAGTAACTGAAAGCGTATTTTTTAATTTCTCGTCGCGGTCTTCAGGATTGATTCCTTTTTCCCTCAAAGCCAGCGCAACCGCCCTGTAAAGCGCGCCTGTGTCAAGGTAGCTGAATCCAAGTTTTCCGGCAAGGAGTTTGGCAATGGTCCCCTTGCCTGCGCCTGAAGGGCCGTCTATGGCGATTACTTTTCCCATCAAGTAGTTATTTTAACCTAATTTTAAGGTATAGCTCAATCGTTGCAGGCAGTTGCGTGAAGCGGCTGGAAATTTATCCATTGCTCTGATTATGCTATACTTCAAAGCCGCGCAATTACTTGATGAAAGGATATGAAAGAAGATGAGCAGCGAGCCGAATAAGGTAATTTACTCCATGGTCGGGGTCAGCAAGCATTATGATAACAAAACGGTTTTAAAAGATATCTATCTCTCCTATTTCTACGGGGCAAAGATAGGCGTCCTCGGCCTGAACGGATCAGGGAAGAGCTCGCTTCTCCGCATTCTTGCAGGAGCTGATAAAGAGTTCAACGGCGAAACAGTCCTGTCGCCCGGACACACCATAGGTTTCCTTGAGCAGGAGCCGCAGCTTGATAACAGCAAGACAGTGCGTGAGATAGTGGAAGAAGGCGTGCAGGAGACGGTTGATGCTCTTAAAGAATATAACCTGATTAATGAGAAATTCGCAGAGCCGATGCCTGACGATGAGATGAGCAAGCTTATTGAACGTCAGGGAAAAGTACAGGAGAAGCTCGATGCAATGGATGCATGGGATATGGATTCGCGTCTTGAGATGGCGATGGAGGCCCTGCGCTGTCCTTTAGGAGATACATTGGTTAATGTGCTGTCAGGAGGAGAAAGGCGGCGCGTGGCGCTTTGCAGGCTCCTCTTGAAAAAGCCGGACATCCTGCTGTTGGATGAACCGACCAACCATCTTGACGCTGAGACAGTGGCGTGGCTGGAGCATCATCTGCAGAGCTATGCCGGCACTATTATTGCGGTAACTCATGACCGGTATTTCCTTGATAATGTCGCCGGATGGATACTCGAACTCGACAGGGGACAGGGGATTCCATGGAAAGGCAATTACTCATCGTGGCTGGAACAGAAGAAGAACCGTCTGGAGCAGGAAGAGAAGTCCGAAAGCGGAAGGCAGAAGACCCTTCAGCGCGAGCTTGAGTGGATACGGATGTCTCCAAAAGGACGCCATGCAAAAGCCAAAGCGCGCATCACCTCATATGAGAATCTCCTCAGTCAGGATATTGAAAAAAGTTCAAAGGACCTCGAAATCTATATCCCGCCGGGTCCCCGTCTTGGCGATGTAGTAATCAAGGCTGATAACGTGAGCAAGGCATATGGCGACAATATCCTTATGGAGGGCATGACCTTCTCCCTTCCACCCGGGGGAATTGTCGGCATAATAGGGCCTAACGGAGCGGGAAAGACCACGCTTTTCCGTATGATAACCGGAAAGGAAAAGCCTGATTCAGGCACATTTAAAATAGGGGAGACGGTAAAATTTGCATATATTGACCAGAGCCGCGACGACCTCGACCCAAAGAAGAGCATTTGGGAGATTATCTCTGACGGGCTGGATGTCGTTCAGCTCGGCAAGAGGCAGCTCAACTCACGCGCCTATGTTGCGCGCTTCAATTTCTCAGGCAGCGATCAGCAGAAAAAAGTTTCCATGCTGTCAGGCGGAGAGAGAAACCGCGTGCATCTTGCGCGTATGCTTAAGGAAGAAGCCAATGTGCTTTTGCTTGATGAGCCTACCAATGATCTGGATGTTAATACAATGCGCGCGCTTGAAGAGGCTTTGGAGTATTTTGCGGGCTGCGCAGTTGTCATCAGCCATGACAGATGGTTTCTTGACCGTATCGCTACGCACATACTCGCCTTTGAAGGCGACAGCAAAGTAGTCTGGTTTGATGGGAATTATTCAGAATACGAAGCGGACAGAAAGGCGCGTCTCGGCGCAGCAGCAGACCAGCCGCATCGCATCAAGTACAGGCATTTGACGAGAGGGTAAGATTTCTTCATTTCAATTTTTAAGTCACACCATCTATACCCGCGTCGTCCTTCTATTGCAAGAATCAAGACCCGACCCGGTGACCCTGTCACAATCGATCTTATATACGTTATGCGATTTTTTCTTAATCACCGCGCCTCGCTGTGCTAACATATCAGCAACAAAAGACAGATTGGCATATTAAGTGTTAGGCGATAAAAGGGAGACGAAATGGGTATCTACGCAGCAATTATCTTGGGAGTATTTTTTCTATCGGGTATCATTCTTCACCATTGGTTACGTTCTGGTCGCTCGTTAAAGATTGAAGCATGGGGATTGAAAGGCGCCAATGCATCCGCCTCCTTGCACTGGATGCTTTTTGTAATAGCATCTATTGGGTATGTGACGTTTACGGTCCTACTCCTTACTTCAACGGGTGAAGATCAAGAAACGGGCGTGTTATTCATACTTAATGTTATTGCGCTTATCATCGGTGGCATATTAGCAAGAGCAAATAAGGCGTCACTATCGAAGGTCTACGGCGTCGGAGCCTCTATTCAGTCGGTTATCTTGATCATAATGCTGATAAAAGGATATGGCAACGCCGAGATAGTTATGGCAATAAATATTTCCATTATTGTTGGGTTTGGCCTGCTGGCGTGGCTATACAATAGAAACCAACGGGTCAATGCCTAACCATGTCTTCCTTTAAGCATATCCCTAAGAAAATGAATATACCAAAAGAACTACTCGATAATGACTTTTTATTCCACTACTCCAAGTCTTATGTTGCAATGGAGAAAATTCTTTATGAAAAGAAAATACGATTTTCCTCTCTCATTAATATGAATGATCCATATGAATATAAACTTCCTTCGTTAGGTGTAATGGGTAAGGGTGGCGTAGCAGAGGCGACTGCTTCAGAACTGACAGGTAAGTTGAGAAATACCATTTTATATAAGGCAAAAATACTATCGCTGGTTAGAAATAAAGAGGTCAATTCGGAAACTGATTTTCAACTGGTGTTCGCAAAGCCAAGATTATGGGCCCAATATGCTGAAGCCCAACGTGGGGTCTGTTTAGTCTTTAGCCTGACAACATTTCTTGAAAAAATTAGAGCCGCATATTCGGATATTACAATTTACAATAATTTCGTTGAATATGACTTGCAGAAAGGCCGGAGAAGCTCAAAAAATCATCTAAAGTACGACAAGTCGAAGAGTCCAGATGAAAATATCCAGTGTCATATCCATACTAATCAAAAGGATATTTTTTTTCGCAAGCACGAAGATTTCGGAGATGAGAACGAATACCGCATTGTATTAATCAACTGGACAGATAAAAGCAATAACGATATTTTTATCGACCTGCGGGGAATACTCAGAGCCGTAATTTTAGGGGAGCGGTTTCATCGTACATATGAAACTCTAATTAAAACTCTTACTGAACAATTGAATGTTAATTTGTATAAAATTGCGTATGCTTCAAATGTTTATATTCAAAAAATAATATGAAAGACAAAAACTGGCCCGGCACACTTATCCCGCCAATATATCTTTTCCGGTAGCTGCTAAAGCGACCCGAGAGCAAAAGTCAAAAGTGAAATAGTCATTTTCTTTTTCTTTCCCTTCCATCAAGATATCTTTTAAGCGCCTCAGCTTTCTTAATATGGTATGTCCCTTTTATCGCGCTATACCATATTAAGAACTTTCAAGGCAGTTCTCTCAGTGCGTCGGCGGATTAAAAGGCAAGGCATCAACGGGTCAGAGAATAAAAGTGCAAAAGCAGGCGGTCGGCAAAGTCTGTGGGGGTCTGTAAGAACACATCCCGTATTCCACATCCCCCTTTTCTCCTTAATTCAGTGCGTTAACCTTTTCAACATCTCAAAAAATCCCGGAAATGATATGTTTACAGACGATATGCCGTTTATAGTAGTTTTACCTTTGGCAATCAATGCCGCAATTGAGAACGCCATTGCTATTCTGTGGTCTTTATAGCTGTCTATGGATGCGCCTTTAAGTTTTGCATTGCCTTTTATGCTTAAGCCGTCTTTGAATTCTTTTACTTCAGCGCCCATTTTTCTCAATCCTTCCGCCATTGCCTGTATCCTGTCGGATTCTTTAAACCTTAATTCTTCAGCGCCTTTTATCTCCGTTACACCTTCAGCCTGTGTTGCGAGCACACAGAGGATCGGGAATTCGTCTATCAAGGAAGGCATTATATTTCGGCCTATTTTTACGGCCTTTAAATTGCTCGTAGTCTTGCAATGAATGTCTGCCACAGGCTCTCCGGATACGTCCCTGATGTTTTCTATTTTTATATCAGCGCCCATCTCTTTTATAACTTTCAAAAAGCCTGTGCGCGTAGGATTCATTCCTACATTCTTTATCAATATCTCTGAATCCGGGACAATCAATGCCCCTGCAATGAAAAATGCGGCAGATGAGAAGTCAGACGGGATTGTTATATCAATCGGATTTAATTTTTTATTCCCGAGTCCTTGAACCCTTATGTTTAAACCTTTTACTTCAATATTTGCTCCCATTGCCTTGAGCATTCTTTCCGTGTGGTCGCGGGATTTCTGAGGCTCTGTTATAGCAGTGGTCCCTTTGGCATATAATCCGGCAAGTATCAGGCATGATTTTACCTGTGCAGATGCAACAGGCATTTTGTAATTTATTGCTTTCAAAGGCCCGCCTTTTATTTTCATAGGCAGATACTTGTCTCCATTGCGCGCGGAGATTTCGGCTCCCATCTCCTTTAAAGGATTAATAACCCTTGCCATGGGCCTCTGCCTTAAAGAAGCGTCTCCCGTAAGCGCTGAAAAAAACGGATTCCCTGCGAGTATGCCTGACATAAGCCTTGCTGTTGTGCCTGAATTTCCGCAGTCAATTATGTCTGCCGGCTCTTTAAGGCCATGAATGCCTTTGCCCCCTATAATTATTTTTTTGCCTTTATCCTCTATTTTGACGCCGAGTTTTCTGAACGCATTGAGGGTGCTCATTGTATCTTCCGCCCCGAGAAAATTCCTGACGATGCTTTTCCCGTCCGCTATTGAGGCAAGCATTATTGCCCTGTGCGAAATGGATTTGTCGGGCGGAGGAGTGATACTGCCTCTCAGTTTTTTCACTCTCTCGAGAGAAATCCTATCTGACATTTTCTCTCAGCGCCTTGGCTTTTTTGAATTCTTTTTCAATAGCCTCAGAATCTGATTTCTTTAAGCGGCTGCTGAGGCCGTCAAGATTTTTTTTAAAAACTTCTATGAACTCAAGAATATTTTCTCTGTTCATCAGGGATATATCGCGCCATAGTTCAGGGGAGCTCGCCGCAATCCGTGTTGTGTCTTTAAATCCGTTGCCTGCATATCCGAGATACGAATTGTTTATATCAGCTACTGTATTGACGATTGCATAGGCAATAATATGGGGGAGGTGGCTTACGGCAGCGTATATCCTGTCATGCTCATCCGCATCCAGAGTAGAGACTTTTGCGCCGAGCGACTCCCACAAGCCCACGATTTTTTTAAGAGCAGCCGTATCCGTCTTTTCTGTCGGTGTTAATATGCATCTTGCGCCTGTAAATAAATCTGCTGCTGCCGTGTCTATTCCTGTTTTGTCGCTTCCTGCTATCGGATGCCCGCCTACGAAACTTACGCCTTCAGGCATCAGGGCTTCCATATCCCTTACAAGTTTTCCTTTAACGCTTCCGGCATCTGTTACGACGGCGCCTTTTTTAAATGAGCCGTTTATCTTTTTTGCCGTTTCTGTAAACTGGCCGACAGGAATAGCGAATAAAACGAGGTCGGAGCCAACGCATGCCTTTGATGCGTCAATCTCAAAAGAATCAATTATCTTCATCTCCACTGCCTTTTTGAGGTTGTTCTCTTTTCTGCCGCAGCCTGTGATGTGGCTGCACAGCCCTCTTTTCTTCATGGCAAGGGCAAATGATGCGCCGATTAAACCTACGCCGATAATAGTGACTTTATTAAAAATAGGTTTTGTCATAGAAATTAAAATATAAATTCCATAATTTTGAACTTTGAATTTTGAACTTTGAATTTTAGAATCATATCTCTCTTCCCACAGCCTTTGCTATCAGTTTTAATTCAGCCATCAGTTTTTTGAAGGCATCAGGCTTTAAGGACTGCTCTCCGTCTGACATTGCATTTTCAGGGTTCGTATGCACTTCTATGAGAAGGCCGTCTGCGCCGACTGCAACAGCAGCCTTTGCCATAGGAGCAACCAAGTCCCACTTGCCGACGCCGTGGCTCGGGTCCACTACAATAGGCAGATGCGTTTTTTGTTTCAGCACAGGCACAGCGCTGAGGTCCAGAGTGTTCCTTGTTGACGTCTCAAAGGTCCTTATGCCTCTTTCGCAGAGTATAACTTCCTGATTGCCCTTTGACATTACATACTCGGCTGCCATAAGCCATTCTTTGATTGTGGCTGAAAGCCCCCTTTTGAGAAGAACCGGTTTATTGCACATTCCGACCTCAAGCAGCAGCCTGAAATTCTGCATATTCCTTGCCCCTATCTGAATTATGTCTGTATATTTAAGTATCGTCTCCAGATCTCTTGGATCCATTATTTCTGTGACAACAGGAAGCCCTGTTTTCCTGCTTGCCTCGGCAAGGTACTGAAGTCCCGCCTCTCCAAGGCCCTGAAAAGAATAAGGCGAGGTCCTTGGTTTATAAGCGCCTCCTCTTATAAATGACGCCCCTGCCGCTTTGACCTTCTCGGCAATGTTCATCATTACGGCTCTGTTTTCAACAGCGCACGGCCCCGCAATAACAGGTATTTTTTTGCCTCCGATAACTTTCCCTTTGACTTTTATTATCGTGTTCTGCGACTTGAAATCCCTGCTTGCAAGTTTATACGGCTTGAGGATTCTCACCACATCCTCAACGCCTTTCATAACCCGAACAGCATTTTCTTCTTCTTCTGTTATACGTGATGTGTCGCCTATTACGCCTATGACTGTTTTTTCCGTGCCTCTTGAGATAGTTGCCTTAAGCCCTTTGGCTTCAAGTTTTTTGAGCAGATTGTCGATATTTTTTTCAGTAGCTTTCCGGTTTAAAACTATTATGTCCATTTATTCCTCCAGACTCTCAACTCTTAACTTTTAACTCTTTCAAAGCTTTTATAAATCGCTTGTTCTCCTCAGGCAGGCCTATGGTCACCCGTATTGCATCAGGCCCCATGGGCCTGACAATAACGCCGGCATGAAGAAGGTTTTTATAAATATTCATTGAATCGGCAACAGGCATATAGATGAAATTTGCCTCTGTGGGCACATGCCTTATTCCGAGTGAAGAAAGTTCTTTGTAGAGATATTTTTTGCCTGTGTTGTTTATCTCCTTTGATTTTTTGATGTGGCCTTTGTCCTTTAAGGCCTCTATGGCGGTTTTTTGCGCAACGGAGTTTGTGTTAAACGGCGGCCGCACCTTGTTCATCTCGGTAATTATTTCCTGAGGCGCAATGCCGTAGCCGATCCTGAGTCCTGCAAGCCCGTAAATTTTGGAGAAGGTCCTAAGGATTAATATATTCCTGCATGCCCTGAAGTGTTTAAAGCTGTCTGCATATCCGGCATTCATAACATATTCATAGTATGCCTCATCAACAACTACAAGTATGCCGTCCCTGATATTTATCATCAGCCTGTCAAATTCTTCCTTTGTATTCATTGTGCCTGTCGGATTATTCGGATTTGCTATAAACAGCATCTTTGTCTTTGGCGTCACAGCATTCAGCATTGCGTCCAGGTCATGCTTGTAATCTCTGAGCGGCGACTGAATTGCCTTTCCTCCTGCTGCCTGCACAGCCATAGAGTAAACAACGAAAGAAGGATGCGCCATAACAGCCTCATCACCCGGAGCCAAGAAGGTCCTGGCCGCGATGTCAATAAGCTCGTTTGAGCCGTTTCCGAGTATAATCTCTTCAGGTTTGACAGAGAGTTTTTTTGCCAGCGCAGTTTTGAGGTAATAGCCGCTTCCATCAGGGTATCTGTTCAGTGTTTTTTTTAATCCGGCTGTTATGGCCCTGACAGCCGCGGGAGAAGGGCCTATCGGGTTTTCATTTGAGGCAAGCTTTACCGGGTTTTTTATTTCGAGTTCCCTTTCAAGTTCTTCTATGGGTTTGCCGGGCATGTAAGGACTGAGCGCACTGATATGTTCCGGAGCCTTTATCACTACTGGCCACCATGCGGATAAGAGCCGAGGAATTTGAGATAGAGGCAGCCGTCTTTTATATTCTCTATGGCTTTTTTGACTTTTTTATCCTCTATATGCCCTTCCATGTCCACAAAGAATATGTATTCCCAGGCCTTTCTTCTGGAAGGCCTTGATTCCAGTTTCGTAAGATTTATCTTCGCCTTCTTAATGGGCTGAAGGATATCGTAAAGGGCGCCGGGTTTATCCTTAATAGAGAACATAATTGACGTCTTGTCTTTTCCTGTTTTCGGGGCGATGTTTTTTGAGATTATAAGGAACCGTGTGTAGTTGTGCTTATTGTCTTCTATGTTTCGCTCCACAAAATTAAGGCTGTATATCTTTGCGGCAAGTTCGCTTGCAATTGCGGCTGATGACTGGTCTTTTGATGCAAGCTCTGCGGCTTTGGCCGTGCTTGTAGCTTCAACTATCTCTACATTAGGAAGGTTTCTTTCAAGCCAGCCCCGGCACTGCGCTGTCGGCTGCGGGTGCGAATATATTTTTTTAATGTTTTTTTTGCTGCCTGTCAAAGAAAGCAGATTATGCGATATCTCAAGCATAACCTCGGCTGTTATCCTGAGGTCATAATCCATGAACATATCAAGGGTGTAACTCACAACTCCTTCCGTGGAGTTTTCTATCGGCACAACCCCGAATTCCGCTTTCCCTGATTCCACTGCTTCAAACACGCTTTTTATGCTTTCAACAGGCACAAAGCCGGCTGAAGAGCCGAAATGCCTTATTGCCGCAAGGTGCGTGAATGTGGCAACAGGGCCAAAATAAGCTATCTTTAGAGGTTCTTCAAGCGATAAAGAGGCTGAGAGTATCTCTCTGTAAATGGACTTCAGCGCATCATTGGGAAAAGGCCCTTTATTCAGGGATGTCAGCCTTTCAAGTATCTGCCGCTCACGTTCAGGCGAGTAAAACTTTGACTTGGTATTGCGTTTTATATTTGCAATATCAAGGACAATCCGCGACCGTTTATTGAGAAGTTTAAGTGTCTCTTCGTCAATAGCATCAATCTCATTTCTTAGCTTTTCAATCTCTCCCATAAGTCTCCCGCTGAAAATCGCTCTTAATACGAGTAATTCTACTCATTTTTTCTTATTTTTTCAAGAGTTAGAATTTGAGGTGAATTTGAGGACAGTGGGACGGGTATCAGAAAATTAAGCAGAAAAGGCTAAACTCTATTTTTAAACTCTCTTCCCTTCCACAGCATATAGATCGCGGGATAGATAACCAATTCCAGAATTGTTGAAGTAATAACTCCGCCCACCATTGGGGCCGCAATGCGTTTCATAACATCTGCGCCTGTTCCGTGGCTGAACATTATCGGGATAAGGCCCGCAAGTATTACGCTCACAGTCATTATCTTCGGACGGATTCTTTTCACTGCGCCGTACATTACTGCTTCTTTTAAATCAACAATGGAATTCAGCTTCCCTTCTTTTTTCCATCTTTCATACGCAAGCTCAAGATACAGGAGCATCACAACGCCTGTCTCGGCGTCAAGCCCTGCGAGCGCTATTATGCCCACCCATACCGCAATGCTCATGTTGTAATTTAAAAAATAAAGAAGCCAGAATGAGCCTACCAATGAAAATGGCACTGCAAGGAGAACAATGAACGTCTTTGTGACTGACTTTGTGTTCAGGTATATAAGCACAAAGATTATCAGCGCTGTGAGAGGGATGACAATCTTAAGCCTTTCATGTGTTTTTACGAGGTGCTCGTATTCACCGCTCCATTCAATGCGGTAGCCTTCGGGGATTTTCATAGAGGCAACTTTCTTTTTCGCCTCGTTGACATAACCTCCGATATCCCTTCCCGTAAAATCTATATACACATAGGCTGTCAAAAGCCCTTCTTCACTCTTTATCTGTGTGGGGCCTTTTACAATCTTTATGTCAACAAGCTCTCCGAGAGGAACCTGAAGTGTTTTCATGGATACGGGCTGCACTGCTCTCATACCTGACTGACCGGCGGATGCTGAAGGCTGATTCATAACAGGCACGAGAACCCTTTTGAGTTTTTCAATGTCATTTCTCAATTCCCTTGAATAGCGGACATTTACAGGATAGCGTTCCCTGCCTTCAACAGTAATTGTCAGGTTCATGCCTCCGACCGCAGTCTGCACTACTTCCTGAATGTCATCAACACTTATCCCGTATCTTGCGGCTTCTGCGCGTTTAATAATAAAGTCCAGGAAATAGCCTGTTGTCACTCTTTCCGCATAGACGCTTCTTGTGCCCGGAATATCTTTAATGATGTTTTCTAACTCCAGTCCAAGTTTCTCTATTTCCTCAAGCTTTGGGCCTAAAACCTTGATTCCTACAGGCGTTCTTATGCCTGTAGAAAGCATGTCAATGCGGGCTTTTATCGGCATAGTAAAACCACCCTCAACGCCAGGCAAATTTACAGCATCTAATAATTCATTTTTAATAGTTTCAATTGTCATGCCTTTTCGCCATTCTTTTTCGGGTTTAAGATTAACAACTGTTTCGAACATCTCAAGCGGTGCAGGGTCTGTTGCCGTCTCCGCGCGGCCCGCCTTTCCGAATACCTGTGCAACTTCCGGGATTTTCTTCAGGAGCTTGTCCTGTATTTGAAGTGTTCTGGAAACCTCAGAAATAGAAGCAGCAGGCACAGTCGTTGGCATATATAAAAGCGCACCTTCGTTTAGAGGAGGCATGAATTCCGAGCCGAGTTTTATAGGCAAATCAAGTGTGATGTCAAAGAGTGACAATAAGCCAGGTAATATGAATATAATAAAAGTAATAACCATGATAAGTGTAGTTAGAACAATTACCCCCTTCTTGAATCTTAATGCAAACTTTGCAATCGGTTCATATATCTTATGAAGCACAATACTCACGGGATTCTTATCCTCAGGACGAATTTTCCCCCTTATAAAAAGCGTCATCAACACAGGCGTCAACGTAATCGCAAGGAAAGATGAGAAAAGCATTGCAAAGGTCTTTGTGTATGCTAATGGTTTAAATAATCTTCCTGCCTGCGCCTGAAGCGTAAATACAGGCAAAAATCCTACGGTAATTACAAGCAGCGCAAAGAAGAGGGAAGGGCCGACCTCCTTCGCTGCATCAATAATCACTTCCACCCTGCTGCCATGCCTGCCGTGCGCTTCCCAGTCTTCAAGTTTTTTATGTGCATTCTCTACCATTATTATTGAGGCGTCCACCATTGCGCCGATTGCAATTGCAATGCCGCTTAAGCTCATGATATTTGAAGTGACGCCGAGATAATACATGCATATAAAGGAGATGATGATTGCAATAGGCAATGTTAGTATGACAACGAGCGCGCTTGGAAGATGGAATAAAAATACTATGCATACGACGCTGACTGCTATGGAGAGCTTTATTATCTCTTCTTTGAGTGTGTCAATGGAGCGGTGTATGAGGTCGCTTCTGTCATAGGTTGTGATAATTTTCATTCCCTTCGGAAGGCTCGGCTCAATATCATTTTTTATCTTCTCTTTTACCCTGTCTATGACACTGAGGACATTCTCGCCGAATCTTATAACTACAATGCCTCCTGCCACCTCGCCTTTTCCGTCAAGCTCTGCAAGCCCCCTTCGTATCTCAGGCCCGAGCTGTATATTCGCAATGTCTCTCAGGAATACAGGCGTTCCCGCGCCGCCTGTGCCAATAGGAATATTTTTGAGGTCGTCAAGCGTTTTGATATAACCTCTTCCTCTTACCATATATTCAATGCCTGAAAATTCAAGCACTCTTCCTTCCACGTCCTTATTGCTTTTCCTGATTGCATCCATAACTGTGGTTATCGGAAGGTTATAAGCAAGAAGCTTATTAGGGTCTATTGTTACCTGGTACTGCTTTACGAACCCGCCAATGCTTGCAACCTGAGAGACGCCCTGCACGCTCTCAAGGGCAAGTTTTATGTTGTAATCCTGTACAGAACGGAGTTCGGAGAGGTCGTGCCTGCCTGTCTCGTCAACTACAGCATAAGAGAATCCCCATCCCACGCTTGTTGCATCAGGCCCGAGCACAGGGTTGACATCAGAAGGGATTTTATTTTTTACTGACTGAAGGTATTCAAGAACCCTGCTTCGCGCCCAGTAGATATCCGTGCCTTCTTCAAAAATCACATAAATAAACGAGCTTCCAAGATAAGAAAAACCTCTTACAACCTGAACCTTTGGCGCTGCAAGGAGTGTTGATGTTATCGGATAAGTTATCTGATCTTCAACGAGGTCAGGACTTCTTCCCGGCCATTCTGTATAGATGATAACCTGAGTGTCGCTGAGGTCAGGTATTGCATCCAATGGAGTATTCTTAAGCGCCCAGTATCCCCATGCTGCGAGGAAAAATACCAACAGAAAGACGATGAATTTGTTTCTTGCGCTGAGTTCTATTATTTTAGCAATCATGATTTATAAATGATGCACGATTCACGATGCATGATTCATGATTCATGATATTTTTCTTGCATCCTATATCTTGTATCCTGCATCTTGCATCTTGTATCATTTCAGTGCTTATGCCCGCCAAGCGGCTTTATCCCTTTTAACTGCGCCTCAGAGTCAATCAGAAAGTTGCCTGATGACGCCACTTTCTCTCCTGCCTTTATTCCTTTGAGAACTTCTACCATTCCCTCTGCCTTAAGCCCTAACATAACCTCTCTTGGTTCAAAATATCCTTCACCCTTGTCCACATAAACTATCTGCCGTATCCCGGTATCAATCACAGCGCTTTCAGGGATAGCGAGCTTATTCCCCAAATTGATTTTTACCTCCACATTGGTGAACATCTGCGGTTTAAGCTGTCCTCCGGGGTTTGCTATTGTGAATCTTATTTTTGCTGTTCTTGTGTCGCCTGCAAGAGCAGGATAAATATAGTCAATGGTTGATGAAAATTCCCTGCCCGGGAAATAACTCAGGCTGATTTTTGCTGTCTGTCCTGTTTTCATTAAATGCACTTCATATTCATATATATCCGACACTATCCAGACCGTTGACAGGTCGGCGATATCAAAGAGCCTTTCTCCGGGCATGACGCGCATTCCCTGCAGAGCCGTCTTCTGCACAACATAGCCGCTTGCAGGGCTGAATATGGTTAATGTCCTTATCGGTTTTCCTGTCTCTTCAATTTTTTTAATCTGGGCGTCACTTATATCCCATAACCTAAGCCTCTGCTTTGCCGCTTCAGTTATTGCTTCAGCATCCTTTGAAAGCATTTTGCCTACAGCGCTGTCTTTGTCTGCGCCCTGTTTTGTCCACTTGAGCACGTTTAAAAATTCCTGCTGTGTTGCGACAAGCTCAGGGCTGTAAATCTCCGCCAGCGGCTCGCCTTTTTTGACATACTTTCCTGTGTAATTAACATGGAGTTTCTCAATCCAGCCTTCGAATTTTGTATTGACAGTCGCAATCCTTCTTTCATCGTATTCAATACGGCCCACGGTTCTGATAATTTTCTGCAGCGGCTTTACAGACGCCACAACTGTTTTTACGCCTATCAACTGCTGCTTGTCTAAATGTATCTCCACTGTTGGAGTCTCCTCTGTCTGCTCTTTCTGCTGTGTTTCAACCTGAGCCTGAGGCTCTTTACTTTCTGAGGTATGCCCCTGATGTGCCGGAGCAGACGTTTGCGTAGATGCCTGAGGTTTGCTTTTTGCAGGGCTTTTCAGGAACTCCGGCTTTAAGAGATAGAATATTAATCCCGCTGTCAAAATCAGCCCGATGATTATGAGATTTCTTTTTTTCATTTTTCTTTTTCTCCCTGAATGACGCTCGCCTCAATTTTATTCTGAAGAGCAGGGCGTACTGAGTGCTGATTGTCCGCCCCGGCGGATCCGCCAGAGGCTGGACTGACTGCCGTTATAGCCTCAAGCCGTGCAACTGCCTTTTCCATTTCTATGAACTGCCCCCAGTATAAAAGCTCATAGTCAATGAGTGATTTAAGCCTTGTTATGACGGTTATTGCCTCGACTTTTCCGGTTACATATCCTGAAATTGCGAGTTCAAAATCCTGATATGCCTTGGGTATAAGGCCATTCCTGTACAGCTCCGTTAATTTTTCTGCCGTCTTAATCATAGAGTAGTTTTCTCTTATATTGGAAGACAGCATTAGCTTAACCGCCTCAAGTTCGTGCTTTGCCTCTGAGAGGGCCGACTCAGCCTCAAGCACAGCCATCTTTTGTTTTGTTTTATAAAAAATAGGTATATTGATTGTCGTTGTGAGGCTCCACATGTCTTTAAACTCTCCCCTCCGCTCAAAGACGGAGCCGGCAATGGTGAAATCAGGATAATACTCTTTCTCAGCCATGTTAACCTTTGCCTTTGCCGCGGCTATCATCTTTGCTCTTGATTTTATCAATGGAGAATTTGAGTGCGACATCTTAATAAGCTCGTCAATATTATAGATGTATGAGGCATGGGCAGGCTCAACCGGCATTCCGAGAGGAGAATTGACATCTCTTCCAACAGCCGTGTTCAGCATTGCCTCTATTGATTGCAGTTTTTGCTTCAGCATTTCCTCTTTTTCAAGGAGCATGTATTTCTCTGTCTGAGCCATTAATACTTCCTGCTGCGGCGCCATGCCTGATGAATATCTTGCAATGGCAGCGTCTTCTATCCTTGAAAAAAGTATGGCCTTGTCGCGTATAAGGCCGATATTTTTATGGGTAAGGAACAGGTCGTAGTAAAGTTCTTTTATCCTTGCTATTGTTGCGAGTTTTGCAAGCTCATACAATGCCTTCAGGCTTTCGGAATCTCTTGTTGCCATTTCTTCTTTTAATGAGAGTTTTCCCGGGAACAGGAATGTCTGCGACGCAGAATACATCCATTGGGCATCAGGGGATTTCCCATAGTTAAACCTATCGTATCCTTCATTCTGATAACCGAACATAAACATCGGGTCGGGAAGGCTTCCTGCCTGAGGTATCTTATATTTCGAGGTGGATACCTTTAATCCGGATACAATTAGGTCTTGATTATTCTTCAGCGCCTCGTCTATCAGGGGCTGAAGTTTCAGTTCCTCGGCAAGGGCACTGCTAGCGAACAGCAACAACGATGCAAGATACAAGATGCATGATACACGATATTTTTTTTGTCTGAATCCTGAATCCTGCATCCTGTATTCTGATTTTTTAGTGTGCGTCCACATTGAATTTTACCGTTGTTGTCTTTCCGCCGCGGGTTATCTTTACGGCAACATTCCATGCGCCTGACATTGAAAGGTTCATCTTTGCCTTATACTCATAACCTTTGAGTTCTGCGTCTGCCTTATAGTTCATTGCAGGCATCCCAGGCATCGCCGGCATGGAATATTCAATCCTCACCTTTGCATCTGTCATATATTTGCCTGATGCATCTTTTATTTCTATTTCGATATTGTTATCACCGACAACAGGAGGGTTTTTGTCGATTTTTATCTCTACATCGTATTCCCCTGCCTTTTTCTTTACCTCATAGTCCTTTGCATACGCGATTCCTGCTATTAAGAGCAGTATTATCGTTAATACAGTTAATCTTTTCATTTTTTTCCTCCTTTTTGACTTTTATTTAATGGTTATGATGGTGCTGATGATTTTCATGACCTGAATGTCCTTTGCTTTCTGCTTTTTCCATTTTCTCAATATATTTCTCCGGGTTCTTCTTGAACTCTTCAACGCACCCAGGGCAGCAGAAGCTGTAGATTTTGCCTTTATATTCGTATGTTTGTTTCATCTTTTCATCAATCTTGTCGCCGCTTACCGGACATATTTTATTCCCAACCACTTCTGCCATATCTTCCATTGGTTTGTCGGACATTTTCACCTTCGTATCCTGCTTGTCTGACATAGCTTTTTCTTTTGCATTATCATTCTGTTTATCATGCTGGTTTCCATCAGACTTGTCGTCTCCCATTTTACCGCCCATCATTCCGCCCATCATAGCATCTGAAAGTACGGGATAACTCACCAGAAAACCGACCACCAGAATGCTTAAAAATATACCAGATATCCTTTTCACTATTCAACCCTCCTATCGTTTGTATTCTTTTTCTACAATCTCTTTTATCTTTTTTACCGGATAACCTTTTTTGTAAAGTTCGGAAGCCCGCAGGGCCTCCCCGATACAAATGTCTCACATTGCCGCATGATTGTCAACATAACAGCTTAAAAGGCTCTTGTGTTTGAATGCCGGAGATTCTTCGCAATAACAATAGCAGTATATGCTGTCAAGAACCCATGGAATCTCTTTCGCAATCTGATACGCCTTTTTAATTTTAGCGTTATCGGAAAAGATGTTCGGGTCAAGTGTGGGCCTTTTCTCTCCCATCCTCAGAGATTCGTCTTTCACAGGCTTTTGAGCGAATGTATCGCTTGCCGCTGTAAATAGAATTGTCACAGAAATCAGCACTAAAAATGTACAAAACTTTTTCATTAACTCACCACCTCCTTATCTATTTTTATGTTTATGTTAAACTGAAACTTTGAAGGAATTATGAATTCTTACTCCTTCTCGGTCTTTTTCAGACTTTTTATGTAATTAACGAGATGCCATCTTCCATTTTTTGTTATCTCCTTTTTAAATCCCCTCATGGCCGTTCCTTTAGTTCCGTCTGTTATAACATGGAATATCTCGCCGTCGGTGTCTCCATGAATCCACAGCCCATCCGTGAGATAGGTTTTTTCGTTGCCTCTGCTCGATTCTCCATGACATGAAATGCAGTGTTCTTCATAAAGCCTCTTCCCTTTGGCGATGGACTCTTCGGTCTTTGGAATAGGGTTCTTGACCTTTGCGTATTCCTTGTGTTTGTGCGTATGGGGCTTATGTACGTGTTCGTCCGTTTGAGCAAAGGCATTGCTAAAAGCAAGGGAAAACACTACAGATATAATCAAAGCTGCTATCTTTTTCATTATTCCTCCCTGCAGGTTTAATGAACGATGATTCATTTTAATGATGATGTGTTTTTATATCGGATGTGGCATCTTTTGGATTGCTATCGCCTTGTTTTGTGTTTTCGCTAGTTTTACCGTTAAAATCGGATTCCTTATGCTGGGGTGCTGTCACGTTGTTAGCAGAATCTTTTTCCTGATGCTTCTCCATAGTTTCCTGCTTGTTGATATTATTGTGTCCACCCATCATTTTATTGGTGAATCCCCCAAAACCGATAAGCATACCAACTATCATAATCGCCATCACAATTTCCATTGCATCAACCTCCTCAGTAATTAATATATGGATCTTATCTTTCCTGTTTTGCAGTCGAGAACAATCCTGTCAATTAAATCATTGTCTTTGTAAACGTCTGCTTCTATGAACCGTCCCTCTTTTTTAGTTACGGTAATAGTCATGCCTTTCTCTTTGTAATACTTTTCAAGCGCCCTGACAGCCTCTTCATGCTTTACCTCTTTTTTGCAATATCCGTATTCACCGCACAATGGGCATGAAACGCCGTAGGGTGTAACGCCTTTCTCCGGCGCGTCTTTTTTCGTTTCTGCATAGGCATCGCCTGTCAGGATTCCTGTCAAGACAACTATAAATAACCATATTTTCATGATTAAAACATAGCATTCAATAATGAAGGAATTATGAAGAGAAAAGAAAGATTCTGATGGAGAAGGCTATGGCTGGAAATTTCTGATATGAAAATCTGCAAGGAGGCTGTGTTTGGATTAAGGCAAGATTCACGGGTCTGTCAGAATAGGGGCTGAAGTCGCAATGAAATGGAGCGGATAGCCCCGCATAACAGAGGTGAAGAACAAAATATATTGTATAAACATTTATACTTTTACAAAGGTAGTTTAATATTGCCGAAAGACAGATGCAGCCTCCTGAAAGGGCTAATATGTTAAATATGCTCCCAGGCGCTTTTTATCGGCAGGGACACTCTGAATGTTGTTCCTTTGTTTATTATGCTTTTGACCTCAACCCTGCCGGCCATTACTTCAACAAGTTCTTTGACTATTGCAAGGCCAAGCCCCAGACTCTCGGTATCTGCTTTGGCCCCTCTGTAAAAACGGTTGAATATCAAAGGAATCTCGTTTTCAGGTATTCCCCTGCCTGTGTCCCTTATCTCAATAAAAAACATTTCTCCTTCGGTTCCGTAGTCAATACTTACACCGCCTTTTTCCGTGAACTTCAGGGAATTGGAGATTATGTTTCTTGTTATCCTTTCAAGTTTTTCAATATCCGTGGAAATAAAAAGGCCGTCTGCCCTTAGAATCTTTATATCAAGCCCTTTTTGTTTAAATGCAGGAAGCATCTCATTGCAGATTCCCGTAAGAAATTCCATGAGGTTTATCTCCACGGTTTCTCCCTTTGTAAAGAAACTCGCCTCTGCCATCGTAATATCTTCTATGCCTTTGACAAGCTTTATCAGCCTGTCAATCTCGTTTTTGATGTTCTCCAGCCCTTTTTCTCTTTCTATCACTCCGTCAGCTATAGCCTCTGCATGGGCCTTGAGGATTGTCAGAGGCGTTCTTAGTTCATGCGCAACATTTGAAAAAAGATGTTTCCTCAATTCCTCCTCTCTCTGCAGAGATTCTGCCATTTTATTGAAAGCTGCCGACAATTTCCCTATCTCATCATGGGATGTAGTACTTGTCCTTGCTTTGAAATCTCCACCTGCAATCTTATCCGCTGCCTTTTTTAAGTCCATTACGGGTTTTGAAAGATAGCGGCTCAGGAGGAAGGCGATTAACAGCGAGCCTCCGCCTGCAATCAGGAATGAGACATAAAGGAAATTTTTTGTCCTTTTTTTGAATATGGATTCTTTTTCTTTTATTTCCTGTTTCTGAAATGGCTGTGAAAGGAGTGTCCCGATTTTTTTGCCCTTTGCATAAAGCGGGTAGTCAGTGAATTTTCCCTCTGCTTCGTGCGCGTGAACATGGAAGTGCTCATCCATCCTTAGCTTCATGGATTCAGAAAGGGATTCCATCACATCGTGAGATGAGATGATTTCCTTGTCGGTATTATCAAGAACCTTTACGTTAAGTCCGAGCATCATGGCCCAGTGTATGGATTCAGAGAGAGAGCCCTTGTTCCATTTACCGTCAGAATAGCTTCCCTCAACAGATGCAAGTGTCCAGTAAAACTGGTCTTCCCTCACTCCGCTGACATAATTGTCAAAATCCCTGATTATCAGCCATTCAAAGATGAAGTTAGAGAGGAGCGCTGCGAATATTACTACCATGAAAGCAAGAAAGATTTTAGTCTTCATCAATCCCGCACTCCTATAAATTTATATCCAGCCCCATAAACTGTTTTTATGAAAACAGGCTCTTGGATGTTATCCTCTATCTTGTGTCTGATATTCTTTATATGTGCGTCAATGACCCTGTCATAGCCTTCAAAGTCATATCCCTGAACCGTATTTGTAAGCTGGAGCCTGTTCAGGACAGCGCCGGGCCTTTCTGCAAGGCAGAGCAGTATCTTGAATTCAGTTGTTGTAAGGGAAACAGGCGCTTCTCGTTTTTTAACCTCCATTGAGGTGGTGTCTATTTTAAGGATGCCTTTGTTAAAAGAAAGAATCTTTTTCTCTCCTTTCTTTGTTCTTCTTAGATGTGCCTTTACTCTTGCAATGAGTTCTCTCGGGCTGAAAGGTTTGACAATATAGTCATCGGCGCCGATTCCGAGCCCTTTCACTCTTTCGTCTTCCGAACTTTTTGCAGTGAGCATGATTATCGGGACGTCTGATATTCCCCTTATTGAACGGCAGACCTCTTCGCCTTCAATGTCAGGAAGTTTAAGGTCAAGGATTATGAGGTCAAATCTGTCTTTAATTAACTTAAGAGCCTCTCTGCCTGTCTCTGCAACTTTAACGCCGAAGCCCTCTCTTTCAAGATAGGTCTTCACAATATCGGATATCTTTCTTTCGTCTTCAACTATGAGAATTTTTTCGTTGTTCATTGGTTTCATTATAAGTGCTGAGGCAGGTTTGGGCAAGGGGAGATTTTTGCTACTTTATCTTATACTCTTTAATCTTTGTCCTCAGAGTGTTCCTGTTTATGCCGAGAGTCTTTGCTGCCTTAAGCTGATTGCCCTTTGTCTCCTTAAGGACAATGCTTATCACAGCCTTTTCAACTTCGGACATTACAGTTGTGTGCAGGTTAGCGGTCTCAAGCTGTGTTATGTCTTTCAGGTATCTCTTTAATTTATCCTCAAGGAATTCCATTATTGAATAAGAATTCCCTTCCTCCACATGGAGGTCACGCTTTTCTATTGTTGTCCCGTTTGACAGGATACAGGCGCTTTTTATTGCGTTCTCAAGCTCTCTGACATTGCCGGGCCAGTCATACTTTGCTATGAAATCTTTTGCCTCTTTTGAGAGTTCTTTCTGTCCTGTATTGAATTTTTTCTGTGCCTCTTTAAGAAAATGCTTTGCGAGCATGAGTATATCTTCCCTGCGGTCTCTTAATGAAGGCAGCTTAATCTGCACGACATTGAATCTGTAATAGAGGTCTTCCCTGAACGTCCCTTTGCTTACGGCATCTTTCAGGTTTTTGTTTGTTGCGCCTATTATCCTTGCGTCTGCCTTAGTCACCTTGTTGCTCCCAAGAGGACTGAATTCATTGTCCTGCAAAAACCGCAGAAGTTTTGCCTGAAGGTTCATATCAAGTTCCGATATCTCGTCAAGGAACAAAGTGCCGCTGCTTGCTGATTCTATCTTACCGATGCGCTTGTCTTTTGCTCCTGTGAATGCGCCTTTTTCCCATCCGAAAAGCTCTGCCTCGATGAGGTCCTTTGGCATTGATGCGCAGTTTATGGCTACGAAGGGGCCTGAACTTCTTTTGCTGTTATGGTGTATTGCCTTTGCAACAAGCTCTTTGCCGGTTCCGCTTTCGCCTGTAACGAGAACTGTGATGTCCTTTGCCGCAACCCTTCCTATCTCTTTGAATACTTTAAGTATTTTTTCGCTTCTTCCCACTATCTCAGGCGCTTCGGCCTCAATCTCCTTGAACTTTTTGAGTTCTTCCCTCAAAGCCATATCCTTAAATGCCTTTTCAACGACTATCTTGAGTTCCTCAATGTCAAAGGGCTTTTCAATATAGTCATAAGCTCCTTCTTTCATCGCATCTATTGTGCTTTCCATTTTCCCGTGAGCTGTTATCATTATCACTGTTGCGTCAGAATTGGATGATTTAATTTCGCGGAGTCCGTCAAGGCCGTTTCCATCAGGCAGGATAAGGTCCAGCAATACGACCTGCGGCCCGTCTTTTACGGCTTTCATTCCTGAAAAGAGTTTTGTGTGCGAGACGATAGTATAGCCCTGCGGTTCAAGAGCCTTCTCTATGACCCACGCTATGCTTTCATCATCGTCAATTATAAGAACTTCTTTGCTCATGCGCGTTTCTTACTCCCCCTCAAATGGTATATAAATATTAAACGCAGCCCCTTTTCCTTCATGGCTTTCAACCTTAATGAATCCCTTGTGGTCCAGGATAATTTTTTTTGACAGGGCAAGGCCTATGCCTGTTCCGTGCTTCTTCTTAGTATAGAACGGAAGAAATATTTTTGGTATATCCCCGGAAGGAATTCCTTCTCCCGTATCCTTTATGGAAGTGACAGCCCAGCGTTTTGGTTTGCCCTTCTGCCGCACATATTCACTTGATACTCCTGTCAGGACTGTCAGGCTTCCTCCTTTTTTCATCGCCTCTATGGCATTTTTTATTATATTCAGAAATACCTGAAGCAGTTTCCCTTCATCGCCCCTAACTCTCGGAAGGCTCAGGTCATACGTTTTCTGCAAGATGATGCCCTTGTCTTTCATTGGAAGGTCCATAATGGACAATGCTTTTTCCAGGACCTCATGGATATTAAGCGGGTGAAATGACGGTTTTTTGCAGATTGTCAGATAATTCTGCAGCACTGAATTCAACCTGTCCGTTTCTTTGATTATAAGATTAGTGTATTCACCGATGCCTTCTGTCTGCGTCTTTTCACGCAGGAGCTGTGCTGCTCCTTTTATGCCTCCGAGCGGATTTTTAATCTCATGGGCTAAAGTGCCCAGAAGGTATATCAGGGAATCAAACTGGTAATCCTCTCTCTCTGCAATGGCGATATTTTCCTTAAGCGCAAGGACAGCGCCCTGAGTTTCTCCCTGAACAAAAAACGGCGAGATGTTAAAGTCAGCGTTTATCGTTCTGCCGATATTTATATTTACCCCCCTGCCGCTGAAAGAACGCTCTTCGGATATGGACTTTCTTATCAATCCTGCTATGGTTTTTTCTTCCGGAAATAATTCTTTGAACTTTTTTCCTGTTATTTCTTTCAGGCTTTTCCCCAAAAGCTCCTCGCCGGTTCTGTTCACGAATTTTATCACAGCCTTTCTGTCAAACAGAACAATGGCGTCTTCAATGCTGTTTATTAGCGCTTCAAATGGAAACATTTTTAGTGTTAGTGCCTGTGCCAGTGTCAGTTTTCAGTCTCAGTGTTTTTTACTGACACTATTCACTGTCACTCTTTTTATTTAATCCTCTGCGGATGGGTATAAACGTTGAGCCTTTCCCCCCGGACAAATCCGACAAGCGTAATCCCTCTTAATTCTGCAATCTCAATCGCAAGATGAGTAGGCGCTGTCCTGCTTGCAACTATCGGGATGCCACATCGGGAGCATTTTGACGCAATCTCAGATGAAAGCCTTCCGCTTGCGAGCATCAGCTTCCCTGCGAACCCTATGTTTTCAAGCACAGAATACCCTATGACCTTGTCAACCGCATTATGCCTTCCTATATCCTCTGCGAATGCAATAATATGTTTCCCGTCCGAGAGTGCGGCGCTGTGAACGCAGCCCGTAAGCCTATAAAGGTCTGAGCGAAGCTGAAATTCCTTGAAGATGCCGAGAAGGCTCTTTGCCTCGATTGAAAATTCATCCGCTATCTTTTCATTCTCTATTTTTTTTACAAATGTGATGCCGCCTGCGCAGCCTGATGTTATAATTCTGTTCTCTTTAGGAATGACTGCGTCTGCCGAATTTATGTTAACAACAATATCGTCACCGTATTCTATGCGCATTCTATCGGCGCACCATTCACCTTTAATAATTCCTTCTGTCATGAGTATGCCGACCACAAGCTCTCTAATCATGAAAGGGGTGCAGTAAAGGCTTATAACCTCTTCCCCGTTTATAAGTATCCTCAGCCTTTTTTCAACTGCTATAGCGTCATCCGCCTTAGTGGCAGAATTTCCGCTAATCTTGAGTATTGTCTTTTTTGTTGATGCATTCATTTTAGTATGCCTCTAAGCTGTCATTGCGAGCACAGCGTGGCAATCTTTCGCTTTGTCATCCCTAAGACTTAGGGGATTCCTCGCAATGACAACATGAAGGCTGTTTTATATTTGATATCCTCCGGTCTTGCCGCAGGGTTTTTCATTTTTAAAAGTATAATTGTTTGTAAACTATTTCGTCAATTAGTGTAAAATATAAAAATCATGACCTACAGTAATGTTGTAAAAAACGGATTCAAACTTATATACAAGAACTGGCAGCTTGTGCCGATCCAGTTTGGCATGATGCTTGTAAACGGCATAGGGTTTTTTGTATTTGTCGGTATCCCGCTTGCTGTTGCGTTTGTGATATTCGGACTTGACTTTACAGAGATGACAGAGCTCAAAAATCTTATGGGGACGATGAGGGACCCCTCGGAAATCATAACAAAATATATCGGATTGATTGTTGTGCTGCTGGTGAGCTTTATTGTCTATTTGCTCGTTGCAACAGCTGTAGGGCTTTATGTTTTTGGCGGTTCCGCAGGCATTATAGGCAGGGCTGTAAAAGACGGCGTCAAGAGATTTAATAAGAATATGTTCTTTTCCGAGGGTAAACGTCTTTTTTGGCCGCTGGTAGGATTCACGGCGATAATAGGAATTATATTTTTAGGGGTTGCCTTTGTTATTGGTGTTTTTGCAGGAGGAATAGGAATTATCATATCTATTGCCAAGGGGTATGAAACGACACTGGCTGTTGTCCTCGGGATATTCTTTTCACTTTTGTTGTTCTGTATAGGATTTGCTCTTATTATTTCCTCAATTGCCCTTGCATTGTATGGGACTGCCGTTATTGTCCTTAAGGGAACAGGGCCGTGGCAGGCAACAAAAGACACCATAAAATATTTATATCGAAACCCAGCCGCATTATGGCTTTATTGTCTTGCCTTCGGAGGATATTTCCTTGCAACTTTTCTTCTTATTCTTCTTGGCACGCCGTTTAACCTGATACCTATAGTTGGCACCATAATAGCTATTCCGTATCAGATTTTTTCCTATGCGCTCCAGAGTTATTTAGGCTTGGTTATAGTTGCCGTAATATTTATCTATTATTATTCTACTGAGGTTAAGCCCTCTGAAACGCTTCCTCCGCTTTTGGCGGATGAGGGGACTGAACCTATTTCCGGAAATTCCACTCCTCTGTCCGATACTTCTCAGAATCAAACTCCTGAGCCAAAAGCTCCTCTTCCTGAGAAGGGATAGCTGAGATAAATTCTATATTGAATGTCTCTTCAAAAGAAATCTTTACTACATTTCTGAACTTTTCATCGCTTAAGTCGGGAACTGCCTCCATAAGTCCTGCCATTGCGCCTTTTATATCCTTAATAGAGTGAAGCCTGAAGATTTTTAATACTTCGGGCTCGTCAATGCAATAGGGTATAGACCCCTGTTGCAAAAGTCCGTCAGTCCAGCGTTTTTGAGCAGAGCCTATAACTTTTTTGCTGTTAATGGTTATCTCGCCATAGGATGCTGATTGAAAGCATAGCGGGCTTTTTGAGTGATGAGTGATGAGTGATGAGTGATGAGTTTCCCTGATTAATTTTAATTCTGGCAAAAGACCTATCTTTGAGAGGGCAAGATAAAAAGCCGCGCTTATTTTTTTATAACTGTCAAAGATGCCTTTCGAAAATAAATCATTATCATTTTTTACAGAGAAGCTGTAAGTAAGTTCTTTATTATGAAGTATTGCCCTCCCGCCTGTGGGCCTTCTTACAACAGGGATTGATGCATTACTGCAGTATTCAATGTCTATGTCACTGATTCTCTGGAAGCAGCCAAGTGTTACGGATGGCCTGTTCCATGAATACAGCCGCAGTGTCGGAGGCGAACTGCCTTTTCTGACAGAAATAGCAATAGCCTCATCCAGAGCCATACTATATGATGCGCTGCCCTGTCCTGAATTGATAAGACGCCATGTTTTGTGGTAATTTATCATGGTTTTTTTGTGCTGTTATTTCAGGTATAATTATAGCAGGATTCAGGATGCAAGATAACTGATAAAAAAAGTATCATGTATCGTGCATCATACATCTTGAAGTGGAGGAATTGTGCTTAGATATATAAATGTGAGAAGCAGCCAGAGAAGCGAATTTATTGACATAACTGAAAAGGTTAATGAGGTTATTAAAGAGGCAGGAATTGTAAGCGGAATATGCTATGTCTATGTGCCTCATACAACAGCGGCGGTAACAATAAATGAAGGCGCAGACCCCTCAGTACACCGCGACATACAGAATGCATTGGCCAGACTTGTCCCGCAGGAGATGAATTACTCCCACAGGGAAGGAAACGCCGATGCGCATATAAAATCGAGCATTATCGGGGCATCCCAGCTTGTTATTATTGACGGGGGCAGGCTCGTTCTCGGCACATGGCAGGCAGTTTACCTCTGCGAGTTTGACGGCCCCCGCCACAGAAGATTAACACTCAAACTTATAGCAGACAGATAGGGCAGATAGAATGGATGATGAAGAAATCCATGCCCTGCGCAGCGAGGTAAAGAGATTAAGAAAGACCCTTTCCGAGCTTACACCGTCGCTTGAGACGCTTCTTAAACGCCGCGGATTCCGAATATACAAAAAAGAACCCTCAGAAGACCTTGTGCTTCCTGCAAAGAGATTCCTTGATGATTTTTATGAGATGCTGAAAAAATACTCTTTCCGCCTTTTTATCAGAGATGTGATAAAGCATCAGGAATATTTTATGAAAGAGCAGGTCACAAAATATGCGACATCCGGTGTGACGGAGGCCTATGTTGATTTTCTTCTTTCTGTGAAGGTGGTTGAACCGGCAGGCGATGGCTTCAGGCTGATAAAAAGGCAGATAAAGAGTTTTGGCGAGACGCTTGAATGGTTCCTTTGTGAGATATTCAGGAGAGAATTTGCCGCTGAGGCAGTATGGGGAGTAAAATTCAAAAGGCCGAGGGTCGGCGGTGATTATGACGTCATTGCGAAGATTGACGGGTCAATCCTGTATATGGAGGTGAAATCTTCCCCTCCGAAGCAGATTTATAACAGCGAGATTGCCGCCTTTCTTGACAGGATATTTGACCTTTCCCCTGAAATAGCGGTATTTTTCATGGACACGGAGCTGAGAATGAAAGATAAGATTGTGCCTATGTTTGAGGAAGAACTGAGAAATAGATTTTCGAGGGGGTCTGCGGGGGAGATGCAGTCTCCCCCGCAAGTCATGAGGGTTGAAAAAGAACTCTTCCAGATATGGAATAAAACCTTTATAATAAACTCTAAGGACAGCATCGCAGGTAATATAGGAAAGGTGTTAAGCTGGCATTTCAGGAAGTAGCGGCAGGAGGATAGATGGACATATGTGCGGTCTGCGCATGGCGTGAAACATGCAAAAAAAAATTTTCCATCTCAGGCAAAGATCTACGGTGTCCTGACTTTGCAAGGGATGTAACCATTAAAGAAAAGACAGAGGAAGATAAGGAAGAAAAAAAGAAGGAGGGCAGGGGGTGATATACAATAAGTTCTTCGGTTTCAGGGAAGAGCCGTTTGGCCTGACGCCTAACCCTAAGTTTCTCTACATGAGCAAGAAGCATGAGGAAGCAATTGCTCATCTTAATTTCGGCATATCGGAGAATAAAGGTTTTATTATGCTTACGGGAGAAGTGGGCTCCGGAAAGACGACATTGATAAGGTATCTCCTTAATACCCTTGGACATGATACTCATACCTCTCTGATAATCAATCCCAAGGTTGACCCTCTTGAGCTTCTCAAACTTATAAACTATGACTTTGGCGTCACCGCCGCAGGCAGTACAGAAAAGGACCATCTTGAGGCGCTGAACAATTTTCTTCTTGACGTATTTTCAAAAAATGAAAAGGCAGTTCTCATAATAGACGAGTCGCAGGAATTGAGTCTTGAAAGCCTTGAGTTTATCAGGCTTCTATCAAACTTTGAGACTAATACAAAAAAACTGTTGCAGGTGATTCTTGTAGGGCAGCCTGAGTTAAAGAGGATTGTGGCGAGCGAGCCGCTGAAACAGTTGGACCAGAGGATTGCTGTCAGATATCATCTTGAGCCGTTGAGCCGCGATGATACAACTATATACATAAATCACAGGCTGAGGATTGCAGGCGGCGGGATGATAATATTTCCTCCAAAGGGGATAAAACTTATTTACAAACACAGCCACGGTATTCCACGGCTTATTAACCTTGCTTGTGACAGGACCCTGCTGTTTTCCTATTCAGAAGGTACGATTAATATTGATGCAGGCATGGTGAGGAAGGCTGTAAGGGATTTGAGCTTCCCTGACAGCAAAGGAACAACAGATTTTTTAAAGCCTGCAATAATCGGAGTATCCATATTCCTTCTTATCGTAATCCTTGCATACGGCAATGTATCCAGAGAAGACAGTTATTTTGAGAAGATAAGCAGCATGTTAAAAGGGGTGAAAATAGAGGGTGATTTTTTCATAAACGACGGGATATATATGGTTTCAAATGAAGAGCTTTTTGAGGCAGCCTGTACGCTAAATCTCCTGAACATCTGGGGAGAAAAAGATTTAAAAGGCAGCGCTGAGGCTGCTAAGGAGCCGACGAAGAGAGGTTTTTCTGTTTATAAACTCGGCAACGACATTGATAAGGCAATAAAATTCAATATGCCGTCTATCCTATATATGAAGCATGGGAAGACAAACAAGTGCGTGGTTCTCAGATGGGTTGTGGGAAATGATGCAATGCTGATAGACCCAAGGGAAGGAAAGAATATCCTGCCGCTAAAAACATTCAAGAATATGATTACAGGTGGAGTGGTATTTTACAAAAACAGATATAGAGGCAATAACAGGGTTTTATTGCTCCAGCAGGAATTAAAGGCGCGCGGCCTTTACGATTATCCTGCAACGGGAGAATTTGGGACTAGGACGAAACAGGCGTTGATGAAATTTCAGGAAAGGGAAGGGATCGGGAAGACAGGCGAACTTGATGATGAGACAGCAGTCATGCTTTCAAATATTGAAGGCACGCCAAAACTGGCACCGGAATAATTTGCTGAACTTTGCATATTATGATAAAAGTAATAAATGTTTTTACATTGTTATTGCGAGCGACTAACAGGAGCGTGGCAATCTTACTGAAAAATTACGAGATTGCTTCGTCATTTCGCTCCTCGCAATGACACCTTATTGCCTTTGTATTAGTTAATAATTTATTTCATAAATTTGCAGGAGGATAAGATGGATCTGAAAGGACTGAAGGGCATTCTCTCTGTCAACAATGGCATTCTGGAATTGAAAGATAAGGCAGGACTGAAAAAAGTAATGGATGAGCTTATATATGAAGCTGTATTCACGGAAGATAAGGACAGGCAAATAGCGTTTTTTCTTTTAATAAAAGAGACTGCAAAGGCAGCAGGCGCTGTCCCTGCGTCAATACAGGGGCTCTATGAAGAAATGGGAAGAAGTTATCCGGGCTTTACCGTGCCTGCAATCAATATCAGGGGGCTTACCTATGACACCGCAAGGGCAATATTCAGAAAGGCAAACGAGATGAATGTTGGCGCAGTCATATTTGAGATTGCCCGCTCAGAGATAGGGTATACAAAACAGCGGCCGCTTGAATATTCCACTGTTGTGCTTGCCGCTGCTGTCAGGGAAGGATTTGCAGGGCCTGTATTCATTCAGGGCGACCATTTCCAGCTTGTAAGAAAAAACTATCTTGCTGACCCGAAACCTGAAACCGATTATGTGAAAGGTCTGATTAAAGAAGCGATTGAGGCTGAATTTTATAATATTGATATTGACTCTTCAACACTCGTTGACCTTGAAAGGCCCACGACAAAAGAACAGCAGAGGCCGAATTTTGAAAAGACAGCGGAACTCGGGGCATATATCAGGGGCATTCAGCCGAAGGGTTTTGATGTTTCTATCGGCGGAGAGATAGGAGAAATAGGAGGCAAGAACAGCAATCCTGATGAGCTCAGGGCATATCTTGACGGATTTAAGGAAACATTTAAAGCAGGCAAGGGATTGAGCAAGCTCAGTGTGCAGACAGGCACAGCACATGGAGGAGTTGTGCTTCCTGACGGGACACTCGCAAAGGTAAAGATTGATTTTGAAACTCTGAGAACGCTGTCTGATAGAGCAAGGAAAGAATACAATCTTTCAGGATGCGTTCAGCACGGAGCGTCAACGCTTCCCGAAGATGCATTCCAAATGTTCCCTGAAACAGGCACATCAGAGGTGCATCTTGCGACAGGGTTTCAAAATATCATGTATGACAGCAAGGCGATGCCTTCAGAATTCAGGAATGAAATATATCAGTTTATAAAGACCGAATACGCAAAGGAATGGAAAGAAGGACAGACAGAAGAGCAGTTCATGTACAGCACAAGGAAGAAAGGGTTCGGCCCGTTAAAGAAAAAGTGGTGGAACTTGCCGTCAGGCGTAAAAGGCCCGATAATGAAAGAGCTTGAAGACAGGTTCGGGCTTCTTTTTGACAAGCTGAAAGTTGGGAACACAAAAGAGATAGTCAGCAGGACGGTAAAGCCTATGAATGTAAAGAAAGAGATTCCTGAATTATTGGGGAAAGAGTTATGAAAGAAACAATTGCAATAATCGTAGGAGGAGGTCCGGCGCCGGGCATTAACGGCGTTATCAGCGCTGCCACGATTGAGGCTATAAAAAAAGGCAAGAAGGTCATCGGCATAGTTGGAGGATTCAAGAGCCTTTTTGCAGGAGATAAGAAGAAGGTTTTAGAACTTACCTTTGATAACGTAAGCAAGATACACATCACAGGCGGTTCAATCCTCAGAACATCAAGAGATTTCCCTGAGAAGGCTAAAGAGCATTTCAGGGTTCTTATGTCAACATTGAAAGCATTCAAGACAAGGCATCTTATTACGATTGGTGGAGAAGGAACTCTCTACATGGCAAGATGGATAGAAAAAGAGGCGAAAGGGAGCATTGCAGTTGTCCATGTTCCCAAGACCATAGACAATGATCTGCCTATGCCCGGTGGAATCCCGACATTCGGATATGAGACTGCGAGGCACTGGGGAGTTGAAATCGTAGAAAACATCCTTGAAGATGCAAGGGCAACAGGAAGGTGGTATTTTGTGACAACGATGGGCAGGTACACCGGCCATCTTGCACTCGGCATAGGAAAGGCGGCAGGAGCAACAGTCACCTTAATCCCTGAGGAATTTAAGGAAGAAAAGCTTTCATTTAAAAAAGTCGCTGATATACTTGAAGGCTCTATCATCAAAAGACTTTCAATAGGCAAGGATTACGGCGTTGCTATTCTTGCGGAAGGTATTGCAAATAAATTTGCTCCAGAAGAACTGCTGAGGCATGAATGCATTGAGAGGGATGAGACAGGCAGGGTAAGGCTCTCAGAGATTCAGCTTGGAAGGGTGATGAAGATGCTTGTGAATAAGAGTCTTGAAAGCCGGGGCATAAAAGTCACAATCGTTGATAAATATATAGGCTATGAACTCAGAGCTGCAAACCCGATTCCGTTGGACGCCGAATATACAAGAAACCTCGGATACGGCGCAGTGAGGTTTCTTCTGATGGGAGGCACAGGCTCAATGATAGTGTTTTATGAGGGCAAGCTGAAATCAGTGCCATTCTGTGAGATGTTTGAGCCTGAGACAGGAAAGCCGAAGATAAGATATGTTGACATAACCTCCGAGCCGTATCTTGTCGGAAGGGAATATATGATGAGGCTGGAGAAGGAAGATTTCAAGCCGGAGAATATCAAAAAAATAGCAGCCTCGGCAAATATGAGAGTGGAAGAGTTTAAGAAGAGATTTTTGTATATTGCGTGAGTTATGACCATTCGTGAGCAGACAGAGGAGATTGAGAGAAAGACCCTTCATCCAAAGGCATCTCTTAGCGCAAACAGCAAAGGCAGGACGAAGCCTGAAAAAGAAGGCGAGATACGGACCTGCTTTCAGAGAGACCGTGACAGGATTATCCATTCAAAGGCATTCAGAAGATTAAAACACAAGACACAGGTCTTTCTTGCGCCGAAAGGTGACCACTACAGGACACGGCTAACCCATGTGCTTGAGGTGTCACAGATTGCAAGGACAATTTCACGCGCATTGAGATTAAACGAAGATTTAACAGAGGCGATTGCGCTCGGACATGACCTCGGCCATACGCCTTTCGGGCACGCAGGTGAGGCAATATTGAGGGAGATACATCCTGAAGGCTTTGACCATTATAAACAGAGCCTGAGGGTTGTGGATTTTCTTGAGCAGAACGGGAAGGGGCTGAATCTCACTTATGAGGTAAGGAACGGTATTGTAAAACATTCAAAAGGCAAGGGCATGATTATTCCTGAAACAAAGGCAGACAGGGCAGAGACACTTGAAGGGCAGGTTGTGCGCGTCTCTGATATCATTGCCTATGTCAACCACGACCTTGACGACGCGATAAGGGCAGGAGTTATAAAAAGAGCCGACATCCCCAAAAAGATTGTAACTATTCTCGGAGAGACACACTCAGGGAGAATAGACAGGATGGTAAAGGACTTTATATATCAATCCCTTGAAACAGGACTTGAAAAGCTTTCTATGAGTTCTGAGGTGTCATCGGCAACATATATGCTGAGAGATTTTCTTTATGAGCGTGTGTATGAGAGTGATACTACAAAGATAGAGTTCAGGAAGGCAAAAAAGATACTCGGAGATTTATACGAATATTACCTTGAACATATTGAAGAGGTCTTTAAGAATATTCCCGCTGAAAAGAAGCTGAACAAGCACAGGATGGTCTGCGACTTTGTCGCCGGCATGACCGACAGGTTTGCGATGATGACGTATGAAAGATTGTTTCTTCCCCAGCAGTGGATGGTGGTGTAGGGCTTATCTTAATCACTGAAAATTAAGTGGTAAAAAATTAACGCTTTAAGGCTGTTGCGGCAACGGAACCTTTTCTGTTATATTAGTCTTAATTCTGGTCAACCAGAAAGGAGGTTAGATTCAATGAAAACATTATCACTTTCCGAGGCGAAGATGAAGCTGAGCAGTCTTGTGGATTCGGTTTATAAGACTGACGAGGAGGTCGTTATAACCAAAAATGGCTCTCCTGCTGCTGTGCTGGTCAGCCCTGACGAGTTTGAGGGCTGGAAAGAGACTGTCTCCATACGATCTGATTCTGTCTTTATGGATGAGATTAAAAAAGGCTTGGCAGCTTTAAAGAAAGGCAAGGCAAAGCTCTATACACTTGAGGAACTGTTCGGATAAATGAATATCCGCAGGCTAAAAATGTCTGATGAGACAGCGGAATTAGTCCGCACTTTGCACCCTGAGCTAAAACGTAAGATTAAGGCTGCATTGCAGTCTGTTTTAAGTGACCCTCTGTCTGGAAAGGTATTAAGGGATGAACTTGAGGGGCTGCAAAGCTATAAAGTCGGAAAATTCAGGATGGTTTATAAAACTGTAACAGACAAGGGTATTATTGAAGTTGTAGCCATCGGGCCCAGAAAGACTATATATGAAGAAACTCTGAGACTCTTGAAAAAAGAAAAATGAATTCATGCATAAGTTGAAACGCTTTCTACTCCTCTTTCTTATCCAATCCGTAAAGTTTTCTGATTGCTGCGATGAGGATGTCTCTGTCTTCGGAGTCTTCTTTTAAAGCAGCAGTAGGTGGATGTATGAGCTTGTTTATGATTGCATTTGCCATGTATTCAACAGCCTCTCTCTCTTTCTCCCCAAGGCTGGGCAGTTTGTTAAGGAGTTTTTCAACCTCTTCTTTTTTAACGGCATCCGCCTTGTCGCGCAGGGCAACAATGGTCGGAACAGAATCAAGCGATGCCAGCCATTTTTGAAAGGTTTCTATCTCTTCTTCTATTATCCCTTCAGCCTTCTCAGCCTCTTTCTTCCGCTCAAGCTTGTTTGTATCAACAATCCCATGCAGGTCATCAACATCATAAAGATACACATTGTCTATGTTATTTATCTCTGGGTCTATATTCCTCGGAACAGATATGTCAATGATAAAGACAGGCTTGTGTTTTCTCTCTTTAATTATCTTCTGCATCTGCTCTTTCATGAGCACGTATTTTGATGCGCCGGTCGAACATATCACAATATCAGTATTGACCATCTCATGCATAAAATCTTCAAATCTTACAGCCCTGCCGTTAAATTCTTTAGCAAGTTCGCAGCCTGTTTCATAGGTTCTGTTTGCTACAATGACGTCTCTAACACCGCTATTGGTGAGATGCCGTGCTGCAAGCTCTACCATCTCTCCCGCGCCTAAAAGCATGAATGATTTTGTTGAAAGGTCTGTAAATATTTTTTTTGCGAGTTCAACTGCGGCAAAGCTTATTGATACCGCATTTTCGGCAATCTTTGTCTCCGTGCGTATCCGTTTGGCAACTGATATTGCTTTTTTCATGAGTTTGTTGAGGAGGATTCCCGTTGCCTTTTTTCGGAGAGAAAATTCAAATGCATCTTTTATCTGGCCGAGTATCTGGGGTTCTCCTACGACCATTGAGTCAAGGCTTGCAGCAACCCTGAAGATATGTTTTACGGCGTTTGTATCCTCATGGGTATAGAGCGCTGTTTCAAGGGAATCCCTTTCTATGCCGTGAAATTCGGAGAGGAAGTCCTTTATGGACTCATAGGCCTTTTGGGGATTATCAACATTGGCGTACATCTCAACCCTGTTGCAGGTTGAGAGGATTACAGCCTCCTTTATCCCTGAGATGGACTTAAGCCTCACGAGCCCGTCTTCAAGTTTCGGGCCATTAAAGGCAAGGTTTTCCCTTACATCAAGGTCGGCTGTTTTATGATTAACCCCTACAACAAGAATATTCATAGGAAAACATGAAGACCTTTTTTGATTAATTTAATCCCGAAGAAGGCGATAAGGATTGTAATAAACCCGATGATAGACAGTATTGCAGCCCTTTTCCCTCTCCATCCCGCTAAAAGCCGCGTGTGCAGGACTACGGCGTATGTAAGCCATGTGACGACTGCCCATACCACGCGGAAATCTCCTCTCAGGTAGCTTCCCCATGCGCTCTGTGCCCAGAGCGCTCCGGTTATGATTGCAAGCGTAAGCAGAGGGAAACCGATTGTTATCAACCTGTAATTTATCTCGTCAAGGATCTGAAGGCTCGGCAGCCTCTGAAAAAGCCCGCCCGGATGTTTTGATTTTACATTATGTTCCTGAATCAGATACATGATTCCTATGCCTGATGCCATTGCGAATGCAGCATTGCCTATGAACGCGAGTATCGTATGAATGCTGAGCCAGCAGCTCCGGAGTTCAGGGCTTAGGGGTTTTATCTCTCTTGGCAGCATTGCGGATGAGAGCATCAGGACAAAGACGAGAGGCATAATGAATGAGCCGAGAAGCCCGATCTTGTATCTGAATTCAAGGATGAGGAATAAGAGTACGGTGCACCATGAAAAGAAGGATGTTGCTTCATGAGGATTCACAGCTGGCATGCGGCCCGCATCAGCATAGCGCAGGGCGATACTTACAGTGTGCAGAACAAAACCGGCTGCAACAAGGATGACCATCATCTTTGTCGTTGTCTTTGAACTCCTGAAGAGTTCAACAACGCTGATAATCATTGCTGTAAAATAAAACGTCAATGCGAGTTCAAAAAAAAGTGTACTCATCAAAAACAACCGAGCTGGCAGTTTGCGATTTTTATTTTGAGCCTGTCAGCCGCATTGCCGACAATCTTATATGCCACTCCGGCCTCCTCTGCGATTTTTCTTGCGGCACTGCATGAAAGCCTGCCCTTGACTGCCTTTTTTTTAATCTCTTCTTCTATTTCTATCCTGTTTTTCATTTGCCTCTCATTTCAGCAATTTCTGTACATAATCCATGCATTCGTCAAATTCCGCTGTCGGCGTAAAAGCAACTTTAAATCTCTTTGCCTTTGCAGGCAGCTTCGTGGAAGGCTCGTCCTGGTATAAAATTATATCAGCCGTCTCAAGGACTCTTTCAGCGCTTTTCTTCAAAGCTCTGCCCTGCCTTCCAGATACAAATATTACAATATCAGGTTTTAAAAACTCAATTGCGCTGTTGCCTTCAACAATTATCCCCGCGAGATGGGAGAGCCTGTCAACAGCCAGGGGAAGAACCTCCTTGAGTTCTTCCGGAGGCGACTGGACCCACAGCACTTTTTCTGCTCCTGCGTTGATGAGCCTTGCGGTATCTTTGCTTTCCTGCGTTAGTGTCTCTGGGTCATCAATTATGGAAGTGTAAATGGCAGTTTTTGTATATTTGATTGCGCCCCATCTGCCCTTCGGTGAATCGGCTGATGGCTGATAGCTGATAGCTGACAGCTTTTTTGTTAAGTGTCTCAGAAGCGCTTCTGCCGCAGTTGTCTTACCTGCTCCGCTGTGGCTGCCGCCGATGCCTATAATGAGCGGTCTTTTATCAGTTATGCCTTTGTCTCTTCTAATTGATGGGCCTCTTTTCGTTGCGAGTCAATTCCGACTTTGTATCCGCAATGTTTTTTATGGCAATGGAGTACATTGCCTGTCTTTTTGAAGTATTTTTCCACAAGGGGAAATTTATTTCAGCAGGCTGTTTTTCTTATCCCGCCTTGCGGGTTTTGACTTTAGTTTTTCCCTTTGTTCTTGCAGCTTTGGATTTTTTCTTTTCCTCGTTTAATCCCGCCAGGGCAAGGCATTCATCCAGCGTAATATCCTGCGGTTTTTTGCTTGCGGGGATGCGGAAGAATTTTTTCCCGGACTGGATACACGGGCCGTATCTGCCGTTCACCACGCGCACCCGCGCATCCTCATTCCATGATTTAATGATTTTATCCAGCTCTTTCTTCTCCTTCGCTGTCACCAGTTCAATGGCGCGATCCAGCGTTACACAAAGCGGGTCCTCCCCTTTGCCGAGGGATGCAAAGATGTTTTTGTATTTCACATACGGGCCGAATCTCCCTTTGGCTGCGATGATGTCTTCACCCTGAAACTTGCCCAATATCTTGGGCAGACGGGGTTCGTTCAGGATTTCCTTCACCCTTTTCATAGAAATCGTGTGCGGGTCTTCGTCTTTCGGGAGGGACACATATTCGCCCCGATATTTTATATACGGGCCAAAACGGCCGATATTAACAATCACCTCATCGCTTTCATGCGTGCCGAGGCTGCGCGGCAGATTAAATAGTTCCATTGCCTGTTCAAAGGTGATGGCATCCATGCGCTGGCCATTGCGAAGCGAAGCATAGCGCGGTTTCTCCTTGTCATCCTGATGCCCGATTTGGACTATAGGCCCAAACTTTCCGAGCCGCACAATCACCTGTTTTCCCGTTACAGGGTCTTTGCCGAGTACACGCTCGCCGCTCTGGCGCGCTGATGTTTCCGCTGTATGTTCGACGGTTTTATGAAAGGGTTTATAAAACTCTGCAAGCATCTTGGTCCACACTAATGTTCCCCTGGCAATTTCGTCGAATTCCTCCTCCACCTTTGCCGTAAAATTGAAATTCATAATGTCCTTGAAATTATCCATCAGAAAATCATTCACCACCATGCCGATGTCAGTGGGAAAGAGCTTTGATTTCTCAGCGCCTGTGTTTTCGGATTTTTCTTCTGCAATGATATTCCCGTTCTTCAACGTGAGACAACTGAAATGCCTTTTCACGCCATCTCGGTCTTCTTTCACCACATAATTTCTCTTTTGAATGGTGAAGATGGTTGGAGCATAAGTGGACGGCCTTCCGATGCCGAGTTCCTCCAGTTTGCGCACCAGCGTGGCTTCGGTGTAGCGGGGCGGATGATAGGTGAACCGTTCCGTGGCAGTTATTTCTCTGTTTGAGAGCTTCTCGCCAATCTTCAAAGGAGGCAGGATGCCTTCCGCATTTTCCTCATCTTCCTCGTCTTTTCCTTCGAGATACACTTTGAGAAATCCCTCGAACTTCAGAACCTCTCCCTGGGCAGCGAACTTTTCTTCGGTTGTTGACACGCGGATGGTTGCTGTGGTTTTTTCAAGCAGCGCATCGCTCATCTGCGAGGCAATCGTTCTCTTCCATATCAGGTCATAGATGCGCTGCTCCTGAGCCTCGCCTTCAATTTTGTAAATGCCGAGATCTGCCGGGCGGATGGCCTCGTGCGCCTCCTGCGCGCCTTTGCTCTTAGTTTTGTAACGGCGGATATTCAAGAAATCTTTTCCGTACAATTTTCCAATCTCGTTCTTCGCATGACCCAGCGCAGTGTCGGAGAGATTTACCGAATCCGTGCGCATGTAGGTTATCTTTCCGTTCTCGTAAAGCCCCTGCGCGATCCGCATGGTTTGTGCAACCGAGTATCCGAATTTTCTTCCCGCCTCCTGCTGAAGTGTTGAAGTGGTAAAAGGAGCGGATGGAGATTTCTTTGCGGGTTTTGTCTCTATGTTGGCGATGGAGAACTCCGCACCTTTGCATTTTTCGAGGAATGATTTCGCCTCTTCTTTGGTTTGGAACTTTTTCGGCAGTTCCGCTTTCACCATCTCGTTTTTCTCATTCAGAAAAACAGCCGACACTTTGTAAGATGAAACGGATTTGAAATTTTGTATCTCTCTTTCCCTCTCCACAATCAATCTCACGGCAACGCTCTGCACCCTTCCTGCCGATAGCGCAGGCTTCACTTTCTTCCAAAGGATTGGTGAAATCTCATAGCCGACCAATCTGTCCAAAACTCTGCGCGCTTGTTGAGCGTCAACTAAATTTTTATCAATTGTTCTCGGATTTTTAATCGCTTTTTGAATTGCGTCTTTCGTAATTTCAGAGTAAGTAATGCGTCTCGTTTTATTCTCGCTCAAATCCAGCACTTCGGACAAATGCCACGCGATGGCCTCGCCTTCGCGGTCTTCATCTGTTGCGAGCCACACCATATCCGCGCCTTTGGCAATTTTTTTCAATTCGGCTACCACCTTTTTTCTCTCGGCGGGAACCTCATACTTGGGCCGAAAATTGTTGTTCACATCCACTCCAAGTTCTCCCTCCACCAAATCGCGGATATGACCAATGGAAGACTTCACCGTGAAATCCTTTCCAAGAAATTTATTTATTGTCTTTGCCTTCGCGGGTGACTCAACAATAACTACGGAATTCATTTAACCAGATACCTCCAACATATTCATGCAAGAAAAAATTTCTTTCCTTCTGCTTGCTTCGCAATCCCTTTTAATTCAAGGCTGAGAAGGATCCCAAGCACCTTTTGCGCAGGCATCTTGCTTTCCCTTGAAAGCATATCAACATGCTTAGGTTCTGCCGTCATTATATCACAAAGTCTTTTTTCTTCAACCGGAAGCTCTATGTTTGCCTTTTCCCTTGTCCGTATGTAACCCCTCAAAACAGGCGCAAGTTCTTCTATTACATCCTCTGCGCTCTGCACGAGTTTTGCCCCTTTCTTAATCAGGTCATTCGTGCCTTTTGAGTTTGCAGAGTTTATATTGCCGGGCACTGCAAAAACCTCTTTGCCCTGTTCTACGGCATAAGTTGCCGTTATCAGTGAGCCGCTGTCAGCAGTTGCCTCCACAACAAGCACACCGAGGGATAATCCGCTTATTATCCTGTTCCTTTTCGGGAAATTTTCTCTTTCAGGCAGTGTGCCGGGCGGAAATTCGCTTATCACACATCCTGAGCCTGATAGTTTTTCCATTAACCCTCTGTTCTCGGGAGGATATGGCACGTCAATCCCTGAGCCCAGAACAGCAATGCTTCTGCCGCCGGATTTAACGGCAGCGGTGTGCGCCAGCGTATCAATCCCCCTTGCCATACCGCTCACAATGGTAAATCCCATAGAGGAAAGCTCGGAGGATAATTTTTCAGCGGCAAGTTTTCCATACGAACTGTATTTTCTTGAACCGACAACTGCAACAGCGTATCTGTCTTCTTTCTGGATTGTCCCTTTGATGTAAAGTACAATCGGAGCGTCTTCTATATTCTTCAGCGTTTCAGGATAATCCTTATCGCTGAAAGTAATTATTTTTATTCCGGTGGCGTCAAGTTTTTTAAGCTGAGCATCTATCTTTCCCCATTCTGAATATCCTTTTATGTTTTTTGCTTTTGCAGTGCCTATGCCGCGGATGTTTGCCAGTTCTTTATACGGCGCTTTAAAGACTGCCTCGGGTTTTTTATAGATAGCGAGCAGTTTTTTTGCCGTCACAGGCCCGACATCAGGCACATCGCTCAGCGCAATCCAGAATTTAGGGTCAGACATAGATTAAGTTAAAAGTTTATGATTTTTAACTCTTAACTCCTAACTCTCAACTTTGAGTTTATTTTTAAGCGTAATGCATTCAACTTTATAAATCCCTCGGCGTCCCTCTGGTTATAAACCTTCTCTGCCTCAAAAGTCGCAAGTTCGGGCTGATAAAGGGACCCCGGCGATTTCCTTCCGACAACCTGACAGTTTCCCTTATAGAGCTTAAGCTTCACAACGCCTGTGACATTTTCCTGAGCTTCATCTATCATCGTCTGGAGCATCTTTCTTTCAGGGGAAAACCAGTATCCGTAATATACAAGCTCGGCATACTTAGGCGTCAATGAATCCCTGAGATGCATAACCTCCCTGTCAAGAGTTATTGATTCAATCGCCCTGTGTGCGATGTGAAGGACTGTGCCGCCCGGCGTCTCATAAACACCGCGTGATTTTATTCCGACGTATCTGTTTTCAACTATATCAGCCCTGCCTATTCCATTCTTGCCGGCAATTGAATTGAGTTTTTCAAGAAGTTTTGCCGGAGACATTTTTTTGCCGTTTATGGCAACCGGGTTTCCTTTCTCATAACTTATCTCAATATGCGTAATTTTATCCGGCGCCTCTTCAGAAGGGACAATCATGGTAAACATATCCTTTGGAGGCGCTGCCCATGGATCTTCAAGAATTCCTCCCTCATAACTTATATGAAAGAGATTTCTGTCGGTGCTGTAAGGTTTAGCCTTTGTCACGGGAACAGGAATATTTTGTTTTGCTGCGTATTTTATTAACGATTGCCTTGAATTAAAAGGCCATTCACGCCACGGGGCTATTACTTTTATATCCGGTTTCAGCGCATAGTAGGTTAGTTCAAACCTCACTTGATCGTTGCCCTTTCCTGTTGCGCCGTGTGAGACGGCATCTGCCTTTTCTTTTTTTGCGATTTCTATTTGTTTTTTAGCAATCAACGGCCTTGCTATTGATGTGCCAAGCAGATAGGCCCCTTCATAGACTGCATTTGCCCTCAACATGGGGAAGACATAATCTATGACGAATTCTTCTTTCAGGTCTTTAACGTATACTTTTGACGCGCCTGTTCTCAACGCCTTTTTTCTTACGGCGTTAAGGTCTTCTCCCTGGCCAAGGTCTGCGCAGAAAGCAATGACTTCTGCATTATATGTCTCCTTAAGCCATTTTATGGCAACAGAAGTATCAAGCCCTCCGGAATATGCGAGAACTATTTTCATAAAACCTCCACCCCGTTAAAAATTTCTACGGGGTAAATATAACATAATTCTGTGTTTCATTCTATCTTCAACAATTTTCTCAGCCTTTTGTCCGCTCGCACAACTTCATCGGTATCATCTCCTGAAAGCTCCCACGAATATTTCCCTTCAGTGGAGCGCTTCAGTTTTATCTTAACAGGTTTCTTCGGTTTTACCTGTTGTATCTCAGGCTGTTTCTTTATCTGAAAGCTGTCTTTGTCTGCGGAGAAGGCAGGACTAAAGACAAGAAGAATAGACAGGACTGCTAATAGAAAGAATTTTTTTTGCATGAATAGCACCTCTCATTCTGCCTGTCTGCCACAGGCAGGTCTGATAATTTTAAGACATTATAGAGTTTAAGATGAGAGAGGTCAATAGGCGCAAGAAAAATGGTGGACGGTAGGGGATTCGAACCCCCGACTTCCACGTTGCGAACGTGGCGCTCTCCCAACTGAGCTAACCGCCCTTTAGTGTTGTTTTGTAACAACGAGATTAAATCTTAAGCTCTATCGCATGGGCGAAGTGATATTCTTTGCCATGTCTCTTCGTCTATCTCGTCAAGATACTCTTTCAGCGGATATTCTTTGCCGCATTCCATGCAGCTAAGAGCCGATGTTCTTCAGTATGTATGCAGTTTTAAATCACTTTTACATTCTCTGCATTTCATTTTACATTATATACAATCAGCTGCGGTTTTGTCTCGGATTGTGTTAAAAGTGAGGGGAAAATTCCTTGACAATCTAAAATGGGAATAGCTATACTTTTAAAGTAAAACTTTAAGCAGGAGGATAAATGTATGAAATTAGCTGATTATTCTACGGGTATAGGTATTCTTGCCGGCATAATGGGGCTTTTGCTGCTGTTTACTCCCGGGGTTCTAAGGAAAATGAATGAAATGTCTCAGAGGATGATAGCCCGGATAGACACCGCTACATTTACCTATAGAATTGGCTTTGGCGTTTCGCTTTTAATCGCCTCGCTCTTTCTGGTTTTCATGGGATATTATTTTAAGGTCAAGGGGCGTTAATGTTCGGATTGTTCAGGCCTGCTCCATTAGGAGTGGATCTTGGCACCGGGTCTGTTAAAGTTATCGGACTTAACGGCAAAAAAATTTCCCTCGCCGCATTTATGGATATTCCCTCCTCTGATTGGGAAGACGAATCTCTCCTTACAGGCAGATTGAAAAACTTTTTCAAAGAGATAAATATTGCAGGCAAAGACGCTGTAGTTCACATGCCGGGGCACCTCTCATTTGTAAGGACGATAAACCTGCCTCCTATGCCAAAGGGCGAATTAAAAGAGGCTGTTAAGTGGGAGATAAAACGGCAGTTGCCTTATCCTACGGAAGAGGCTGTCTATGATTATATAGCAGCCCCGGCTGCGGATGGCATTGTTGTAACCTTTGCCTCTGCCGAGAGGAAAAATGTCCAGCGGTATATATCTCCTTTTAAGGAAGCAGGCATTAAAGTTGTTGCGGTTGATGTAAATCCTTTGTGCCTTATAAGGGCGCTTCCATTGCACGGTTCAGGCAACATAATAGTGCTTGACATAGGCGCACGAAGCATGGAGATAGACATAATTAGGTCGGAATCCGTACGACTGACAAGGACGGTCGAGCTGGGAGGCGAACAAATAAAAAACCAGCTTATAAGCGAAGGTTTCTCTGAAGGAGATATTGATGATATCATGATGAACGGCCCTGCAGAGAAAATGAAAGAGGCGCTGAATCAGTTTTTAAGAGAGATTTTCCTTTCAATAGATTATTACAAGGCAACTTTTAAAGAGAAGGTATTTTCTGAGGTTATTCTCACAGGCGGTGTTGTGATCAATCATGCTGTTCGGGATTACTTTTCTCAAATGCTTGATATCCCTGTCGGCGTTCCAAATCCGTTTGATAACCTTGTTATGAAGGACGAAAGCCTTAGGCCGCTTGGCCCCCGATTTTCTGTTGCAATCGGCCTTGCAAGGAGGGCTGCATGAAAGCAACATTAAATCTTTTTCCTGTAGCGGTGATGGTAGGCGCTGCTAAGAGGAAAGGCCGGTTTTATTATCTGCTTGCAGGGCTTTCAGTTTATATCGTTGTAATTATGGGACTCTGGTTTTTGAATATTATTGACGCCAGGAAGCTTGGCGCCGAGATGGACAAGCTGAACAAACAGAAAATAGAACTGCAGCAACAGATAAAGCCCCCCCCTGCTGTTACTGTTGCCCCGTCTTTGTTGGTGGACAAGGAAATATTAATTGCAATGGAGAAGGCTCCAAAATGGAGTCAGACACTCAGCACTATCTCAGTTGTTGTGCCGCAGGATGTGTGGCTCTCCGCTATTGAATCCCGGGAGGAAAAGGGTGTAAAGAATATGAGCATAAAAGGCTTCTCAACAGCACAGCTCGGAGTTGCAAGCTTTATATCCGCGCTTGAGCTGTCCCATCATTTCTATGATGTTGAAATTGTTTTTGTGCAGAAGGGCGCCAAGGATATTTCTTTTGAACTGAAGGCAAAGACGAGATGGAGATAATGAAAGTTAAGAGTTAAAAGGTATAAATTAAGAGCCAGAGATATGAATATAAAAGCAATTAAAAGTAAGTTTGAGAGCCTTTCGCAGAGGGAACGGTTTATCATTCTGATAAATCTAGTGGCAATAGTGGTTGTTGTTCCGTATATGCTGCTCTATTCGCCTTCATCCGTAAGTGTTAAGAACAAAAAACAGGCTATTCAGAATTTAAAGAAAGAGATAGAAGCATCAAATGCAGCATTGGCATCACAGGCTGCTATTCCGAAGAAACCTGTTGTGGAAAAGATAACACTTCCGGAGGCAGAAGACCTTTCAGGGATGTTAGCGGCTATAAGCCGTGAGGCGACTATTGCAAATGTTGATTTCGTATCCATAGCGCCTGAAGGTTTTGAGCATAAGAACAAATTTATAGAATTAAAGGTAAAGATTGAACTGAGGGTAAAGTTCAGGGAGTTGTATGACTTCATTAAGAATGTTGAGGCAAGGCATAAATTATTTCTTATACAGGAACTTAAATTTGAGACAAACGCTTCGCTGTATCCTTCAGGCGTAGCTTTGCTGAAGGCAGTGACATATCTGAGGAAAAAGGAATGAGAAATTCAAGATTCAAGATGCTAAGGCACAGGAGTATATTGATACTGTTATCAGCCTTATATCTTGTATCATGCATCCTGTATCCTGAATTTGTGACTGCCGTGAGCCTTTCGGATATAAAACTTGACGCGCTGGATAAACCGATAAAAGAAAAGTGGGGCAGAGACCCGTTTGTCCGTTATGGAGACAAGATGGCAAAACTAAAAGGCAAGACGTTCAGAGAAGATATGCCTGTAGGCTTGAAGATCACCGGTATAATTTCTGACGGGAAGAAGGCGGTGGCAATAATAAACGGCGGGTTTTACAGGAAGAATGAAAGAGTCGATAATTTTCTTATAGTGGATATAGCGAAAGACAGGGTCTCACTTGAAAAAAACGGCAAAAGGTTTTATCTTGGAGTAGAGAAGTTTGCGATGGATACCCGTAGAGATAGCGCTATGGATGATGATAAGGTGAAAGACAAAAAGGATGACAAAGGTAAAGATAAAAAAGAGGATAAGGAGGCGAAGGAATGAGAATGCATAAAAAAGTGTCAGAGTGTCAGAGTGTCAGAGCGTCAGGATGCATGAAGCAAAAGATATTGCTTCTGAGTTTTTCCCTGATTTTAGCCCTTGCATTTTTAAGCGCTGATTCTTACTCGGCTTCTAATTCCTCCTTAAATGAAAAAGGCGCTCCTATATCAATGGAATTAAGGGACGTTGAACTGAGCGATGTTTTGAGGGCGCTGGGACAGGAACACGGCATAAACATAATCATTGACGAAAAAGTTACGGGCAAGGTGACAGTCAGTCTCAGGAATGTCCCCCTGTGGGATGCTATTGACTCCATATTAAAGGGCAAGGGGTTTGCATACATAAAGGACGGAAATGTTGTGAGAGTGATTTCTTCAGGAGCAGACGAAGACCTTGCGACCTATACAGCAACTGTTAACTACGCTAACGCTAAAGACATTGAGGGTATTATTACAAAGGTCTTAAGCAAGAGGGGTTCCATTGCCTCTGATCCGAAGAGCAATATGGTAGTTATAAGGGATATTCCGTCTGCAATAGAGAGGGTTACGCAGCTTTTGAAGCAGGTTGATGTAAAGACAAAGCAGATTATGATAGAGGCAAAGATTGTTGAGGTCAGCACAAATGCAAGCAGGGAATTGGGCATACAGTGGGGGGCTCAGTATACAAGGGGTGATGTAACGGTGAAGGGAGTCGACACAACAACATCGTCAACCACTACAGGGACAACAACTGGAGGATTAACTGGCAGTACGGGCATTAGCGGGAATCCATTTAGTGTAAATCTTCCGGCAGCGGTTGGGCTTGGATCTGGCGGAGTAATAGGCATAGGTATTCTGGCGAAGAATGCGATACTTGACCTCCAGATATCAGCCCTTGAGACACAGGGAAATGCAAGGACATTGTCAAACCCGAAGATAATGGTTCTTGACAATCAGGAGGCTTATATAAAGAGCGGCACAGGCATACTTGTAGCTACTACACAACAATCAGGGGCTACACCAACATATACAGAAAAAGAAGCTACCTTGCAATTGAAAGTTACTCCAAGGGTGATAAATGATGACCAGATATCTTTGAAGATTTTGACATCAAGGGATAGCTTTGATTTCAGCCGCAGTGTTCTGGGGACTCCGCCCAAAAATACCCGTGAAACACAGACAAACCTTATTGTCAAGAATGGCGAGACAATAGTAATCGGCGGTATCTATACAGAGACAGACTCAGAGAGTGAAGGCGGTATTCCTCTGCTTTCCAGGATTCCTCTGATAGGTTGGCTGTTCAAAAAAGAGACTAAAACAAAGGATAAAACAGAACTCCTCATATTCATAACCCCGCGGATTAAAGTGGATTAAATTTGACAACAAAGACACTAAGGAACATATTCAGCGTTAACCTAAGTGTCAAAAAATCAGAGAGTGTTCTTGTATTCACAGATGTGCCATTCAATGAAGAGTTCATAGAGAATTCAGACAGATGCAGAAGGGAAAGACTGTGCGATATAGCTATTCTTATTGCTGAGACAGGAAAAAGTTTCTGCAAAAAGATTCTTTATCATGAATATCCCGCCACAGGCAGTCACGGCGCAGAGCCTCCTAAGGAACTATGGGCAAGGGCATTCGGCGAAAAGGCATTCAATGAACTAAACGCGCGAAAGCTGTTAGCCCGCCTCATAAATAAAAAGGCTAAGGCTTCAGATATGAAGAGAGTAGAAGAGATTGTAGCCCGTAATAAAAGACATGCCGTGGATGGTGTCATTGCGCTTTCAAATTATTCTACAAGCCATACGAGGTTTAGGGACCTTCTGACAGGGATATGCAAGACACGCTATGTCAGCATGCCTTTGTTTGATGCGGCGATGCTTGAGGGCGCAATGAACGTAAACTGGAGATTGATTGACAGAAGGACAAGGGGCATTGCGAGAATTGTAGATAAGGCGGAGGCTGTAGAGATAAAAACGCCGAATGGCACTTCTATTTCATTTTCAAAAAAAGGCAGAAAGGCAGAATCAGACACAGGGATTCTCACAGCGCCGGGAGCATTCGGAAATCTTCCGGCAGGAGAGGTATATCTGGCGCCGGTGGAAGGCACGGCAGAAGGTCGGCTGATCCTTGAGTTTGCGCCTACGAGGCAATTGAAACCACCTGTGGCATTGACAGTAAAAAACGGATTTGTTGAAGAAGTGTCAGGGGATGATGAATACGCCGGTTATCTGAGAGCAAAACTGTCAGAGTGCAGGGAAAATGCAAATATAGCGGAACTCGGCATAGGTACCAATGATATGGCGAAAAGGCCTGACAATATCCTTGAGTCAGAAAAAATCCTCGGCACGATCCACATTGCGCTCGGAGACAACAGTTCATTCGGAGGGAATGTCAGCACGCCGTTTCATCAGGACTTTGTGTTCTTTAAGCCGACTGTGATACTTGTTGATAAAAATGGCAAAAAAGCTTTGCTTATGAAGGATGGAAGATTTATTTCATTGTAATGTCATTTCCGCTTGTCGGGAATCGTTTTTTGAAGAAAGATTCTGGACGAGCCAGAATGACAGATGAAAAAGGGGAGCTAAATGGAAAATATAGTGGTTTTTATAACTGTCTCTAACGAGAATGAGGCAGCGAATATTGCAAGGGCGCTTGTTGAGGGGAAGCTTGCAGCTTGTGTGAATATAGTAAGGAATTTAAGGTCAATATATAGCTGGCAGGGAAAGATAGAGGATGAATCGGAAGTCCTGATGATTGTTAAGACTCAAAAGAAACTTTTTAACAGACTTTCTCAGAAAGTAAGGGAAATGCACAGTTACTCTGTGCCGGAGATTATTGCCCTGCCGATTGTTGAAGGGCCGGAGGATTATCTGAAGTGGCTGAAAGAGGTTACAGACTGAAACTTATCAAATACTATGCCCTCTCAGGGTTAATCATCGTAAGTTTCCTGGCAATAGCATGCGACAGGGAATTGGCAGCACAAAAAAATGTAGAGACAAAAGAGGCAAAATATGCTATTGCAGTCCTGCCAACTCCTGTTTTGAACACGCCTGATTTTCAATCCGTATTCGGAGGCCGTGACGGAAGGACATTAAAGCTCACCGCAAAAAATCTTATAGAAGAGGTTGAATTTGTTGCTCTGCCGCATACAGTGTTTGTTATAGAAGATACAATCATGAAAGGCAGCCGTGAAATACTCAAAGTAAGCACGAAGGATTATCCGTATCATGCAGTGAGCGGCTACTATATTGACAGCCGGTTTGTTGAAAAGAGATTTGAAAAACCGCAGGAACGCCAGAGGAAACTGCCTGACAAAAACACGATAATAAAAAGATTGCTTTCCCCCGAGCAGCTCGGGGCTATATATGTGTGGGGAGGCAACTATTCAAAGGGAATTCCTGAGATGCTCGAGTTCTATAAACCGTCAGGGACATTGTCCGGTGATGTATTGAAGAGATGGACATTGAAAGGCGTTGATTGTTCAGGGCTCCTTTACGAGGCAACCGGCGGCTATACGCCTCGCAATACAGATTCCCTCTTATTTTTCGGGATGCCTGTTGATGTAAAAGGCATCTCTCCTGATGAAATAGCAAAGAAGCTCAAGCCGCTGGATATTATTGTTTATAAAAGGCATGTGTTAATAGTCCTTAACAGCAGAGAGGTGATTGAGAGCGCTATTTCACAAGGGGTGCATGTCAAGAATCTGCTAAGCGCAGTCAGGGCTGTCAGCGAAATAATGCAGCCTGCCAATGATTATAAGGGCGATGGCAAGGGAGATAAATTCGTTGTAAGGAGATGGTATCCTGAATAGCAGGTCCTGAAAAATGAAATTCCTAAGACGCCTTTTCTTTGGCCTGCAGTTCAATCACGTTTGATTCTTCCCTGATCATTGAAGAACGGCCGTCAAACATTGCGCCTTCTGCAATGCTGAGTTTGCTTGTCGCAAGCTCGCCCGTAACCTGCCCTTTAGTCTTAATCTCTATAATTTCTCTGGCGGTTAGATTGCCGTCAACCCTGCCTCCGACAATAATGCCTTTTGAGACGGCATTGCCCTTAAGATGCGATGTCTCTCCGAGAATAAGCCAGTCAGTTTCAATATTGCCTTCAACTGTGCCGTCAACGCGCAGGGTCCCCTGTGTTTTTATGTCGCCTTTAAAGTTACTGTTGATGCCGATAAATGATTCAAGCTTTTCTGTGTTTTTTGAAAACATTGAAAACATCTGCTAATTCCTCCCTTCTATATAAGATTTAGGGTTAACAGGACTGCCGTTTTTCCATACTTCGTAATGAAGATGGGGCCCTGTCGTATTTCCTGTTGAACCTACATAGGCTATGACGTCGCCCTTCTTTACCCGCTGGCCGACCTTAACCGCATTCATTTTGCTATGAGCATAAAACGTTGAAAGTCCGAAGCCGTGCTCAACAACTACAAGATTGCCGCTGCCGCCGTTCCATCCGGAAAAACTCACTATGCCGTCAGCAGTGACTGTAACAGGATTGCCCGGAGAGGCGCTTATATCCATTCCGTTGTGGAAATCATCGCCTCCTGTTACAGGATGTTTTCTTTTGCCATAATAGGACGTTACATTTCCTGTAAGGGGCCAGCCTTTGGGCGTTGCCATGAAGAGGTCTCTTTGCTGGCTCAGATAATCCTTTATATCACCAACGTCTTCAACCGTCTTTTTAATCTGCTGTTTCAGAGCCTCTATGTCAATTGCGCCGCTGTCTGATGTGTCCATATTTTCAATGACCTTCTCTTTGGATTTCAGAGAAAAGAGTTTCCTGAACTCAGCCTCCGCCTTTTTAAGCGCTGACATTGTTGTCTTCATTTCCATAAACTGGCCGGAATAATACTGAACCTTCTCCTGCATCCTGTAATATTCAAGCGTGTCAATAGCTATTGAGAAGACATAACCAGTTCCAATCAGCCAGAGGAGTATTGAAATGAATATGCCTATAGAAGGTATCTTGAGATTGAACGGTTTTCTATTGCTGTGAGGTATTATCATTATAGTTATAGGAGTAAAGGCCTTTTTAAGCAAAAATCTAATTCTATGCATATCTTACGCCATGACCTCCTTTCTCAATATTGCCTATCACAAAAGAATCAACCCCTGCTGCGTTTAAAATAGATATTGCATTCTTCGTTTCAGCCTCGGAGATGGCAATAATATACCCTATTCCCATATTAAAAGTCATCCTCATATCGTCAAGGGGCACATTGCCCATCTCTTTTATAATGTGAAATATAGGAGGGGGACACCATGAGCGTTCATTGATAACGGCGCTTACTCCCTCAGGGAATATCCTCGGCAGATTCCCTGAAATGCCTCCGCCTGTAATGTGAGCCATGCCTTTTACCTTGATTTTATCTCTGATACTGTTAAATGCCCTTACGTAAATTTTTGTTGGCTTAAGGAGTTCTTCTCCGATAGAGGTTCCGAGTTCAGGGATATATGCAGAGGCATCCATTTTCTTTATGTCAAAAAACAGTTTTCTTGCAAGGGAATATCCATTGCTGTGAAGCCCGCTTGACGCAAGCCCTATGAGAACATCTCCTACGTTTATAGCAGAGCCGTTTATTATTTTATCCTTATCAACCACTCCGACAGCAAAGCCTGCAAGGTCATATTCGCCTTCAGGATAAAATCCCGGCATTTCCGCAGTCTCTCCGCCTATCAGAGAGCAGCCTGCCTGTCTGCATCCTTCAGCTATTCCCTTAATGACCTCTGCTGCTTTTTCAGATTTAAGTTTGCCTGTCGCAAAATAATCAAGAAAGAACAGGGGCTCTGCGCCGCTTGTAAGGATGTCGTTTACGCACATGGCGACAAGGTCAATGCCGACCGTGTCGTGTTTGTCCATCATGAATGCTATCTTCAGCTTTGTTCCAACGCCGTCTGTGCCGCTGACAAGCACGGGTTGTTTGTATTTTTTTATGTCAGGTTGAAAGAGAGCATTGAATGAGCCGATGTCTGTAATGACCTCGGGCCTGAAGGTTTTTTTTGCCAAGGGAGAAATCAGGTTTATAAATCTGTCTCCCTCATCAATATCAACACCAGCCTTTTTGTAGGTAAGTCCATCCATTAAATGTAAAGCCCCCCTGTTTTGAATTAAGCAGGAAAAGTATTTTTAATGCTATCACATCCGCACTGATTTTGGAAGAAGAATTTTAGGCCTTCCCGAACTCTTTCATCTTCAGCTCTTTTCTCTTTATTTTTCCGCTTATGGTTTTAGGCAGGTCATCGACAAATTCAATCTTGCGCGGATATTTATACGGCGCTGTGCGGTTTTTTACAAATTCCTGCAGTTCTTTTATGAGGGTATTCGAGGGCCTGAATCCCCGTGTTAAGACAATAAATGCTTTCACAACCTCTCCTCTTATCTCATCAGGGCTTGCAACAACTGCGGACTCTTTGACAGCAGGATGTTCTATCAGGATGCTCTCTATCTCAAAAGGCCCTATCCTGTATCCTGATGCGAGTATAACATCATCCGACCTTCCGACAAACCAAAAGTATCCATCCTCATCTTTATAGGCCCTGTCGCCTGTTATATACCATTGGCCCCTTACTGTTTTAGCTGTCGCCTCAGGGTTTCCGAGATATTCCCTGAATAATCCCACAGGCCTTTCCGGTTTTATTTTTATTGCGATATCGCCCTCGGTATTTAAAGAAACCTGATTTCCGCTGTCATCAATAATATCAATAGAAAATCCCGGAACCGGCACTCCCATGGAACCGGGCTTTACAGGAAGACATCTGAAATTTGCCAGAATATTCACTGTCTCTGTCTGCCCGTAACCATCATAAATATACAACCCTGTTCTCTCTTTCCAGATTTCAATTATCTCTTTATTCAATGG